>JRHI01001006.1_pt1 | contig 26773 bp, 25 predicted proteins | sample 215371 | NCBI WGS metagenome assembly JRHI01 (sample SAMN02929681, study PRJNA255918) | sediment metagenome | biome: cave system; feature: Ice Cave; material: Sediment; isolation source: sediment from deep within a dark volcanic ice cave with no known source of... ...
AACACTCCTTCCGCTGCGATAGCGTCTAGTGTGTTGCATCGACCAGTTGAATCCGCAACCCAATGCGGTCGTCCAATTAGCTCGGGACCTGACATTGCCGCACTTCAATATTCACGTGTATGCACACCGACCAGTCGCGCATTGCCTAGCGTGGGTGGCAAGAACCGCATTGCTTGACCCTCGGGGGGGAAGCGGCGTAGCTTCCCGTGTCCAATTCGGACACACTCGAGGAACCGAGATGCTTCTGAAAGCAGTCTTCCGGCTAGTCCTCCTAAGTCTCTTCTCGCTGACGCTGCCGCTCGCCGCCGAGGCGCAGCAGACAGCGAAGGTCCCCCGAGTCGGCTGGCTATCGCCCGGCTCTAGTACGTCGGATGAGAACTTCCTCGCGTCCTTCCGCGACGGGCTCCGCGAACTTGGCTGGGTGGTGGGACAGAACATCGCGATTGAGTCCCGATGGGCGGAGGGAAGGTTCGAGCGGCTCCCCGACCTCGCGGCGGAGCTGGTCCGGCTGAAGGTTGACGTCATCGTTGCGTCGGTTACGCAGGCGTCCCTGGCAGCGAAGCATGCGACGGGGACGATTCCCATTGTCATGGTAGGCGTGGGCGATCCGTTGGGGAGTGGGCTCGTCGCCAGCCTCGCGCGGCCGGGCGGGAACGTCACAGGGCCGTCCTCTATGCTGGCCGAGGCGTCCGGGAAACAGCTCGCGCTGCTCAAGGAGACCGTCCCCAAGGCCTCCCCCGTCGCCGTCCTCTGGAATCCGGCCAATCCAGTCTGGCAGGCGGCAGCATTGAGACAGACGGAGGTCACCGCCGAGGCATTGGGGCTGCGGCTCCAACTCGTGGAGGCGCGGGGTCCCGACGAGCTAGAGGGTGCATTCGAGGCGATGACCAGGGAGCGCGCTGGCGCGCTATTCGTCCCGGCGGACATTATATTCGTTCGTCACGCACAACGGATCGCAGACCTTGCGGCAAGGCATCGCCTGCCGGCGATGTACGGGTTCAGGGAGCATGTGCAGGCCGGTGGCCTTATGTCCTATGCGGCGAACTTCGCCGTCATGTTCCGGCGGGCGGCCACGTTTGTTGACAAGATCCTCAAGGGCGCCAAGCCCGCCGACCTCCCCGTCGAGCAGCCGACGAAGTTCGAGCTAGTGATCAATATGAAAACAGCGAAAGCGCTCGGCCTCACCATTCCGCAATCGCTGCTGCTGCGCGCGGACGAGGTGATTCAGTAACCAAGCGATACAGTACTTACACGAATGCCCGCTCGTGACCGTCCCAGACAGCGAAAACAGGGCCTCGCACGTCTGGTTCCGGGACGTTTCCGCGCACTGCTCGAAGGACTGTTAACGGTGACGTAAATCCGCCGGATTTTGGGGATTAACGCGCAGCGTCCTCAGAATTGTTCACCGTGTTGTTGATGTGCGCAACGATTTGATCAAAGCCTGCGTTCTGCGTGATGTGCAATGCTCTCCCGCGTAGCGCCGGAGCTTCACCTGCCGCTATTCTTAGCTCGGACGCCGGATAAGCGAAGGCCCGGGCACATTCCTGCAAAGAACCCCGGGCCTTCTGCACTCGCGCGGCATGAAGCACGCGTTCGCCCTGTCTTTATGCCCGCAATCCGCGGCGTTGTCCAGCGCGGCGTGTGCGGTGCATGGGGACCAGCGAGGACTCGTATCGGCTGTACAGTTGCCGGCGCTGCGCGCAGCAGGTGCGCATCTGTCGCCGCTGTGATCGCGGTCACCAGTACTGCGCTGGAGAATGCGCGCGGATTCGCCGGCGCGAGTCGTTGCGGCGCGCCGGGCAACGCTATCAACAGAGCTACCGCGGTGCCTGTCGACATGCGGCCCGCCAGCGCGCCTGGCGTATTAAAAAAGTGACGCATCACGGTTCCATCAGTGCCAGCGTTCCACGCATAGTGGTGGCGATTGCTACCACCATTGAGGGAACCGATGCCGACAGTGCTTGCGCGACACCGCTGCCGCAGCGTGACCGGTTCTCGCCGCGCTGTTGCTGGTGTGGCCGCACGTTGGGGCGTTTCGTGCGACTCGGTCCATTGCGTAGCGGACCATGAACCAAGGCGCCGGCCATGATCCCGCGCGCGCTGGAGGCCGAGATCCTGCGTTTGCATCAGGTCGAGCACTGGCCGATCGGCACCATCGCGGCGCAACTGCGCGTGCACCACAGCACCGTGCGCCGGGTACTGGCCCAAGCCGGGGTGCCTGCGGGACCGAAGACGGTGCGTGCCTCGATCGTGGAACCGTACCTGGCGTTCATCACCGAGACGCTGGCCAAGTACCCTACGCTGCGCGCCTCACGGCTCTATGTGATGGTGCGCGAGCGCGGTTACCCCGGCGCTGCCGATCACTTCCGCGCCATCGTTGCCCGGTTGCGGCCACCGCCGGCAGGCGAAGCGTATCTACGGCTACGCACGCTTCCCGGCGAATAATGGGAAGCTTCCCATTATTCGCCTAATCAGAAGCATTCCGTAATGCGAAGGAAGTGGCCTGCGTTTAGGTATTTGCGGGGCGCCGGCCACGCGACCTTGCCATYACGGGTAGGCGNTTTTTTATAGCGAGTCCAGCCAAGACAGTAGTTCCGGATTCCGCCTCCACCGCGGGGGCCTGCCGGGCCTCGTCGATCGATCGACCTGTTCGAGTGCTTGTCGCTTGGTCTGCAGATTGGCTCGCGCGTAGTGGTTGGTCGTATCGAGTCGCGCGTGTCCGAGCCAGTTGCGGATCACCGTCACGTCGACACCGGCGGCGACGAGCTGAACGCCAACGCTGTGACGCCAGGTGTGCGGCGTGATGTGCTTTGTCGCGAGCGACGGCACGTGCCGGGCGGCCGCCTGAACGTATTGTTTGAGCTTGAAGCGAACGCCTGCCGCGCCAAGCGGCTGACCATATCGATTGATAAAAATGCGTTCGTCATCCGCACGAGGTTGTCGCCTCAGCAGTGCCTTGAGCACGTCCACCGTTTCCGGCCATAGCGGGCAAATGCGACTCTTGCGCCCCTTTCCGAGCAACTCGACCTGAGCCGGTGATTGGAAGCGGATGGATCGCGGACACACATCCAGCGCCTCCTGGATTCGGGCTCCCGTGTTGTAGAGGAACGCGAGCAGCGCATGATCCCTTTGTCCTTCCAGGCTCGAGCGGTCGGGCTCCCGCAGGATGGCGGTGATCTCCTCGGCATCCATGTAGCACATGGCGGGTCGAGACATCTTCTTGACGGGGATGTGGGCGATCTCCGTGCATTGCGCGATCGCGAGTGGCTCGTGATGGGCAACGAAGGCAAAGAAGCTATGGATGGCAGCAAGCCGACAGTTGCGTGTGCCGATGGACACGTTCCTGTCCTTCTCCAGGTGCTCGAGGAACGCCAGCACCTCGCCGGCCTGCAGGTCGGCCAGCGACAGTTCCGCGATCTGGCGGCGTTTACGCTCAGAGGCAAATCGCAGCAACAACTTCCAGGTGTCGCGATACGAGCATACCGTGTGATGAGAGAGATTTCTCTGTTTGCCCATCCATTCGTGGAAGAACGCATGCAGCAGGAAGGCGAGGGAGCTCGATTTCATCGCGAGCCCTCCGCTGCCCGGAGCGCTGCTGCGCCGTTCTTGCGGAAGCGCTCACCAGCTTCCTGCAGTAGCTCCGGAGTGATGCTCAGATACACCAACGTCGAGCGGATGTCTTTGTGACCGAGATAGGTCGCCAGGTAAGGCAGTTTCGACTGCGGGTTGATGCCCGACTTGTACCAGTCGCGCATGCGATGGCCCACCATCGAGTGTCGCAAATCATGGATTCGGGCTCCCACCGCTCCGCGTGCCGGTTTGACCTCGGCGCGTCGCAGTACATCCGTCAATACGATTCTCATCCATCCGATGCAGTAGCCTCGGCTGCGCTGCGGACTCCAGAACAGCGGGCTCTCCGGATTCGTCGGAGCACCGGCTTTGTCGCGCTGCGAGAGATAGCGTTTGAGAGCGGCCATCACTCCGGGGGCCAGAGGCAAGCGGCGATTCTTGAAGAACTTCGTCTCGCGGATTTCAATAGTCTCCTCCCGCAGATCGACATCCCCGAGTCTCAGACGCACGATCTCTCCTCCCCGTAGGCCGGCGCAGTATGCAAGCACGAGCATCGTGAAGAGGGTGATCGGACGTAGCGGCGCGTTCGGAGAGGGATACGACAGCGCACACTGCAGTACCTTCTCTATCTCCTCGTCCGTGTAGAGATGGGGAGCGCGCTGGTGCTGGCGGGCTGCTCGAGCTACACCATCACCCATGGACAAGACAGGCACGCGGGGATCGAGCCGGTGCATAGCCTTCGATACGATGCGGCCCGCTCTGCGCGCCTCGTACAGGTGATACGGCGACGGCTGCTCTTCGCTCCAGCGCTCAACGAGCTGATTCAACGGAAGTTCGGACAGCTCCGGGTGGTGCTGCAAGAAGCGGTCGAAACGCAGCAACGTCTGTTCATCGGTGTCGTACCGATAGCCGAGCGCGCGCATGTGCGCGACGTGCTCCTCCATCACTCTTCCGAGGAAGCTTCCGAACCGAGGAAGCCGGCGCAATTGACGCAATGCCGCTTTGCTGTCTGCGCTGACCAGCGCTCGTACGATCGGCGTGGTGCGCGGGCCATACTGCCGATGCAGTTCTGCAAAGGGGTTCGAGGCGATCACCCCCCGGTCGTGCAACCATTTGAGATATCGCGCGACCAGGAAAGTCCGATGACAGAGTATGTGCTCGGGCCACCTGAGACTGCGTTCCTTCAGCCATTGCTGCACGATCGACACAGTCGGTGGAGCACCGGCACCGTGTCTCGCGATGAAGCCATTGAAGTTGCGCAGAGTGCCGGCGTAGTTCTTGGGCGTGGCCGCATGACGGAAGTGCTGGGTCCGCAAGAAGCGCGCTATGAGCTTGGCATCGAGGGATGGACGAATCATGGCGATACCCCGCTCGGAAGCTCCAAGCCGATAGCTCGTAAGTCCTCCGTCGCCAGCTTCAGGTACTCCGCAGTCGCCTGGGCGGACGTATGTCCCAGCACATCGCCGATGATCTTGAGCGGCACGCCGGAGCGCAGCAAACTCACGGCGCGCGCGTGGCGAAAGGCATGCGGTCCCTTCCTGCCCTGCGGGGTTATTCCGGCCGCGCGCAGGCGAGCGCTCGTAACACAGTTGAGGATCGATCCGTCTTTGAATGGACGATACGGCGCATGGATGCGTAGGAACACCTCTCGATACGCGCTTCGCGGGCGCGCCTTCTCCAGGTATCGAAGCAAGGCTTCGCCGGGCTCGCGCAGCAACGGGAGCTCGGAGTACGTCCCCGTCTTCGAGTGACGCACGCGAACAACGTCCGTTCTCCAGTCGATATCGTCCAGGCACAACCTGACGATCTCGGCGGCTCGCAGGCCATAAGTCGCCAACAGCATCAAGATGGCGTAATCACGCAGACCAACCGGGGAGAGATCCTCGCGAGTGACTTCCAGCACTCTCCGCACCTCTTCGGCACGTAGTGCCGAGGGAATGTCTTCGTGGTCGTAGATGCGCGGTCCGATGACGGTACCGCTGAGATCGGCGGCGGTTCGCCGGCTACGGTACAGATGGCGCAAGAAATCTCGAAGGCAGACTGTGCAGTCCTCAATTGAGGCGCGTCGCAGTCCACGACAACATTGCCTCAGGTAAGCATCGACGTCGCGAACGCTCAGGACCGCGAGGCCCTCCTGGTCTGCGAGTGAGCCGAGCGACACCAGGAATCGGAGCGCATGCGTTGTGCGCTTGATCCGCGTCTCTGGACGCAATCCGCGCAGATCTCGCATCCACACGTCGTACTCCTGCACGATATCGCGGTGAAGGGCTTCGAGCACGGTAGTTGGCGAGTCGGCGACCGGCCATCGCCCGTGCACCAGGCGCAGCAATACGTGAACCGCACCGGTGTGTCGCCAGCGCCATTGGTGAAAGGGCGGCGAATTCTCGTGCCGCCGACAGAAGATTCGATATCGCCATCGTAAGAACTGCGTGACGTGCGCGGGGCGGACAGCCTCTATCGCCAGCGCCTTGCTGTCGCAGTAATTCAGGAACTGACGCGCGAGATTCGGATAGCACCGCTGGACGGATCGGGAATACGCCTCGGTTCTCAGGTGAAGGTGGAACCTGTTGATCAATGAACCACGGGCAGACACTGGAATGGACATGCGAACCTCCTCGGAAGAAAGGGTCTTCGAGGATGCCACTGCCCATAATGGGAAGCAGAATCGCAGGAAAGTGCCGGATTCCCTTGGCCTTAGGAATCGTCCTTTCGATTACGGTCCGCTTCTGATTAGGCGAACAAATGCAGGTCGATTGGGCCCATTTCGGCAAGCTCGTCATCGGCCGGGCGGAGCGTCCGCTGATGGCCTTCGTGATGGTGCTCTCCTATTCGCGCCATCTGTTTCTGCGCTTCTACCTCGGCGCCGCCATGAGCGAGTTCATTCATGCTCATGTCGAGGCCTTCACCCATTTCCAAGGCGTTGGGCGGACCCTGCTCTACGATAACCTTAAGAGCGCGGTGCTCGAGCGCCTCGGCGATGCCATCCGCTTTCATCCCACGCTGCTCGAATTGGCCGCTCACTACCGGTTCCAGCCCCGGCCAGTGGCCCCGGCCCGCGGCAACGAGAAGGGCCGGATCGAACGCGCCATTCGGTTCGTCCGCGATGCGTTCTTCGCCGCACGCAGCTTCCGCGATCTCGATGACCTCAACACACAGGCGCTCGCCTGGTGCAACGGCGACGCCGCCGAGCGCCTGTGTCCACCCGAGCGCGCCCGCCGCGTGCGCGAAGTCTTTGCCGACGAGCAACCGCATCTGCTGGCATTACCCGACAATCCGTTCCCGAGCGAACAGCGGGTCGAGGTGAGCGCACACAAGACGCCCTATGTGCGCTTCGATCTCAACGACTACTCGATCCCGCACCTCTATGTGAACCGCATGCTTAGCTTACTCGCCAGCCCCGATACCGTGCGCATCCTCGATGGCCAGCAGGTGATCGCCAGCCATCGCCGCAGCTTCGATCGCGGCGCGCAGATCGAAGACCCGGCCCACATCGCCGCGCTCGTTGCCGACAAACGCGCCGCCCGCGCCCATCGTGCGCAAGATCGCCTGTATCACGCAGCACCCAGCACCGTCACCCTATTCGTGCGTGCCGCTGAACGTGGCGCTCATCTGGGCGTGCTCACCCGCGGTCTGTCGCAGTTGCTCGATAGCCACGGCGCGCAAGCGCTCGAAGCGGCGATCGCCGCCGCTTTGGCCGAAGACACCGCCCATCTCGGCGCCGTGCGCCACTTCGTCGATCAGCATGCCCACGCCCGCGGCCAACGTCCACCGATTGCCGTGACCTTGCCCAACGATCCGCGGCTGCAGACCACGGTGCGGCCGCAACCATTGACCGATTATCAACAACTCGCCACCGATGCCAGCGACCACGACCATGACCCCGAACCTCACCCTTGATGGGGCACGAGTGCGGCTACGCCGGCTCGGCTTCTATGGCTTGCTCGCCCACGCCGAGACGCTATGCAACGAGCCGTGGTTGGTGCGCGTCCTCGACATCGAGGAGCACGAACGCGCTCGCCGCTCGCTCAAACGTCGTCTCGATAACGCTCGCCTCGGCGCCTTCAAACCGATCGCCGACTTCGATTGGAGCTGGCCGACCAAATGTGAACGCGCATCGATCGAGGAACTGTTGTCACTCGCGTTCCTGGAAGAGGCAGTCAACGTCGTGCTGATCGGCCCCAACGGCCTGGGCAAAACCATGCTGCTCAAAAACCTCGCCCACCAAGCCGTCCTGCACGGCCACAGCGCCCGTTTCACCCTCGCCTCCGACATGCTGCATGACTTGGCCGCACAAGATTCCACCACCGCGCTCGCTCGGCGGCTGCGCCGCTACACCCGTCCCACATTACTTGCGATCGACGAGGTCGGATATCTTTCCTACGACCCCCGCTACGCCGACCTGCTGTTCGAGGTGGTCACCCGTCGCTACGAGCAGCAACGCTCCGTTCTCCTAACGACGAACAAGCCCTTCGGCGAATGGAATCAGGTGTTCCCCAACGCTGCTTGTGTGGTCACCCTGGTCGATCGGCTGCTGCATCGCGCCGAGATCATCGTCCTCGAAGGTAAGAGCTATCGCCTCAAGGAAGCGCAAGAGCGCGCCGCCCGCAAAACCAAATCCCGCAGCCAAACTCCACGCAAGTCATCGTAGGCAAACATGCTCCAACCCAACGACTTGCCGCTCGTCTGTCTGCCGGTCGATCTCTCCGACGAGGCCGCCGCCGCACTGGTCGAATTCCTGCACGAGCTCAGCGACGCCTTCGAGCGCCACTACGCCGCACAGTTGATGCGCTACTACCACGACCGACCCACCGACATCACGCAGCCCGATGTCGATCCCGCCGATCCACCGTTCTAAACGATTGTCTGCACGCCTCTTACAACCTCGATCGCCAACAACGCTAACTGCAAGCGGTCAGCGTCTACCGAGCGGCATCTCCGATAGATCCCAGAACGATCGCCGCCAGTTTGCGATGCGGCCTGCTTGGCCGCAGCTCGGGCAAATCCATTCGATGGCGTCGTCGGCCGCAATCACGGCCGTGACCATTGCCTTGCATTTGCTGCAACGACATTGTTTGGCGTCGACCGCAGTCGCTGGCGCGCTCGCTGCTGCTACCACGCGGCCCAGAAACTCGGCAAAACGAAGGGCTGACCCGGACTTCGGACCAATAGCGCCCTTCTCATCGAGGAAATGGGAGAGATCGGTGATATACATCGCGCCGCATTCTACTCGACCTGAATCGACTCACGCGATTCAACACCGTGCCCTTCCGATACCTTGGGGGCGGAACATTCATGATGCCGTCACCGTGAATCCGCGCCTACCCCCAAATTGACGCGCCTTTGCAACCCCGCCAACACCGGGCTGAATGATCGTTAGCATCTCGCGCAAGGCCTATTCGCGACCCACGGTTTCATGTCAAACGACGACGCTAGTCGGCGGAGAAATGATCCAAATAGGAGGTCAAGCTAACCAAGATTGGTACTGTAAATCAAATAAGTGGAGAGGTCGGCCAATGCGGGAGGCGCCATTTCCGTGTCGCATTGTTCGTGGGCGTGGCCCCCTAACGCTTTGATTGTGCGCTACTTAATTGCTTAGCGGTCCGGTGGCCTTAGACCAAAGTTCAATTTCTTCCGACGCTTACCGTCTGTCTTTGCAAAAATTACGTGGTGCCGGCACGATTTGTTTGCCACAATGTGACCGCAAGCTTGTTTCGTTGCCAGCCAAACGCCAAGGGGTCACTCATGCAAGCGATCGCCACAGCTCGGTTTTCTCCCCCAATATTTACTCAAATCGATACTCGCTTTGATCCCGAATATGGAGTGCTTTGGGGGTTCATGAATCCGAAGCCGCGGCCAACATTCAATTCTCTCCTCCTGGCGGAAGCCCGAGAGTTCGCAAGGGGGATTTCTGATTCGCGTGGTGTCCTGTTGGAAATGGGACAGGAGCACGCCATCCATTACGTCATTGAGGCGTCAAAGGTGCCGGGAGTCTATAACTTAGGAGGCGACCTCGCATTATTCCGAGATGCAATTGCTCGTCAAGACCGTGAGTTACTGCTGAGTTATGGACGCGCCTGTATCGACAATGTATTTAGCTGGGCGACATCCTTTGGTCTTCCGATTACGACAATTGCTCTGGTCGAGGGGGATGCGATGGGCGGTGGATTTGAAAGTGCACTTTCAGCTTCAGTCCTTATCGCCGAAGAGTCCGCCCGTCTGGGTTTCCCCGAAATACTGTTCAATCTGTTCCCAGGGATGGGTGCCTACAGCTTGTTATCACGCAAAGTTGGACGCCGAACGACCGAGGAACTGATCAATAGTGGCAACATGTATACGGGGCGCCAACTCTACGACATGGGTGTCGTCGACGTGGTTGCACCGGACGGCGCTGGTGAAGCCGCTGTCTATAGCTACATAAAGAAGCACGCGAAGGCGGCAAATGGTCGAAGGGCCGTCGAAGCTGCGAGGCGAGAGGTTGTTACGCCACTGAGTTATGACGAGTTGTCGCGCGTCGTGACAATCTGGGTGGACGCCGCACTACGTCTAACCGATCGAGACATCCGGATGATGGAGCGCCTCGTGCGCGCCCAAAATCGGAATGTTGACCTTGAGGTTGTGCCTTCTAACGTCATGCCACTTCAGCGCAGTGCGTGACAATTCAGCCTGAGCACACAATTTGATGGGATCTGGCTGAGTTCCGAGCAAATTGCATGATGGAAGGTGGTGGGACCCCCTCAAGGATCTTGATCAAACGGTCCCCGAGGGGGAGTCTCCAAAGTCGACCAAGACGCCGGAGACCCCCACAGTGTGCCATGCCATTTTGCAAGACCCCAAACTGTATTCGTTGCTGCTGCTGATTGATCAAGATCTTGCCGCACAGGCGCGAGCTGCGGGTTGCGCCTGCGGCGGCGCGCTGCACAGTGCGCGCTATCCACGCAAACCCCGCGGTGCGCCGTGGGGTTTGCTGGACCAAGACCGATCGCGACTGAGCTTCTGCTGTGCGCGGTGTCGGCGGCGTACCACGCCGTGTTCCGTACGCTATCTGGGGCGGCGCGTGTATTTGGCGGCAATGGTGGTGTTGCTGTCGGCCATGCGATGCGGACTGACAGCGACACGTGCGCACCGTCTCGCGCAAGCGTTGCACGTACCGCGGCGCACCCTGGAGCGCTGGCGCCGCTGGTGGCTCGAGCAGTTTCCGCAGACGTCGTTCTGGAAGGGGGCTGGCGCGCGCCTCTTGCCGCCGGTGCCCATAGCAGCGTTGCCGGCGAGTCTGCTTGAGCGCTTTATCGGCGACATCCAAAGCCGACTGATTCAGTCGCTGCGATTCTTGAGTCCGCTGAGCACTCTGGGCGATGGTGCATGAACGCCCGCAGAAGATGGCGATAGGCCGCGCGTCCTTGCGCTTGTAGGCTGCTCCTGATGAGCGGCGAGGGTATCGCCGCCAGCGGAGGAGACCTCGGATGAGCGATCGGTGCGATGGAGAAGATCGCGATCGCTGGGCGCGCTTGCGCTTCTCGATCATCGGACCGTTGCTCGCTGCTCCGCCCGTCCCGGGCGAGTTGGGTGCGGCGTTGCGTTCCTTGAGTGGCAAGACCTGGTGTCACCCGGTCACTGGCTTGCCGGTGACCTTCGGCACCTCCACCATCGAGCGTTGGTACTACGCCGCGAGCGGCGCGAACCAGGATCCGGTCGCCGCGCTCAAGACCCGCGTGCGCGCCGATGCCGGACGGCAACGTGGTCTCGCGCCGGCCGTGATCGACGCGTTGGCGACGCAGTATCGCGCGCATCCGAGCTGGTCGGTGCAGCTGCATTACGACAACCTGCGCGCCGCCCTCGCGGGCGACACGCCGATGCCTTCCTACAGCACGCTGCGACGGCATCTGAAAGCGCACGGTCTGTTCAAGCGCGGCCGCGTCCGCCACCACCCCAGCGCCGGAATGCTCGCCGCGGCCGACCATCTGCAAGCGCGCGAGGTACGCAGCTTCGAGCTCGATCACGTCAACGGGCTGTGGCATCTGGACTTCCATCACGGCTCGCGCAAGGTGCTCACCCGCGCTGGCGAGTGGATGACTCCGCTGGCGCTGGCGGTGCTCGACGATCGCTCGCGACTCGCCTGTCATGTGCAGTGGTATCGCGATGAAACCACCGAGAGCCTGGTGCACGGCTTCAGCCAGGCGCTGCAGCGGCGCGGTCTGCCGCGGGCACTGATGACCGACAACGGCGCCGCGATGCTGGCCGAAGAGTTCGCCGCCGGCCTGCACCAGCTGGGTATCGTGCATCAGACCACGCTGCCGTACTCGCCCTACCAGAATGCCAAACAGGAGTCGTTCTGGGGTCGCGTCGAAGGCCGCCTGATCGCCATGCTCGAAGGGGTGGACGAGCTCAGTCTCGAGTTGCTCAACACTGCCACTTGCGCCTGGGTCGAACAGGAGTACCAGCGCAGCCGCCATTCCGAGCTCGGATCGAGCCCGCTCGAGCGCTATCTCGCCGGCCCCGATGTGGGGCGTGAATGTCCCGGCAGCGAAACCTTACGCGCGGTCTTCCGCCGCGAACTCACGCGCCACCAGCGGCGCAGCGATGGCACGCTGAGCCTCGACGGCCAGCGCTTCGAGATTCCCTCCCGCTACCGCCATCTGGAGCGCGTGCATGTGCGCTACGCGCGCTGGGACTTGCGCCGCGTCGATCTGGTCGATGCCCGCCGCGGCACGATCCTCTGTGCGTTGTACCCGTTGGACAAATCGGCCAATGCCGACGGTGCCCGGCGGGCGCTGGACGCGGTCAGTCAGACGCCGCTCGCGCCCGCTGCCTCGGGGCTCGCCCCCTTGCTGCGCCAGCTCATGGCCGACTACGCCGCCACCGGCCTGCCACCGGCCTACCTGCCCACCGACCCGGATCCGGAGTCGCACCCATGAACAAAACGCTGCTCGCCCTGTACGGCCTCAAATGGAACCCGTTCTCCCCGGAACTGCCGATTGAAGCGTTGTTGGTGTCGCCCAAGAGCGAGGACTTCTTCTGGCGCATCGAACAAACGCATGTGCGCGAGGGCGGCTTTGCCCTCATCCATGGCGATCCGGGCAGCGGCAAGAGTGTGGTGCTGCGCCTGCTCGCCGAGCGGCTGCAACGCCTGCCTGATGTCACCGTCGCTGCCTTGAGCCACCCGCAGAGCAATCTCGCCGATTTCTACCGCGAGCTGGGCGAGCTGTTCGCCGTCGGGCTCAAACCCCATAACCGCTGGGGCGGCTTCAAGAGTTTGCGCGAACGCTGGCTGGCCCACCTCGAAGGGACCCGGCTGCGCCCAGTGCTGCTCATCGATGAAGCCCAGGAAATGGGCCCCGGCACGCTGTCCGAATTGCGGTTGCTCGCCAGCACCCGCTTCGACTCGCGGCCGTTGTTGAGCGTCGTGCTCGCCGGCGACGCCCGGCTCACCGAGAAACTGCGGCGCGAGGAACTGCTGCCCCTGGGTAGCCGCATTCGCGCCCGTCTGGCCATGGAGTACGCCTCGCGCGAAGAACTCGCCGCCTGCCTCGAGCACCTCCTGGCCACCGCCGGCAACGCCGCACTCATGACCCCGCAATTGCGCCAGACCCTGTGTGATCACGCCGCCGGCAACTACCGCATCCTCACCACCATGAGCGCCGAACTGTTGAGCGCCGCGGCCAAGCGCGAAGCTTCACAACTCGACGAGAAGCTCTACCTCGAGGTCTTCGCGCCGCCCAAACGTGCCGCACCCGCTGCACCACGCGCGCAGCGGCAACGCTGACACCGACGACTGCGAGATCCCCGATGAATGAGCCCGGCACTTTCCTCTGGCTGGCCAAACCGGAACTCTCCGATGAGGCGGCCGCCCAGCTGCTCGACTTCTTCTACGACCTGCTCACCGAGTTCGAGAACGCCTACTTCGACCAACTGCACCGCCACTACGCGAATCGTGAGTCCCCCACCGAGTCTCCTCGGTCGGCTCCGCACATTGATCCGGACAAGGATCCCTTCTGATTCGCCACGGGCGCTGACTGGCCACCGGTCGGCACGGCACGATTACGGTCCATCAAATAGCGTGATCACGGCACCATCAAATATCGTGATCACACTCAACAATTAGCTATTAGACCGGCGTCGCCGTTCCTCAAGATGCTTGTCGAGGGCGGCGAACGCCGCGTCGGCGGCGCGCACCAGCTCTTCTGTCCACGTAGCCGCTTTCATCCGCAGGACATCATGTCCTGCCTTCTCGAAGCGTATCGCGAGCTGGACTAACTGTGTCGCACCCACACTGCCTGCGCCACCCTTAAGCGCGTGCGCCGCATCTTTTACGTCTTCATAGCGACGCGTTGCCAGACCGTCGCCAATCGACTTTACCAAGCGCACGACATCGGAGCGGAATCCGTTCAACAAACGCTCTACGAACGTGGGGTCCTGGGAAAGGCGACCTAGGTCGTCCATGACTCCGAGATCTACGTTCGGAGTGTCGATGACTGTAAGCGTTGGTCGCTCTTCAACGCGCGGGAGGGATGGGCGCTGCGCGATCTGCTCAGCGGCAACCGCAAGATGAGTCTCTATGGCGTTGAGCAAAGTGGACGGGCGTACAGGTTTTGCAATGAATTCAGCGCAACCTGCATTGTTACATTCGGCAATTATCTCCGTCGTGACGTTTGCGGACAGGATGAGGACTGGAATAGGTTTCGACGTCGTATATTTGTAAAGCTTAAACGCTTCGAGCCCGCTGACGCCGGGCATAGACAAATCAAATAGCGCGAGGTCGAAACTTCCACGTTCCAATGCATCCAGCGCCAACTCGCCATTGGCGACAATTGTTGCGCGATGACCCCCACTCTCGAGAATCATTTGCGTGACACGCTGATTGGTTGAATTGTCCTCGGCAACCAGTACTCGAGCGCCTCTAATCTTGGTGATTTTTGCTGGTTGCTGCGCAGCAAGCGCAGCAGCCGCAGACGCGAGGCCGCTCGTGGTCGCGAGTTCCTCCGTGAGATCGATGCCTATTGGCTCGCATGGCAGTAGCGGCAACTCGAACCAAAATGTGCTGCCGAGGCCAAGGCTGCTTGTTAGCCCCATCGTTCCACCCATCAACTTCACCAACTGCGAAGCGATTGTCGTTCCCAAACCCGTGCCACCGTAAATACGAGTGATCGAGTTGTCCGCCTGAGTGAATGGCTCGAAAATTACAGCTTGTTGTTCCGCTGAGATCCCGATGCCAGTATCCTTGACCTCAAATCGAATGTGTGCGGAGCCTTCACTCATTCTAGTCAATGAAATGCTAAGCAAGACTTCGCCGCGCTCAGTAAATTTAACCGCATTTGCGAGAAGATTCAGGAGTACCTGGCGCAGGTGGTGCGCATCACCAGCAAACCAGCGCGCGGCATCTGCCGAGATTGAGGTATTTACGGTTAGTTCTTTGTACCGCGCTTGCGGCAGAATTACCTTTATTGTGCTTGTTATGAGTCGACTAAGATCAAATGGAAGTTGCTCGATCTGGACACGTCCGGCCTCGATCTTGGCCATGTCCAGAACATCCTCGATCTGAGCGAGTAGCAAGTTGGCGGAGGTGCCGAGCGTATCGACGATCTCCCGCTGCGATTCATTTAGGCTAGTCTCGCGTAGGACATCAGCCATGGCGATTACGCCATTCAGTGGCGTTCGCATTTCGTGGCTGACATTCGCGAGGAAGCGGCCCTTCGCTTCATTTGCTTTGTCGGCGCGCTGACGCGCTACTGCGATCGCTTTTGTAAGGTGGCCGACATAGAGTGGAATGCAAAGCAGAGTAAGAAGAAAACCCAGACCGATCGCATTGTGCTGCGACCAGAACGGGGACACGAACATCACGAACGAAAATCCTATCACCGATAGGAAGTGTGAAATGTTCATGTAGTAACGCCCGTACCGCAAACCGTTACCGATCGTTACGACGAGATATAGGCCCACTATTACTGCGCCGCCTTCGCCTAGGACGAATAGGCCGTAGGAGCAGACCGTGTTGTCGACAACGATTCCGAGAATCCGCCGGGACTTCGAAATGCCTGGCGCTTGCAAGATTCGAATGGTGATCGCGCCCGCAAAAGAAAAAAAGGCAACCGCAGCAACCAGCGCTTGAACTTCGTCGCCTGACACAACTCCGTCGCGTCCGACGTACCACACTACGTATGCAAGGACCGCTGCGGAGACGACCACACGCAGCATCGCTTGCTCGAATTCCATGCGTGCTGGGCCGGGGGTCAGCGCTTTGACCCCGTCAAGCCTAAGCCATCGCAGCAAGTTTGCTTTTGTAACCATAAGTCGATTGTACAATCATCCGAACGCTTCAATTCAAGGGAGGATTCGCACTTGGCTCGTCCCCGCGCGCGCATTCGTCAGCTTGTCACTCCACGTGAACCCGACAATGTAACTTCAACGGAGATGCTGCTGTCCGCATCCGACGGTTACCCGCTTGCCGCGCGTGTCTGGGAACCTGCCCACTCGGGGCGTCCGGTGGCAACGGCACTCATAAATTCTGGCGCTGGCATCTCTTCTCGCTATTACGACCATTTCGCATCCTATCTAGCAACCAACGGCATTGCGACACTTGTTTATGATTACCGTGGCGTCGGTCGGTCGCGGCCTTTATCCTTACGGGGTTTCACTGCATCCGTTGAAGATTGGGGAAGCAAGGATTGTGCCGCGGCGCTCGATTGGTTAAAAGCACGCTTTATAGGAATCCCGTGCATCGTCATTGGCCATAGCGTAGGCGGGTTCGTCACGGGCTTTGCCGGTAATGGCCAGCTGATCGATCAAATGCTCCTTGTTGGAGCTCATAACGGTTACTGGCGCGACTATCACCAGAAATATCGCCTAAGGATGTACTTGCTTTGGCATTTGCTGATGCCATCGCTGGCGCGCGTAATCGGCTTTTTCCCGGGTCGTGCATTACACCTGCTTGAGGATTTGCCCCGAGGCGTCGCGATTGAGTGGGCTAACCGACGCAAGCCAGAATTCTGGTGGAATGTGAAAACGCCCCAAGGCGTCCCCGACACAGAGCGGATTGACGCCGCGATTGCGCATTTTCAAGCGATTCACGCGCGGACACTTGCGGTTCATTTTTCTGATGACCCTTTTGCGACTAGCGCTGCGACTGATCGTATTGTGGGTCTTTATCTCAATTGCCAAACGCAGCGGATGTTGATCGGGCCTGCCGATACAAACGGACAACCAATAGGGCACTTCGGTTTCTTTCGCTCGCGCTTTCGAGAAACGTTGTGGCCGCGAGTCCTCGCGTGGCTCCTCAATACTGAGTGAACGGCGTTTGGGCCGCGACGGTCCTAATGTTTCCGTCCCTTCGCCGCGCCCCTGACATTACGGATCCCCAAACTCCTTCTGGATCTCCGTTACCCTATCGGTAGCACCAACAAACGCTTCCACACATCGAGGATCGAAGTGCCTGCCCTTTTGCGCTTCGAGATAGGCAATGCCCTCCTCGATGCTCCACGCATGTTTGTACGGTCTCTCGCTGACCAAGGCGTCGAATACGTCTGCCACCGAGACGATCCTCGCTACGATCGGAATGTCCTCGCCATGCAGGCCATTGGGATAGCCTGATCCGTCGTACTTTTCATGGTGGCCGAGCGCGATGATGGCGCCCATGCTGAGATACTTGGAGGGGCTGCCTTTGAGGATGTCGTAGCCGATGCGGGGATGGCTTTTCATCACCGCATCTTCCTCGGCATTGAGAGGGCCCTGTTTAAGCAGGACCGCGTCGGGGATTCCGATTTTGCCTATGTCATGCATGGGCGACGCGAATTCCAGAACGTGAACGGTGTCGGTCGCAAGGCCGATATTGACCCCGATCAGCGCCGAATAGCGCGCCATTCTCGCCAGGTGGTTGCCCGTCGTGCGGTCGCGAAACTCGCCTGCCTTGGCGAGCTTCGACAGCGTTTCCAGCTCGCGCTCGTGGATTTCCGAGACCGACTTGTCGACCTGGTACTGCAGGACGCGCGCCTGGTCGGAGAGCACGATCTTGTGCCGGCGCAGCTCGAGCAGATTGGCGCATCGGGCACGCGTCTCATGCTCGTCCAGTGGCTTGATCAGGAAGTCCGTAGCGCCGGCCTCGAGAGCCTCATAGCGCACCCGGCGGTCGTCGACGACGGTGATGACGACAATCGGGACATCTACGCAGTGCGGCAATCCGCGCAGATGACGGACAAGCTGCACACCATCGAATTCAGGCAGCTTGTAGTCGGTGAGAATCATGTCGACACGATTGTTGCGCGCGTACTCGAGCGCGCGGCTCGGTGTGTCGAACAATTCGAGATTTAGCTTGCCGTCGATCTGGCGGACAATTTCCGCAAGCAGCAGCCGGCTGCTGAACAGGTCGTCGATAATCATGACCGTGTTCCGCGCCGCGCGTGCGAGCGCGAGCTCGGAGACGACAGCACTCTTACCTGGGTTGCGAGTCTGCGCTGCACTCATGGCAGCTGCCCATGGGATGAGGAGGAAGCGAGATCAAGCAAGGCTTGTGCCACACACCCAAGCCTGTACGCTACACCGGCCAGCCTGCGCCTATGTAGCCGATTTGGCAAGACAATGCGGCGGGCGAATGCCGCTGGTGCCTCCCTCTGGCATGCCGGGGGAAAGGTCACCACGGCCATGCTTCGGTTCGGAAATGGTCGGGGCGAGAGGAATTGAACCTCCGACCCCCTGCACCCCATGCAGGTGCGCTACCAGGCTGCGCTACGCCCCGACGTTGATTCACAGTTTATACCGGCTTCAGCCGCCGGGCCCCAGGAGCTGGCGGATTTCTTCGATGACCTGCCGCAGTTGGTCAGCAGAAAGTGCCGCGGCTCGGCGCACTGCCGGACCGGCCATGCCGTCACCGTGGACTGCGGCGGAATCGAGCGTTTCGGTTTCCAGCCGGTGGCGGGCGCCATTGATGGTAAATCCCTGCTCATAGAGCAGGTCGCGGATCCGCCGGATCAGCAGCACTTCATGGTGCTGGTAGTAACGCCGGTTGCCACGTCGCTTGACGGGCTTTAGCTGCGTGAATTCCTGCTCCCAGTAGCGGAGCACGTGCGGCTTGACCGCGCACAGATCGCTGACTTCGCCGATGGTGAAGTAGCGTTTGGCGGGGATCGGCGGCAGTAGCTCGGCCTTAGGCCTGTGCTCGGCCATGGTTCGCAGCTTCGACCATTGCCTTCAGTTTTTGACTCGCATGGAACGTGACGACGCGTCGCGCGGTGATGGGAATCTCTTCGCCGGTCTTGGGATTGCGCCCCGGTCGCTGCGGTTTTTCCCGGAGCTGGAAGTTACCAAAGCCGGACAATTTGACGCTGTCACCGGATTCCAGAGCCATGCGGATTTCCTCAAAAAAACGCTCGACCATGTCCTTGGCTTCGCGCTTGTTGAGGCCGAGCTGCTCAAATAAAAGATCGGCAAGTTCGGCTTTGGTGAGCGTCATGGAATTCCCTACAGGCGTAGTTACTTACGTAGCTTACTTGCGTACTTACTTTTCTTATTTACGTATGGTAGCGTCGAACCGATTCCTTAAGACGCGCAACAAATCTGTCACGGTCGCGTCGATTTCGGCGTCCGTCAAAGTACGTGCAGTATCTTGCATAAGCACAAGAATTGCAAGGCTTTTTTTACCAGATCCTATGCCCGGGCCGCGGTAGACGTCGAACAGCGCAATGTGGTCTACATGGCCGGGGCTTGCTCCTCTAAGCGCGTCCAGGACAGCCTCCGCGGGGATGCTTTCTGCAACGACTACCGCCACATCTCGCCGGACCATCGGCAGGCGTGAGACTGCGTTGGCCACCGGTAAGGAGCGCTGCGTCAGCGGATCCTGGTCGAGCTCGAAGACCACTGGCAACGCGCTGGCGAGATCGAATTCGCGCATCAATCGCGGGTGCAGCTCGCCGATCCAGCCCGCTTCCTTGCCGCCAACGAAAACGCGGGCCGAGCGGCCGGGATGCAGCGCCGGATGTGCGGCCGCTTCGGTGCGAAGGGTCAGCGGCGAGACGAGCGCTTCGACGTCGCCTTTGACGTCGAAAAAATCGACGCTGCGCTTGGGCACGCCCCATTGCTCCGGAAGCGCGAGCCCGAATGCCAGGCCGCCGATGCGCAGCGGCTGCGAGTAACGCTCGCCGTCGCGGAGAAAGCAGCGGCCGGTTTCGAAGACGCGGACCCGCTCCAGCTTGCGATTCAGGTTCGTGCGCAGCGTTTCGAGCAAGCCACCGATAAGCGTAGTGCGCATCACATCGAACTGGCTCGCGATCGGGTTCAACACTTTGATCGGGTTGCCGTCCGGCTGGAGCGCCAGCTCCGTCGCGGAATTCACAAAGCCGAAGGTGATGACTTCCTGATAATCGCGATCCACCAGACGCTGACGCATCGTCGACACCGATCGCGCGGCCTCGGGCTCGGGCAACATCGTCTGCGTATGTCTGACCGGCGGCGTTGGAATATTGACGTAGCCATACAGACGTGCCGCTTCTTCGATGAAGTCCTCTTCGATCGCAAGGTCGAAGCGAAAAGACGGCGGCGTGACGATGAAGTCCGCGCCTTCCCGGGTCGGCTTGAGGCCAAGACGGGTGAAGATGTCGGCGAGCGTCGCGTCGGGAATCTCGACGCCAAGAATGCGTGCCACGCGTCGTGGGCGCACCCGAACCGGGTCGCGTCGCGGCATCGGGCCGCGCACGTCGATCATCGGTGCGGTTTCTCCGCCGCAAAGCTCGAGGATCAATTGGGTTGCGCGGTCGACTGCACGATCGGCATAGGCGAAGTCGACGCCACGCTCGAACCGGAACCCGGCATCCGTGGCAAAACCGAGGCGGCGAGCTTTGCCCTGAATCACCGCGGGATTCCAGAATGCGCCTTCGAGAAAGAGGCTGGTGGTCTTGCCGCTGATGCCGCTGTGCTCGCCACCCATGATGCCCGCCAGTCCAAGCGGTTTTTTCTCATCGGCAACGAGGAGAAGGTCGGGATCCAGTTCCAGTTTCTGGCCATTCAAAAGCGTCAGTATTTCGCCGGTCTTCGCGAAACGCACGATCAGATCGCCCTCGAGCAACCCGTCGTCGTAGGCGTGCAGCGGCTGCCCGAGCTTCACCATCACGTAGTTGGTGACGTCGACCACCGCCGAGATGGACCGGATGCCGCTGCGCTCGAGGCGCTGCTTCATCCACGTGGGAGTCGGTGCGGCCGCGTCGATGCCGCTGATCACGCGACCGCAAAAGCGCGGACAGGCCTGCGGGTCCTCGACCCGGACGCCGCGGGTCGACTTGGCGGTCGCGACGACCGGTGGCGGCGGCGAATAGCGAAGCGGCGACGCGGTAATGGCGGCGACTTCGCGCGCGAGCCCCAGCACCGACAGACAGTCGGCACGATTAGGCGTGAGCTTGAGCGTGAAGACGGCGTCGTCCAGATCGAGCGCTTGGCGCAGGTCGGTGCCGGCTGGAATCAGCCGATCGAGGACGAGCAGCCCGCCGCTATCGTCGGAGATGCCAAGCTCGCTCGCTGAACAGAGCATCCCCTGCGATTCCACACCGCGCATTTCGGTCTTGCGAATTTCCAGCCCAGCGGGAAGCTTGGCGCCGACGAGAGCGCATGGCACGATCATTCCTGTCGCAACGTTCGGCGCGCCGCAGACAATCGACAGGGGATCGCCGAAGCCGGTGTCGACGAGACACACGGTGAGCCGATCGGCGTTCGGGTGACGCTCGACCGAAAGCACACGCGCAGCCACCACGCCGCTGAACGCCGGTGCGGCCTTGGCGCGCTCCTCAACTTCCAGACCGGCCATGGTCAGCGCGTGGGCGAGCGCGTCGCTGTCGAGCGGCGGATCGACCAGAGTGCGCAGCCAGTGTTCGGAGAACTTCATCTCAATATCGTCATTCCAGCTCAGTTTGGTAACTAAGCGGGAATCCAGTGGCGCTTATGCGAATTGCCGAAGGAATCTCAAGTCGTTCTCGAAGAACAGGCGCAAATCGTTGACGCCGTAGCGCAGCATCGCCAGTCGGTCTGGCCCCATGCCGAAGGCGAAGCCCTGGTACCGCTCGGGATCGATTCCGACCGCGCGCAGCACATTGGGATGAACCTGCCCGGCGCCGGAGATCTCGAGCCAGCCGTCACCGAATTCGACGTCGATTTCCGCCGACGGCTCCGTGAAGGGAAAGAAAGACGGCCGGAAGCGGACTTTCAGATCGTCGCGCTCGAAGAATCGTCGAAGAAACTCGGTGAACACGCCTTTGAGATCGGCGAAGGTGACGTCCTCGTCGATCCACAGCCCTTCGACCTGATGAAACATCGGCGAATGCGTCGCGTCGCTGTCCACGCGGTATACGCGTCCCGGAGCGATCACCTTGATCGGTGGAGCGTGCGTTTCCATGTAGCGCACCTGAACGGGCGAAGTGTGCGTGCGCAGCACCATGCCACCTTCGACGTAGAACGTGTCGTGCATCGAGCGGGCAGGGTGATCTTCCGGGGTGTTGAGCGCGGTGAAGTTGTGAAAATCGTCTTCGATTTCCGGGCCCTCGGCAACGGTGAAGCCGAGCGAGTGGAAGAGCGCCTCGATGCGGTCGATCGTACGGGTGATCGGGTGTAGCCCGCCCACCCCGGCGCCGCGCCCCGGCAGCGAGACGTCGAGCGATTCCGCGGCAAGCTGCTTTTCAAGCTTCGCCTCGGCAAGCTCGTCGCGGCGACGGTTAAGTGCCGCTTCGAGCTCGGACTTGGCCTGATTGATGCGCGCCCCGGCGGTGGGCCTCTCCGCGGTGGAGAGTTTGCTTAAACCCTTCAGCGACTCGGTTAATTGCCCGCTCTTGCCGAGAAATTTCGCCTTGCAGTTTTCAAGCGCTGCCGGATCGTTGCACGCCGCGAACTCGGCGAGGGCGGAAGCGACGAGGTGCTCGAGCTTGTCCATGGCCGGAGGAGTGGATGAGGATAAATAGGGACAAAAAAAGGGAGGCGCTTATCGCCTCCCTTTTTGATGTCCGGCTTTCAGGCCAGAGAGGCTTTGACTTGCTCCGCGATCTTTCCAAATGCCGCCCGGTCGTGAACGGCCAGATCGGCCAGTACCTTGCGGTCAATGTCGATCGATGCTTTTTTCAGGCCGTTCATGAACACGCTGTAGCTCATTCCAAGCTCGCGCACCGCGGCGTTGATGCGGGCAATCCACAAGGCCCGGAATTCACGCTTTTTCGTACGGCGGTCGCGATATTGATACTGCCCCGCCTTCATCACCGCTTCTTTGGCGATGCGATAGACGTTGCTGCGACGGCCGCGGTAACCCTTGGATTTCGCCAGGACCTTCTTGTGCCGCGCTTTGGCGGTGACTCCACGCTTTACTCTAGGCATGGTCGGTCTCCGCTACGCGTACGGCAACATGGCTTTAACCGAGTCCGCGTTGGTGCTGTGGACGCATGTGGAGCCGCGAAGCTGGCGCTTGTTCTTGGTCGACTTCTTGGTAAGGATATGGCGCTTGAACGCCTGCGAGCGCTTGATGCTGCCGCTTCCGCGCACGCGGAAGCGCTTCTTGGCGCCGCTCTTGGTCTTCATTTTCGGCATGACAACTTCCCTTCACTTTCCTATTTGCTGCCCACAGCGGTGCTCTCCGGGGGAGAGGCTTTTTGGCTTTCGCCTTTACCGGCCTCGGGCTTATGCGGGTGATGCTTCGCTACGACTACTTTCTTCGGGGCCAGCAGCATCACCATTTGCCGTCCCTCGAGCCTCGGAAACTGCTCCACTACGCTGTGCGGCTCCAGGTCGCCGCGGATACGCTCCAGCAACCGGATGCCGAATTCCTGGTGCGCCATTTCCCGCCCGCGAAAGCGCAGCGTGACCTTGGCTTTGTCGCCTTCGCCGAGGAATCTGATCAAATTCCTCAGCTTGATCTTGTAATCGCCCTCGTCGGTGCCGGGCCGGAATTTGACTTCCTTGACCTGGATCTGCTTGAGCTTGAGCCTTGCCTCGTGCTGGCGCTTGGCTTCGCGATACTTGAACTTGCCGAAATCCATGATCCGGCAAACCGGCGGCTCGGCCAGTGGTGCAATCTCCACCAGATCGAGTTCCGCGGCTTCAGCCTGTGCGATCGCATCCGCAATCGCCACAATGCCAAGTTGTTCACCTTCCACACCTACCAAGCGAATTTCGGGAGCATTGATCTCACCGTTGATCCGCTGCGCTCTATCTTGGGCTATCGGTATTCTCCATAAAGACAAAAGTTCGGCCGTGCCGCCCACCGCCCATCTTACGTCCGCCGTTTTAAGGGCGAGACGCCGCCTCGGTTTCAAGGCGATCGATGAAGGCATCCAGAGGCATTGCCCCCAGATCCTCGCCGGCGCGGGTCCGCACGGCCACCTGTTGAGCCTGCAACTCCTTGTCGCCCAGGATCACCTGGTACGGCAACTTTTGCAGGCTATGTTCTCGAATTTTATAGGTAATTTTCTCATTACGCAAATCCGCAATGGCCCTGAAGCCGGCGCTCCTGAGGCGCTCCGTGACCGCCCGGGCGTAGTCGGCCTGACGGTCGGTTATGGTCAGGACGACCACCTGGTGCGGCGCGAGCCATAGCGGCATGGCGCCGGCGTAGTGCTCGATCAGAATGGCGATGAACCGCTCGAGCGAACCGACGATGGCCCGATGCAGCATCACCGGCACTTTGCGGGTGTTGTCCTCGGCGACATATTCGGCCGAAAGCAGCGCCGGCATCGAGTAGTCGACCTGCATGGTGCCGCACTGCCACGAGCGCCCGAGCGAGTCCTTGAGGTGGTACTCGATCTTCGGACCGTAGAAGGCGCCTTCACCGGGCAGCTCGACCCACTCCACCGCACAAGCCTTGAGCGCTTCACGAAGCGCGTTTTCCGCGCGGTCCCAGGTTTCGTCCGAGCCCAGGCGTTTCTCCGGACGCAGCGCCAGCTTGATCACGATTTCGTCGAAGCCGAAGTCCTTGTAAACCTCGAGCGCGAGACGGTTGAACGCCGTGCACTCCGACTGGATCTGCTCCTCGCTGCAGAAGATGTGGCCGTCATCCTGTGTGAAGGCACGCACGCGCATCACGCCGTGCAGCGCGCCGGACGGCTCGTTGCGGTGACAGGAACCGAACTCGCCATAGCGCAGCGGCAGATCGCGGTAGCTCCTCATATCGGAGTTGAACACCATGACATGGCCCGGGCAGTTCATGGGCTTGATCGCGAATTCACGCTTCTCCGATTCGGTGAAAAACATCTGCTCTTTGTAATTCTCCCAGTGGCCGGATCGCTCCCATAACGATCGATCGAGGATCATCGGGCACTTGATTTCCTGGTAGCCGTTGTCCTGATAGACGCGGCGCATGGTCTGCTCGACCTGTTGCCATATCGTCCATCCCTTCGGATGCCAGAACACCATGCCGGGGGCTTCGTCCTGCTGATGGAATAGATCGAGCGCGCGGCCGAGCTTGCGGTGGTCGCGCTTCTCGGCCTCCTCTAGGCGGTGCAGGTACAGCTCGAGATCTTCCTTTTTCGCCCACGCGGTGCCGTAGATCCGCTGCAGCATTTCGTTGCGCGAATCGCCGCGCCAATACGCGCCCGCCAGCTTGGTGAGCTTGAACACCTTGAGCTTGCCGGTGGACGGCACGTGCGGGCCGCGGCAAAGGTCGATGAACTTGCCTTCGCTGTAGAGCGAGATGTCTTCGTTCGACGGAATCGAGGCGATGATCTCTGCCTTGTAATGCTCGCCCATCGACTCGAAAAACTTCACCGCCTCGTCGCGCGGCATGAGCTTGCGGGTCACCGGCTCGTCTTTCTTGGCGAGCTCATTCATGCGCTCTTCGATCGCCCCAAGGTCTTCCGGGGTGAACGGCCGTTTGTAGGAAAAATCGTAGTAGAAGCCGTCTTCGATCACCGGGCCGATGGTCACCTGCGCGTCGGGGAACAGATCCTTCACCGCGTAGGCGAGCAGATGCGCCGTGGAGTGGCGCAGCACCTCGAGTCCTTGCGGATCCTTGTCGGTGACGATCGCCAAGCTCGCGTCGCGGTCGATCACGAAGGACGTATCGACGAGCTTACCGTCGATCCTGCCCGCGAGGGCAGCCTTGGCCAGCCCCGGCCCGATCGCGGAGGCGACCTGGGCCACGGTGACCGGCGCGTCGAAGTGCTTGACGGCGCCGTCGGGTAGTCGGACATCAGGCATGGTGCGTGTTCCCCTTGGGAATCGTGCGAATCCGATTGCAAAAAAAAGTGCGGACGAGCCGCACTTTTTCCGCATCTTTCGTGGGACAACCGTGTGCGAACTCGAGGATCGTCAGTCGGTCTCCAAACGCGTTCGCGGTGTCATAACCATGTCTTTCTTTTACAATACTGAGCTTGGGCAAGCCTGTGTCAAAGGGTGGTAGGCGCGATTGGACTCGAACCAACGACCCCCACCATGTCAAGGTGGTGCTCTAACCAGCTGAGCTACGCGCCTAAGGGTTCGAATTATACGCGCCAAACTACTCCTTATTCAGATAGTTTTTTTCCAGGAATTCGGACCTGAAATTTTGTGGCGGAATGGGAATGTCTGGCCGACCCTCTGGCGTAAAGTCCATGAGATTCCAATACGGCCACACCGTGTCGACATGATTCGCCGACAGTTCAGTTCCCCAGAAATGAAAAATCTTTCCTTCCTGCCTCCTAAATACATGCATCACTGGCCATTGCATATCATCAGAGTCTCCCTGGCATTTGTAATCGGCTTGATAGGCAGAATCCGATCCGGAAACCAGCGCAATTTGCGACCATCCACGTTTTTTGGCCCACGCATTGATTCGATCGGCCGGGGCTTTGGCAATTGCGACAAACGCGGCGGCTTGAGTGACCTGGTACCAGGTTCGATCAAACCCATCAACCAGCGAAGTACAGGAAGGACAGGGATTGTCCCAGCCCGGACCGTACATGAATGAGTAAAGCAGCAGGGTGTTCTTGTCCGCAAATAGCTCGGAGAATTTCACACTCTTCCCTATGTTCCCATCGTTGGCCCATTGAAAGGTGTAGTCCTCTTTCAACTGCCCACCGGGAGGCAGATTGCGGCGTCTTTCTGCCACAGATTTTACTATGTCGATAAGCTCTTGTTCGTCTTTAAGCAATGATTCGCGCGCATCGCGATACGCTCTGCTTTCGTTTGGATACCGTAGTTCACTCATCTTCGTTTCCTCTTTGAAACTTTGAAACTAGTGTAGTGTCCAGCAAATAACTGGACAACCGATACGGACTACGCT
>JRHI01001007.1_pt1 | contig 26680 bp, 25 predicted proteins | sample 215371 | NCBI WGS metagenome assembly JRHI01 (sample SAMN02929681, study PRJNA255918) | sediment metagenome | biome: cave system; feature: Ice Cave; material: Sediment; isolation source: sediment from deep within a dark volcanic ice cave with no known source of... ...
CAAATAACTCTGCCCAGGTGGGGCCAGTCGACGATGCCGTTCCTACGTGGCTCCTTCCTCGCCGGGATCCCGGACTGCTCGTGGAGGGCGAGCAGTTCCTCCTCCTCCTCCTTGGTGAGCAGCGAATCCTCCAGCTCGACGTTGAGAAACTCTGTCGTCACCGTCTGTGTGATCGCGCGCACGCCCATTCCTGATCACCTCCTGCCTGGCCGGCTGTCCACCTGGCGAACCGCGACGGATGCCGACCGATGTTTCACGGCTCGTCGACCCAGGATGGACGGGCAGGTGCTCGGGAACATCCGCCAGCGTGGCGGATCTTTGATGCGGCGATGGCCTAGGTGCCCGCCCTCCGGTGTGAGCTCGTCGAGTTCGACCCAGCCGTCGTGCAGGCTCCAGTACTCCTGTTGAGCTCGTCGACGGATCCGTTGGGGCCCTGACGTCTCATGGCCCAAGCGTCCGGCTCCCATGCGACACGCGGGTGTCGCCCAGAGAGCGCCGGATTGCGGGCAGGGGCGTGACCAGGGCGACGAACGCTGGCAAGCCTGCGCGGTCGGAGGGTCGGACGTCCTCAGCGCACCCGCACGCCGACCGGCAGGGACTGCAGCCCACGGAGGAACCCGGTCGCCTGCGGTGGCTTGTCGATGAGCGGTTCCAGGCCGGCGAACCGCTCGCGCAGTCGCGCGAAGACCACCTGCGCCTCGAGGCGCGCCAGCGGGGCCCCCAGGCAGAAGTGAATTCCCGCGCCGAAGCTCAGGGGCTGGTTGTCGATGCGCCCGACGTCGAACCGGTCCGGATCAACACAGCGTTCCGGGTCACGGTTGGCAGCGCCGAGCACCGCGACCACGGCGTCGCCGGGGGCGAGGGTGACGGAGTCCACCTCAGCCGGCTCGAGGACCTCCCGGGTCACGAACTGCACCGGCGAGTCGTACCGCAGCATCTCCTCCACCGCCGACTGCACCAGGCTGCCGTCCGTCCACAGGCGGGCCATCTCGCCGGGGTGCCGGAAGAGCGCGAGCAGCCCGTTGCCGATCAGGTTCGTGGTGGTGACGAAGCCCGCGAAGTACAGGAGGAACACGGTGCCCATCAGCTCGGTCTCGGAGAGCCGTCCATCGTCCTCGTCGCGCACCGCGACGAGCGCCGAGAGCATGTCGTCCCGGGGATCTGCGCGCCGCTGCGCGATCAGCGTCCGGAAGAAGCCGTCCCGGACCTCGGAGGCGGCGTCGATCTCGCGCACCTGATCGTCGCTGGGCTCGCGGCCGCCCTCGAGCCGGCTGTCGAGGAACAGAGGACGGAACAGGTCGCGGAACTCCTCGGGAACGCCGACCAGCTCGCTGATGACACTGACGGGGAGAGGCAGGGCGAGATCCGCGATCACGTCGGCGGAGCCCTTCTCGGCGATGCGGTCGAGGTGCTGGTCGACCAGCTCGGTGATCCGCTCCCGCAACCCCGCGACCCGGCGAGGCGTGAAGGCCCGGTTCACCAGACCTCGCAGCCGGGTGTGGTCGGGCGGGTTCGCCATCACCATCGACGACCCGCGCCTGCGTCGGCGCTCGAAATGCTCGCGCAGCGCCGGCGACCGAACCTCGCCCAGGCCCGGTCGGCGGAGCGGACGCGTGCTGTCGTGACCGAGGCGGTTGTCCTGGAGCAGCTGCCGGCAGGTCCGGTGGCGGAACGCGTACCAGAGGTCGTCCCGCTCGCTGCGCTGCATGTCCGGCTGCTCGAGGAGCTGCCGGTAGAGCGGGTAGGGGTCGGCCCAGCCCTCGGCGGTGGCCATCACCCGGTGGAGCGCGTCCGCCGCGGAAAGCGTCGTCGTCATCGGTTTCCCTCCTCAGCGGGGTCGCTGGGTGCGGCCGACTCTCGGGGTCGCCCTCTCAGTGCGGAGAGCCGGGTCAGTCCCCGCTCGAGGCCGCCGTCGAGCAGATCGAGCGCCTCGGCGACGAGCGTCGGGAGATGGGGCTGGCCGTCTCGCGCCAGCCACGCGGCCACCGCCACGCGAAGCGACGCCAGGGTCGAGGCCGCGACCACGCCGGGCCTCAGGTCGACGGCCGGATCGACCCCCATGCGCTCCGCGACCATGTCCGCCACCGCCTCCTCCCAGAGACGCTGGTGCGCCAGGCTGCGCGCCTGCAGGGACGGGGTCCGGGCCATGATCCTGGCCCGGTCGAGCAGGCGCTGCCGTTCCGTCTCGTAGCCTCCCGCCATCGACAGGATGGCGTGACGGAGCGCGGTGAGCGCCGGTTCGTCCTCGGGCCGGCCGCCGAGCGCGCGACGCAGGTGGGCCAGCCGGCGCGGATGATCCGCCAGCAGGACGTCCTCCTTGCTGGCGAAATACCGAAAGAAGGTCCGGCGCGACACATCGGCTCGCGCGGCGATGTCGTCGACGCTGACGACGTCGAAACCCCGCTCGGCGAACAGCCGCAGAGCCGCCTGTTCGAGGGCGGCCTCGGTGCGCAGGCGGTGGCGCTCGCGAAGCCCGTCGCCCCCGCCCTGGTCGGATCGTCCAGCGCTCACGACGAGCCAGTATGGCCCTGAGTGGCACTCAGTGCAAGTCGGCACCCGATGCCAGCCGGCGTCGACCGCGGTTCACGAGCCGGTCAGGGAATGCCTGGGACGAGCTCAACTGCACCGGGCGCTCTGCCCGAAGCCGCAGATCTTGGATATCGAGCACATGGCATACCCTCCGCAACGTCACACGTGTGGGAGATCGCAGTGACGGTCGACACCACCCCGTGCTGTCCTGTTCGTCGGTGCACTCGCCCGCACCGAACCCGCTACCCTCGTCAGCCATGAACCCCACCGGCGTGAGCGGCAGGCGCGTGCTGATCACCGGGGCCACCAACGGCATCGGGCTGGCCGCCGCCGAGGCCCTGGCGGCGCGGGGAGCGAGGCTGGCCATCGTGGCCCGCAGCGAGTCCAGGGCGCGCGACGCCGTCGCCCGGATCACGGCCGCGGGCGGTGCCGGGACGAGCGTCGACGTGCTCCTCGCCGACCTCTCCTCGCAGACGTCGGTGCGACGCCTCGCCGCCGACGTGCTCGACCGGTACCCTCGCCTCGACGTCCTGGTCAACAACGCCGGGGCCATGTTCACCAGCCGGCGGCTCACCGAGGACGGCATCGAGGCGACCTGGGCGCTCAACCACCTGGCCCCGTTCCTTCTCACCAGCCTGCTGCTGGACCGGCTCCGGGAGAGCGCGCCGGCGCGCATCGTCACCACCGCGTCCGACGCCCACAAGGGGGCGCACATCCCCTTCGACGACCTCGACGCGCAGCGCTCGTACCGTGCTCGCGGCTTCGGCCGCTACGGCGAGTCGAAGCTGGCGAACATCCTCTTCACCGCCGAGCTGGCGCGGCGCCTCGCGGGAGCGGGAGTTACCGCCAACTGCTTCCATCCCGGATTCGTGGCCAGCGGCTTCGCCCGGAACAACGGACCGCTGGTCGGCGCGCTGATGACCCTCCTCAGGCCCGTCGCCCGCACCCCGGAGAGGGGCGCCGAGACCCTGGTGTGGCTGGTCGACTCCCCCGACGTCGCCGTGGCGAGCGGCGGCTACTACGTCGACCGGCGACCCGCCACGCCGACTGCCGCGGCCCTCGACATGGAGGCGGCGCGGCGGCTCTGGCAGGTGAGCGAGGAGCAGACCCGGGCCGCCGCACCCGCCTGACCCCTCCGGTGTGACTCGTGACACGGATTCCCGGGACGCTCTATCGTGTCCCGGGCACGACCGGTTCCGCTGGCCGGCACCCCCCGCCGCCGGAGGAACGCATGCCCGTCTCCGCCGCCCCCACCGGGACCGAGCAGATCGACCGTGCCAACGCGACCGGCCTCACCCCGGTCGTGTTCGTCCACGGCCGCCACGCGCTCACCATCGACAGCGGCTGGCGCGAGGTCGCCGACACCGCCCTCGCCTTCATCCGGCGCTTCGTCCAGTGACCTCGGAGGCTCGCCTCGCCGAGATGGCACGTGCCGTCGCGGCGGGCACGGCGGATGTCCCCGGAGCGGACGTCTACATCCCCACCCTGTCGGCGTCCGCGCTCGCCGAGCTCGCCGAGTTCGGTCACGAGCGGGTGGTCGCACCCGGCGAGGTGCTGTACCACCCGGGCGACGAGACGTCCGACTTCTTCGTCGTCCTCGAGGGCACGGTCGAGGTGGTTCGCCTGGACGGCGACGCGGGGGAGGCCATCATCGCCACCCACGTCGCCGGCCGGTTCCTCGGTGACCTGACCCTCCTCACCGGCCAGCGGCCGTACCTCACCGCCCGGGTCACCCAGCCGGGGCGGCTGCTGGTGATCGAGCACGACCCGTTCCGGCGGCTCATGACCACCAAGCCGGACGTCGCCGACATCATCTTCAGCGCCCTCGCCGCCCGCCGGGAGGCGCTGCGCACCGGCGAGGCGGCGCTCGCGCTGCGCATCGTCGGCTCCCGCTACTCACCCGAGGCGATGGCACTGCGGCGGTTCGCCCTGCGGGCCGGCCTCCCCCACTCGTGGATGGACCTCGAGGACGCGGACGGCGTCGACGCCCTGCTGAGCGGCCTGGGGCTGGATCCCGGCGACATCCCCGCGGTGCTCACGCCCACCGGGGTGCTGCGGCGGGCCACGCCGGGGGAGTTCGCCGACCACCTCGGTCTCACCTATCACGCAATCCCGGGTCGCATCTTCGACCTGGTGGTGGTCGGCACCGGCCCCGCCGGCCTGGGCGCGGCGGTGTACGGCGCCTCGGAGGGGCTCGACACGCTGTCGGTCGACGCCGTCGGCGTCGGCGGCAAGGCCGGTGCCAGCTCCCGCATCGAGAACTACGTCGGCTTCCCCAACGGCATCTCGGGCGGAGAGCTCACCGCCGGAGCCGCCATCCAGGCCCAGCGTCTCGGCGCGTGGCTGACCAGCCCGTGCGAGGCGTGCACGCTGCGCATCGAGGACGGGTTCCTCGTGCTCGTCCTCTCCGACCGCTGCGAGATCCGGTGCCGGTCGGTGATCGTGGCGACGGGCGCCCGCTACCGGCGCCTGGCGGTCGACGACCTCGACCGTTTCGAGGGAGCCGGCGTGTACTACGCGGCCACCGACCTGGAGGCGCGCGTCTGCAACGGGTCGGAGGTGGTCGTCGTCGGTGGCGGCAACTCGGCGGGCCAGGCGGCGATCTTCCTCGCCCAGCAGGGCAGCCGGGTGTCGATCGCCATCCGCCGCGACGATCTCACCCGGACCATGTCGCAGTACCTGATCGGGCGGATCGAGGCCGACCCGCGGATCCGGCTGTTCACCGGCACCGAGGTTCGCGCCCTCGCCGGTGACGGACACCTCGAGCACGTGACGCTCGAGCAGACCCGGACCGGCGAGCGCCGGACCGTCCGGTGCGCCGGGCTCTTCTGCTTCATCGGCGCCGAGGCCGCGACCTCGTGGCTCGGCGGCGCCGTCGAGCTCGACCGCGACGGCTTCGTCCTCACCGACCGCTCCCTCCCGAACCCGGTGACCACCGGACCGGCGTTCGCATCGCGACAGCCCCTCCCCTTCGAGACCTCGGTCCCGGGCGTCTTCGCGGTCGGCGACGTCCGCCAGGGCTCGATGAAGCGGGTCGCGTCGGCCGTCGGCGAGGGTTCGAGCGCCGTGGCCTCGGTCCACCAGCACCTCGCATCGGCCACGCGGGCGATGCCCGCAGCGCGGAGCTAGGGCCCATGGATCTCGGGCTGCAGGACAGGGTCGCGGTGGTGACCGGCGCCAGCCGGGGCATCGGGCAACGTCACCGGCGCCGGCCTCGTATCGACGGCGGCCTGATCACCATCCTGTAGGCCTGCGGCGCGGCCGCAAGGCTTCGTCTCCCGCCGTCGTTCCCCGTTCTGCCGGTCGCTCTCCCGGCAGGTGGGGTGCAAGCCCACGCGGAGACCCTCATGCCCAGCAGGATCGCCCTCCTCCTCGGTGCGGCCGCAGGTGCGGCTACGCTGGCGCTCGCGGGGATGGCCCACGGCGGCGGGACAACGACCCTCTCGGCCACCTCCCCGTCGGTCACAGCGGCGGCGGCGACGCTCCAGGTGGGAGGCCCGAGCGGCGGGCGCCCCCCGGTCAGCGGCAGGGCGGGTGGCGGAGGCTCGTTGGAGACTCTGGTCCGCGGCCTCGCCGGAGGCGGGCCCTCGGCCCCCTGAGCGCGCCCCCTACGGGTTCTCCGACCTGCGTCGGGCAGCGGATCAGGGTGTTCCTCTACCACATGCTCGGCGCGCTGCCCTTCATGGCCCTGGCCTCCGCGTACGCGCTCACCACGCTGCGCCGCGCCGAGGTCAGCGTGTTCGGCCGCACGGTGCGGCTGGCGCCGCCCTCCTACGCCGCCGTCGCCGTGGTTGTGGCCGCTTTCGTCTTCTTCTCCCCGATGTGGACGGGGGCGCCGCTCGGCCCCGCCGACCACGCCATGCGCCTGTGGGTGGGTGACTGGCAGTGACCTAGGACTCCGCTGCCGGAGTGACCACGCGCCGGAGGAGGACGACGGAGCGGCCGGCGACGGGGAGCACCCCACCGCCCTCGATGGGCTCGCCCTCCCACTCCGGTCCGGAGGTCTCGAGGACCGGCTCCCACCGGTCCCCCCACTGCGAGGGCAGGGTCCAGTCGATGGCCTCGTCGTGGGCGTTGAACAGCAGCAGGAACGAGTCGTCGGTGACCCGCTGGCCGCGGCGGTCGGCGCCGGCGATCGCGTCGCCGTTGAGGAAGAGGCCGACGGAGCGGGCGAAGCCGGCGTCCCAGTCCTCGTCGCTCATCTCCGCGCCGTCGGGCCGGCACCAGCCGAGGTCCACGGCGCCACGGATCGGACGGCCCTGGAACCAGCGCCTCCGCCGGAGCACCGGATGCGCCCGCCGCAGCGCGATCAGGCGGCGGCTGAACTCGAGGAGGTCGCCGTCGAGGTGCTCCCAGTCGTACCAGGAGATCTCGTTGTCCTGGCAGTAGGCGTTGTTGTTCCCGCCCTGGGTCTGTCCGATCTCGTCGCCGCCGAGCAGCATCGGGCAGCCCTGCGAGAGCAGCACGGTGGCGAGCATGTTGCGCCGCTGCCGGCTGCGCAGCTCGATCACCCCGGGGTCGTCGGTCTCGCCCTCGACGCCGTGGTTCCAGGAGCGGTTGTCGTTGGTGCCGTCGCGGTTCTCCTCGCCGTTGGCGTCGTTGTGCTTGTCGTTGTACGAGACCAGGTCGCGGAGGGTGAAGCCGTCGTGCGCGGTGACGAAGTTGACGCTCGCCCAGGGGCGGCGGCCGTCGGACTCGTAGAGGTCGCTCGAGCCGGTCAGCCGGTAGGCGAGGTCGCTGACCCCGGCCGCCTGGCCCCGCCAGTAGTCGCGGACGGTGTCGCGGTACCTCCCGTTCCACTCCGCCCAGCGCACCGGGAAGTTGCCGACCTGGTAGCCGCCCTCGCCCACGTCCCAGGGTTCGGCGATGAGCTTGACCTGGGAGAGCACCGGGTCCTGGTGGATGATGTCGAAGAAGGCGGAGAGGCGGTCGACGTCGTAGAACTCCCGGGCCAGGGCCGATGCCAGGTCGAAGCGGAAGCCGTCGACGTGCATGTCCAGCACCCAGTAGCGCAGCGAGTCCATGATCAACCGCAGCGTGCTGGGCTGCCGGACGTTGAGCGTGTTGCCGGTGCCGGTGACGTCGAAGTAGAAGCGAGGGTCCTCCTCGCTGAGCCGGTAGTAGGCCTGGTTGTCGATGCCCCGGAAGGCCAGGGTGGGGCCCATGTGGTTGCCCTCGGCGGTGTGGTTGTAGACCACGTCGAGGATGACCTCGAGCCCGGCGCGATGCAGCGAGCGCACCATGGCCTTGAACTCGCGCGCCTGGGCGCCGCGCGCCCCGGCCGAGCTGTAGCGCGCCTCCGGCGCCAGGTAGCCGATGCTGTCGTAGCCCCAGTAGTTGCGCAGCCCCTGGTCGGTGAGGTGCTTGGGGTCGATGAAATGATGCACCGGCATCAGTTCCACCGCGGTGACGCCCAGCCGGGTGAGATGTTCGATGGCCGCGGGGTGTGCCAGACCCGCGTAGGTGCCGCGCAGTTCCGGCGGAATATCAGGATGCTGCATGGTGAATCCGCGGACGTGGGTCTCATAGATGACGGTGTCGGACCAGGCGGTGTTGGGCCGCCGGTCGTCGCCCCACGGGAAGTGCGGATCCACCACCACCGAGCGCGGCATGCACTCGCTGGAGTCGAGCGGGCTCGCCACCGTGTCGTCGGCCATCTCCCCGGGTTCCGGCCAGGCGTAGCCGAACACCTCGGGCCCCCACTGAACCTCGCCGGCGATGGCCTTGGCATAGGGGTCGACGAGGAACTTGTTCTCGTTGTAGCGCAGCCCCCGCGCCGGGTCGTAGGGGCCCTTGATGCGGTATCCGTAGTGGGTGCCCGGGCCGACGCCGTACACGTAGCCGTGCCAGTGGAAGTCGGTGCGCTCCTGGAGCGGGAGCGTGTCGGCGATGCGGCCATGACGGTCGAAGAGGACCACCGCCACCCCCTCCGCGTGCTCGGCGAAGATGGAGAAGTTGGTGCCCTCGCCGTCCCAGTTGGCGCCCAGCGGCGCGTGCGAGCCGGGCCAGACGGTGGGGCGTCCCGGGGAGGGCGGCGAGCCCTTGGGCGTGCCGTTGTTGACGCGGACTACAGCGGGCATGCGGCGGCACGGTACCAGAGCGGGCTCGGCGCTCCGGATTGCCGGCGCGCGGTGAACCGGGGCGCGCGAGGCGCTCAACTCGGACGCACCCCCGGCATGACGCACCGCGTTATAGTGAGGGGGACGACACCCTCAGGAGGGCCCGGCGGGGATACGGAATCGACCCAACAGGAGACCATGACATGACCGCCAGAGAACTGGCCGCCGACCTGCTGCGCCTGGCCAACGAGCGCGACCTCGAGGGCGCCCAGGCACTCTTCGATCCCCAGGCCGAGCTCTGCTTTCCACGATTCGCGCCGCGTCGCGTCTTTCGCGGCAGCGCGCAGCTGGCGGAGTTCTTCGACTGGCTGGTCGACGCGCTGCCGCAGCAGACCTTCGCCACCGACCGGATCGCCGGCACCGACACCACCGCCATCGTCGAGCTCGAGGTCGCGGCGCGCAGCCGGACCGGCCATGATGTCGACAACGTCGCCGCCATGGTGGTCGACGTCGATGGTGAGCGCATCACCTCTGTCCGGCTCTACGTCGACACCGCGGATCTTGGACGGGTGCTCGGGCTGAGCGTCGCCTGACACGCCGGCCGTGGGTCACCCGTCCGCAGGGGGCTCCGGCGCGGCGTCGAGGCGCGTCCGGTATCGCACCTCCTCGACGGTGACACCGAAGATCTCGGTTGTCTGGGTGGCCCCGTCGGTTGCCCAGCCGGCCCGCCGGTAGAATCTGCGGGCGCGCGCGTTGCCCGGCAGGACCCAGAGCAGCGCGTCGCGGTGACCGAGGCGCCGGAGCTCCTCGCAGGCCGCGGCCAGCAGCCGGCTGACGCCGCTGCTCCAGGCGGCCGGGTCGACGTTGATGGCGCGCAGCTCGCCGGTCGCCGGGGCGCCGTCGACCGGACCGAGGGCGGCGAAGGCGACCACGCGGCCGTCGAGCTCGGCGACGAGGACGGGGTCGGCGTGGCGCGACCGGGAGAGGCCGCGGCACCAGCCGGCAGCGCGTTCCTCCGCGGAAAGGCCGTCCAGGTAGGCGTCGGGCATCTGGCCGCGATAGGCAGCCTGCCAGGCACGGACGTGGATGGTGCCGAGGGCGGGGGCGTCGGCGGCCGCGGCGCGGCGGATGGTGATGTCGGACACGGTCTCAGTGTCGGCCCCGCGCTCGAGGAGTTGTACTGCGAGTGCGGCGACGGGGGCAGGAACCGCCCTTGGACAACGGTCCCGCCCCCGTCTGAGGGTGGCCAGGTCGTGGTTGGCCCGCTGCCGGGCTAGGTCGTGCCCGACCCCGAATACGCCTTGTCGCCCTTCTGGAAGACGTCGGGCACCGGATACATTCCGAGCACGTACAGGAGGATGGCGGCGTGCTCCTGGTCGACGGACTGGAGCGCACCGGCCAGGGTGATGGCGGCCGGGTTCTGGATCACGGACACGGCCTTGAGGTAGGTGTCGGCTGCGGTCTGCTCGAGGAGCAAAGCCAACTTGGCTGCACCGCCCACGTCGGTGACCTTGGCGAAGGCCGCATTGACCGTGGCTGCGAGGTCGGCAGGAGGCGCGGTGACCGGCGCCGCCCCGGCCTTGGTCAGGATGCCGTTCCATTTGGCCAGCGCGTCGCTGTGATGGGTCAGGGCGGTGACGACGAACACCCCGACCGCGGGCGGCACAGGACCGAGCTTGCCGGCGAGCGCGGCATCGAGCGCAGCCCGGTAGGTGCTCACCGCCAGCACCTCGAGTGACGCGGCGCTCATGGCGACGGCCGCATCAGGAGACTGGGCGCCGCTGGAGCCGCTGTCCGACGAGCCGCACCCTGCGATGGCGAGCCCGAGGCCGGCCGCGCCGGTCGCAGCCATGAATCCGCGGCGGCTCGCCATTCCGCTCATCATGGCGTCGAGAAGGTTGTCGTCCACCGTCGGGGTGTTCTTCACGTGGGGATTCATGACAGGGCACCCTCCGATGGCGGGCTGGCCTTCTCCGGTACCGGGATGGACATGGTCGAGAACCCGGCGTTGCCGGCCACCGCCGGCAGTTTGCCGGCGTCGACCGGGATGGCCACGAGGCCGGGGGCACCCGCGCCGAGGAGCGCCGATACCGCGCGCAGAACCGCCAGGTGCTGCGTCTCAACTCCCATGACGCTGGCCATGAGAGCCTTCGATTTGGTGTCGGTGAACATGGCCAGGTCCGCAAGATACGTATCCCGAGCCACGTTCTCCAGCGTCATCGCCAGATTGACGACGTCCAGCGGGGTTGTCAGCAAGGGCTTCTGCTGCGCGACGACCGCCGCATACTTGGGGTTGGGGGCGTCCTGCGCCGTCCCGCCCAGCGCCGTCGTCTGCGCCTGGAATGCCTGACGGTGCTGGTCGTGCTGGCCCATCGTGGTCGTGGCGAAGGCTTTGACGACCGGGTTGCCGCCGGCGATGAACGGGAGCGTCAGCGCCACGCCGTAGGTGTTGACCGCCAGCCGCTCGAGCGATGACGCGGTCTGGAGAATCATCACATCGATCGAGTCCGCCGCCACCGGCTCGGTCAGGAGGGCTGTGACGGCGGCACCGAGGCCGCCGGCGAGCAATCCGCGGGTCCCCCAACCGCGGATGCGGAGATCGCGAAGCAGCGCTCTCCGCGACAGGCTGTGCCGCTGGACGTCCGCGGGATCGAGCTCATCCCCGCGGCGCTGGGCGGCGTGGTCTCTCAGGTCCGCCAGTGACCCGGAGACGCCGCGGAGGGCGTCAGTCTGCAGATCCTGAGATTCAACGATGAGTTCTCGGAGCCGCGGCTCATCATCGGGTGTCATGCATTGCCTCCTCCAGGGCTCCGGCGCCACAGGACCACGCGGTCCAGAATGGACGTCGGCCAGCCAAGCCGGCGGTCATTGTAGGCATGCGGTCCCTGCAGCTCCGGTACGCTGCCGAATCGACCGCAGGCGTGAGCGCTGGTCCGAGGCGCGCTGCGCAGGCGTGTCTCGCGATGTCGCTCGCCCGGTGGTGTCACACGCGCGCCCGGCCCAGATACGCCGCCAGCACCTCCGGCGCGTCGCGGAGTTCGGCCGCGGTCCCGGTGCGCACCACCCGGCCGCCGTCGATGACCAGTGCGCGGTCCACCACCGCCAGCGCCCGGGCCACCTGCTGCTCGGCGACCAGGATTCCCGGGCCGCCCTCGCCCCGCCGCAGCTCGTCGACCAGCGAGAAGACGCGCCCGGCGACCGCCGGCGCCAGGCCCACGCTGGGCTCGTCGAGCAGCAGCAGTCGCGGGCCGGAGACCAGCGCCTGGGCGATCGCCAGCTGCTGGCGCTCGCCGCCGCTCAGCAGGGCGGCGGGGTCGTCGAACTTCTCGCGCAGGATCGGGAAGGTATCGAGCAGCGTGTCCCGCCGGCGCCGTGCCGCCGCGCGGTCGGCCGCCGGCAGCAGCCCCAGCTCGAGATTCTCCGCCACCGTCTGCTGGCCGAGGACGCGGGCGTTCTCCAGGACCATGGCCACGCCCATGCGGCTCACCGCGTGCGCCGGCCGGTTGTGGATGGGGGCGCCGTCCAGCGCGATGCTGCCTGCGCTCACCCGCTGCAGTCCGGCGATGGCGCGCAGCGTGGTCGACTTGCCGGCGCCGTTGCGCCCCAGCAGCGCCACCAGCTCCCCAGGCGCCACCGCCAGCGAGAGCTCGCGGACGGCGGGCATGCGCCCGTAGGCGACGGTGATCCCGTCGACCACCAGCCCCGCGGTCACGCCGCCTGCCCCACAAAGGACTCGACGACGGCGGGGTTGGACAGCACCGTCTCGGGGTCGCCCGCCGCGATCACCAGGCCGCGGTCCAGCACCGTGGCCTCGTCGCTGACGGCGCGGACGAAGGCCAGGTTGTGCTCCACCAGCAGGACGGCGCAGCCGCTGTCGCGAGCCGCCCGCACCAGCGCGGCCAGCTCGGAGATCTCCTCCGGCGCCAGCCCCGCCGCGGGCTCGTCGAGCAGCAGCACCTTGGGCTCGCCGATGAGCGCGCGGCAGACCTCGAGCAGCCGCCGCTCACCATGGGTCAGCTCCTCCGCCTCGACGTCGGCGCGGGGGGTCAATCCGGCGGCGGCGAGCAGGACGTCGGCCTCGCGGCGCAACTGGGCGTCCTCACGGCGCCGCCGGCCGACCAGCAGGTAGAGCCCCAGCCAGCCGCTCCGGTAGCGGAAGAAGGCTCCCGTCAGCACGTTCTCGCGCGCGCTCAGCCGCACCGCCACGCGCGGAGTCTGGAAGGTGCGCCGCAGGCCGGTCCGGGCGCGCGCCGTGGCGCTCATGCCGCCGGCGTCCCGGCCGTCGAGCAGGACCCGGCCCTGAGCGGGGCGCACCAGCCCGCTGAGCACGTTGAGCATGGTGGTCTTGCCGGAGCCGTTGGCGCCCACCAGAGCGTGCACCCGGCCGGGAGCGACCGCCAGCCCGACCTCGCCGAGGGCGGTGTTGCCGCCGAAGCGGACCAGGATCGCCTCCGCCACCAGCCCCTGATGGGCGCCGACCGCAGGCAGTGCCGGCCGCTCCGCCGCGGCCCCGGCCGTGACCGGATGGGGCCGCGCTCGGGTGCGCCCCTCGCGGAGGCGGCGCAGCCCGCGCCCGGCCGCACCACCCAGGCCACCGGGGACCAGCAGCACAAAGCCCACCAGCAGCAGTCCGAAGATGACGTCCCGCAGGTTGGGGTCGAGGCTCGAGCTGCTGAACTCCCGGAAGAACAGCCCCAGCGCCACCGCGCCGAGCACCGGTCCTGCCAGTGTGGCCTGCCCGCCGACCACCAGGGCGGCGAAGAAGAAGATGGCCAGGCTGAGGTCGAAGTATCCGCCGGAGACGCTCGACACGTCGGCGCTGCCGTCGCGCGCATGGGCGAACAGCGCCCCTGCCAGGGCCGCGCACAGCGAATAGATCCCCAGTGACAGCACCTTGGTGCGCACCGGGCTGACCCCCATCGAGGCCGCGCTCACCTCATCGTCGCGCACCGAGATGAAGGCGCGGCCCCAGTGCGAGGCGAGGAGCCGCCAGAGCACCAGGAAGGCCAAGGCGACGACGATGACAACGATGGTGTAGACCTGCTGCGCCTGCGCCGTGAAGTCGCCGTTGGTGTCCCTGGCGATGACCAGCTCGCGTACGTTGCCCAGCCCCTTGCCGCCGCCCAGAGTGCCGCTGAAACGCTCCAGCACCACCACGATGGGGAAGGCGACCGCCATGTAGAGGCTCACCATGGTGTAGGCGGAGCGGCCCAGGCGGAGCGCCGGCAGCAGCAGGAGGAGGCCGATGCCGGCGCCGATCAGGGTGCCGAGGACCACCGAGAACAGCAGCCGGCCGACCGACTCGCCGGGGACCAGGGTGAGCCGGCCGCCGACGCGCATGCGCACCAGCGTGCGGTCGTCGAGCACCGCCGAGGCGAAGGCCCCGGCGCCGAAGATGGCGCCGGTGGCCAGCGAGAGCAGGCCCGTGTATCCCATGGCGACGTTGAGGCCGAGCAGCGCCAGCGCGTAGAGCGCCACCCGGATCAGCTGCGCCGTCAGCGCCCGGTCGTCGTTGAGGAGCAGCGGGAAGAGCAGCGCCGCCAGCACGGCGGCGAGGAAGAGCCCGCCCGGCAGTGCGCTGCGCCGCAGCGTGGCGCTCATCCGCGATGCTGCCGTCAGCCGGTCAGGCGGGTGCCGGGGCGGCCAGCCCGCTGGTGTCGAGCGGTACCGCGGCGCAGATGCTGAGCCAGCCCTCCACCTGCGGGATGTGGTGCTTGTTGCTGTAGACCGCGTCGTGGCCGTAGACGGTGCCGTCGCCCACCCTGATGTTGAAGCCCTCCACCGCCTGGCTGGCGGTGTCGGCGTCGAGCGAGCCGGACTGGTCCCAGGCCTTGGCCATCAGCCGCACCGAGTCGTAGCTGAACATGGGAATGAAGAGCGGCTGGGTGATCGGGCCCAACTGCTTGAGCTCGTCGGCCAGCCTGGTGGCGGCGCGCGGCTCGCCCAGGGTGGCGGTGGAGTTGTTGACGAAGGCGAAACCGGCGCGCTGCTGGTCGCTCAGGAAGCTGGCCACCAGGTTGCTCGAGGTGGCCGTGGTGGCGGTGCCCAGGATGGGGCCGGTGATGCCGGCGGCGCGGGCGGTGCCGACGGTCCTGACCACGGGGATGCCGAAGCCCTCGAGCAGGATCGAGTCGGCCTTCTTGGACGCCATGTTGCCCACCTGGGCGGTGACGTCGGTGGTGTCGAGGGTCACCGTCTCCCGGTCGACGCAGGGCGTGCCCGCCGCCTGGGCGTCGGCGCAGAAGGCGTCGGCCTGGGTGCGCCCGTAGCTGGTGGTGGTCTCGTAGAGCACGGCCGGCCGCTTCACCTTCTTGGTCTCGAGCAGGTACTTCTTCCACTGGAGACGCTCGATGGAGTTGGGGATGGCCACGCTGAAGGTGTCGACGGCGTTGTCGGGGTTGTCGAGGTCGTCGCCGGTGAAGGCGCCGAAGGTGAGGATGTGGCGGGACTGCAGGAAGCTGCCGGCCGCCTTGAAATCGTCATCGTTGACCAGAACGATGCCGCTGGCATGGTCCTGGTCGACCAGCTGCTGGGCCAGCTGCGGGTCCTTGCTGACGTCGACGCCGCCGGGGCCGCCGTCGTCCTTGGTCACCACCTTGAGCTTGCGCCCGCCGCAGATGCCCCCCTTGGCGTTGATGTCGCTGGCGGCCTGCTGGGCGCCCTGCGAGAAGCTGCCCACCAGGCTGGCCACCGCCCCCGACTGGGGGGCGATGACGCCGATCACGATGTCGCCGCTGCCGGCGCAGCCGCCGTTGCCGCCGCCGGTGCCCGAGTCGGCGCTCTTGCCGCCGCAGGCGGGCAGCGCGGCCAGCGCCAGCACCGCCGCCGCGGTGCGCAGTCGGAATGCCTTCATCGACGTGATCCTCCGAAAAGGAGACGGTGGTTCATGCGACGCGCAGCCGGCGCGAGGCGAAGAGGCCCTGGGGCCGGAGCATGAGGATGAGCAGCAGCACGGCGAGCCCGAAGACGTCCTGGCTGGCGCCGTCGACGTAGTGGGCGCCAAAGGTCTCGGCGCAGCCCACCAGCCAGCCGCCGGCGAGCGCGCCCCAGACCGACCCGGTGCCCCCGGCCACCATGGCCACAAAGCCCTTGATGGTGAACAGCGGCGCCCGCGCCACCAGGGCGTTGCCGGGCGCCGACACCACGCCGGCGAGGCCGGCGAGCGCGGCGGCGACGCAGAAGGTGCCGACCGCCACCAGGGTGACGTTGACCCCGCGCAGCGCGGCGGCGTCGCGGTCCTCGCTGACGGCGCGGAGCTGCCGTCCCGAGCTGGTGAAGCGGAGCACCGCCCAGGTCCCGCCGACGGCGGCGACGGCCACCGCCGCGGCGACCATCAGGTAGCCGGCCACCACGATGTCGCCGACCACGAAGGTGCCGGAGACCAGGGGGGTGACGTTCTTGTTGTCGCCCCCGAAGAAGGCGGCGAGCGCCGCCTGGAGGACGATGCCGTAGCCCAGAGTGGTCACCAGCCAGCCGCTCGCCCGGCTGTCACCGCGCAGCGGCCACACCGCCACCCGCTCCTGGATGCCGCCCAGCACGAAGGGGATGGCCAGGGCGCCGGCGATGGCCAGGGGCCAGACCAGGCTGTGCTCGTCGTGCAGCCAGAAGACGACCAGGATGCCCACCAGCACCAGCTGGCCGCGGGCGAAGTCGATGACGCCACTGCTGCCCAGCACCAGGGAGAGGCCCACGGCCACCAGCGCGTAGGCGCTGCCCTGGCCGATGCCGTCGAGCAGCAGGCCGAGAACAGTCATGCGCCCACACCTGGCACGGTCGTCTCTCTCTCCGGAAGGCCTCTCCCGCCGGGAGGGGAGAGGGCTGCTCGCCATCCGCGCACGCCACACTCAGTGCGGCGATGCGGCAGCATAGCTCCGCGGTGAGCGGCGACCGCCGCCGGGGTGCAGTCGGCCGCCCGGCGCCGCCGGCGCCTCGGAGGAGTCATCGGCGCGCAACCTGGGTCCCGTATGTATTGAGGGGTCGTGAACCGATATCGATGGGCCTTCGCCCTTGCCGCCGCCACCCTGCTGGCCGTCATCGTGGGCGTCGCCGTGCTCCAGCCCGGGCCGGCGGCCAGCGGTGATTCGGCGTCGTCGGGCGGCGGTCTCATTCCCGCCGGGCAGCGCCAGGCGGCCCCGGAGTTCACCGGCCTCGACGGCTGGATCAACTCGGCACCGCTGACGCTGTCAGGACAGCGTTCCCGGGTGGTGCTGATCGACTTCTGGACGTTCAGCTGCGTCAACTGCACGCGCACCATCCCCCACCTTCAGACCCTGCTGGACACCTACGGATCGCGCGGGCTGACCATCGTCGGTGTGCATTCGCCCGAGTTCGACTTCGAGAAGGACCAGGGCAACATCAAGGCCGCGGTCAGCCGGCTGGGGGTGACCTGGCCGGTCGCCGTCGACTCCGAGATGGCCACCTGGAACGCCTGGTCGAACCAGTACTGGCCGGCCGAGTACCTGGTGGACCAGTCCGGGAAGATCGCCTACGCCCACTTCGGTGAGGGCGAGTACGACAAGACCGCCGCCGCGATCGCCGCGCTGCTCGGCACCGGGGCGACGCCGGCGCCGGGAGCTGCAACGAACCTGCCGGACAGCCGGACCATCACCCCCGAGCTCTACGCCGGCGCCGTCGCCAACCGGCAGCACCGCGGTGCCGGCCTGGGTGACGGCGAGACCTACCCGCCGGCGCCGGGGCAGCCCACCAGCTACGCCGCCTCGGCGGCGCCGGCGACCCAGCCGGACGCCATCGAGGTCAGCGGCTCGTGGATCGACCGCGGCGACTCCCTCGAGGCCGCCGCCAACGGCCACGTGCGGCTGCGCTTCCGCGCCCGCGACGTCTTCGTGGTGGCTGGCTCGGCCGGCGGTGGACCGGTTCCGGTCACCGTCACCGTCGACGGCGCCCCGCCGGGGGCCCTGGCCGGGTCGGCGGCTCCCGGTGGGACGCTGACAGCGCGCAGCAGCGATCTCTATCAGCTGCTCACCGGGGTGGGTGGCGGCGACCACGTCCTCGACCTGGCGGTACCCGCGGGGTTCCGGCTGTTCACCTTCACATTCGGCTAGACCGGTGCCCTCCGCCGGCAGTCTGGCCGCAACCTTCGTCGCCGGGTTGCTGAGCTTCCTGGCTCCCTGCACGCTGCCTCTGCTGCCCGGCTGGCTGGCCTACGTGAGCGGCGTGGCCGCCGCCGATCTCGCCGACCCGGAGCGCCAGAGCCACTACCGCCGGCGGATCGTCGTCACCAGCCTGCTCTACGTCGCCGGATTCACCGTCGTCTTTGTGCTGCTCGGCGTCGGCGCCGGCGGCCTGGGGGCGCGCCTGCACTCCATCGACCGGCCACTGGAGATCGCCGGGGGGGTCATGCTCGTGGTCTTCGGGCTCTTCCTCGCCGGTCTGCTCCGCTCCCGGCTCCTGGCCAGGGAGCGGCACCTGGTCGTGCCCCGGCGGCTGGTGGCGGCGGGGCCGCTGGCCGCCTTCCCGCTGGGCATGGTCTTCGGCGTCGGCTGGACCCCCTGCGTCGGGCCCTACCTGGGAGCGGCGCTGACCCTGGCGGGCGTGGGCGGCCAGCCGGCGACGGGGGCCATCCTGCTGCTGGCCTACGCGCTCGGGCTGGGCATGCCGCTGATCCTGCTGGCGCTGCTGGGCGCCTCGCTGCCGGACGCCGGGCGGTGGGCTCTGCGTGTGGCCGGGCCGCTGGCGCGCGTCGGGGGGGTGGTCATGGTGGCCCTGGGTGCCGTGCTGCTGAGCGGCCAGTACACCCGCATCACCTCGGCGCTGGCCTCGATCTCGACGCCGCACTGACCAGCGACGCGAGCCGGGCGCCGTGACGGTCCGGCGACAGATGGCAGGGTCGCGCCGGATTGCTCGTTAACTAGGGCAGGAGCGGAGCCGGGCACGAGGTACCCATGCCGCCGGCCCACCCCGACGGGAGACACCTGTGACCGACACCCCACCAGGTCCGCCGGGCGACGCCTGGCCACCGCCGCCGTCTGACGCACCCATCGGCGTCCCCACCCGCTTCCAGCCGGCCGCGTTCCCGCCGCCCTCTCCGGCCTCACCGTACCCACCCGCCGCGTACCCGGCCACCGCGTACCCGCCCGCCCCGTACCCGCCCCCGCCGTCCGCGCCCAGCCCCTACGGCGCTCCCGCTCCGGGCGGTTCCTCGCCGTACCCCGCCGCCGCGCGTCCCCCCGGGCCGGGCGAATGCGAGATCTGCGGCTCGGCGCCGGCCATCCGGGTGGCGCTCCAGCAGCACATCGGGATGCTCTTCCTGATGCGCTGGATCCGCTACCGGAAGACCCTGTGCCGCGACTGCGGCATCGCCCTCTTCCGCGAGGTCCAGGGGCGCACCCTGATCACCGGCTGGTGGGGCTTCATCTCGCTGCTGGTGATGAACTGGGTGGCCATCGTCACCAACCTCAGCGCCCGCAGGAAGTTGGGGGCGCTCTCGGCCCCGGTCCGCGATGCCCTGGTGGTGAGCTCCCGGCCGGCGCCGCTCGACCGCGGCAAGCCGATGTGGCAGCGGCCCCAGGCACTGATCCTGGTCGGCATCGTCGCGGCGCTCGTCGTCGTGGGCGCGGCCTATTCCCGCACCACGGCCAACGGCCCCCAGAAGCTGAGCAGCGCCACCGATCCCGCCCTGGTGGGGAAGTGCGTCCGCCTGAGCTCGGACCACCAGTCGCTCCAGGGGACGGTCGACTGCTCGATGCAGCATGACGGCGTCATCGACAAGGTCGACGTCATCCCGCTGACCGGCAGCTGCCCGCGGGCCACCGACGAGCTCTACTCGACGGACAGCGCCAGCTCGGTGATCGCCTCCGTCTGCGTCGACGTCAGCCGGCACAGCTGACCTGCGCCCGAGGCGAGGGTGGGCACGTCGGTGCCATCATCGAAGGCATGACCGCCCCTGACCTCGGCGGTGCCCGGGCGCCCCTCCCCGGCGTTCCCGGCATCGAGATATTCCGACTCGCCCATCTGGCCGAGACCGGCGTGGGCGACGTCGCCGGGCTCCCGGTGACGGTCAAGATCCTGCTGGAGAACGTGCTGCGGCATCACCATCGCCCCTGGGCGGACCCCGGCGACGTGGAGGCGCTGGCGAGCTGGGACGGGACGGCGCTCGAGCACGACCGCGAGCGCGCCTTCATGCCGGCGCGCGTCCTCCTCCAGGACTTCACCGGCGTCCCCGCCGTCGTCGACCTCGCCGCCATGCGCAGCGCCGTGGCCCGTGGCGGCGGCGACGTCCGCAGCATCGACCCGCTGGTCCCGGTCGACCTGGTTGTCGACCACTCCGTCCAGGTCGACCGCTTCGGCGACTCGGAGGCGTACGCCGCCAACATCGTCCGCGAGTACGAGCGCAACCGCGAGCGCTACGAGCTGCTCCGCTGGGCGCAGCAGGCCTTCCAGGGCTTCCGCGTGGTCCCGCCCGGCATGGGCATCGTGCACCAGATCAACCTCGAGTACCTGGCCGGCGTCGTCGCGGTTCGCGACGGGCTGGCCTTCCCCGACACCCTGGTGGGCACCGACTCGCACACCACCATGGTCAACGGCATCGGGGTCCTGGGCTGGGGGGTCGGCGGCATCGAGGCGGAGGCGGTGATGCTCGGCCAGCCGCTGTTCCTGCTCTCTCCGGTGGTCGTCGGGGTCAGGTTCTCCAATGCGTTGTCGCCAGGAGTGACGGCAACCGACCTGGTCCTGACCCTGACCGAGATGCTGCGCAGCCACGGCGTGGTGGGCAAGTTCGTCGAGTTCTGCGGCGCCGGCCTCGGCTCCATGACCGCCGCCGACCGGGCCACGCTCTCCAACATGGCGCCGGAATACGGCGCCACCGCCTCGCTCTTTCCCGTCGACGAGCAGACGCTGCGCTACCTGCGCGAGAGCGGCCGGTCCGCCGAGCAGGTCGAGCTGGTGGAGCGCTACACGCGCGAGCAGGGCATGTTCCGCACCGGCGACAGCCCGACGCCGCGCTTCAGCGAGCTGCTGGAGCTGGACCTGGCCACGGTGGTGCCCAGCCTGGCGGGCCCACGGCGCCCCCAGGACCGTGTGGCGCTCGGGGACGTCCGCCGCAGCTTCGAGGCCGTCTACGGCCAGGCGGACCACAACGACGACCGCGAGCGGCTGGACGGCGAGGGCGGGGCCGTCGGGGCCGCGCAGACCCGCGTCTGCAGCGGCGACGCTGCCGCTGCAGACGCTCATCCCCAGGGCCTCGAGGACGGCAGCGTGGTCATCGCCGCCATCACCTCCTGCACCAACACCAGCAACCCCTCGGTGATGCTCGGCGCCGGCCTGCTGGCGCGCAACGCCGTGGCCCGCGGCCTGAAGGTCCCCGACTACGTCAAGACCTCGCTGGCGCCGGGCTCGCGGGTGGTCACCGACTACCTGGCGCGCGCCGGACTGCTGGAGCCCCTCGCCGAGCTGCACTTCAACCTCGTCGGCTACGGCTGCACCACCTGCATCGGCAACAGCGGCCCGCTGCCCGACACCGTCGCCGAGCATGTCGGCGCCGACGATCTCGCCGTCGCCGCGGTGCTCAGCGGCAACCGCAACTTCGAGGGGCGCATCCATCCCCAGGTCAAGGCCGCCTACCTGGCCTCGCCGCCGCTGGTGGTGGCCTACGCGCTGGCCGGCAGCGTGCTGCGCGACCTGACCACCGAACCCCTGGGCACCGGCTCCGACGGGCAGCCCGTCTATCTGCGCGACATCTGGCCGAGCAACGAGGAGGTCCAGGAAGTGGTGCTCAGCGCCACCGGCCGCGATCTCTTCGAGGACGAGTACTCGCGCATCTTCGACGGCGACGAGAACTGGCAGAAACTCACCGCCCCTCAGGGTGGCATGTTCGAGTGGAACCCGGAGTCGACCTACGTGCGCGAGCCGCCCTTCTTCACCGGCGACGGCGCCGAGCGCGAGCTCAGCGACATCGAGGGCGCGCGCGTCCTCGCCGTGCTCGGGGACTCGATCACCACCGACCACATCTCCCCGGCGGGCGCCATCGCCCGCAGCAGCCCGACGGCGCAATACCTGCGCGAGCACGGCGTCGCGGAACGCGACTTCAACACCTACGGCAGCCGCCGTGGCAACCACGAGGTGATGATGCGCGGCACCTTCGCCAACATCCGGCTGCGCAACGCGCTCGCCGGCGGTCGCGAGGGCGGTGTCACCGAGCACCTCCCCAGCGGCGAGGTCATGCCCATCTACGACGCCGCCATGCGCTACCAGGCGGAGGAGACGCCGCTGCTGGTGCTGGCCGGCCGCGAGTACGGGAGCGGGTCGTCACGCGACTGGGCGGCCAAGGGGACCCTGCTGCTCGGCGTCACGGCGGTGCTCGCCGAGTCCTTCGAGCGCATCCACCGCAGCAACCTGGTGGGCATGGGCGTCCTGGCGGTGCAGTACATGCCCGGCGAGAGCGCCGCCTCGCTGGGGTTGACCGGCCGGGAGACCTTCAGCATTCGCGGACTCGGCGGGCTGCGCCCGGGCTGCGAGCTGGAGGTGACGGCGCGCGCCGGCGATGGCAGGGAGACGAGCTTCCACGTCATCGCCCGCGTGGACAGCGACACCGACATCGAGTACTACCGCAGCGGCGGCATCCTGCCGCTGGTGCTCCGGCAGCTCGCCGAGGGCTGACGTCTCGCGGCACCGGTGGACGGCTACGGAAAACGAAGGCTCGCCAGGACCATCCTGGCGATGGGTGTGAATGCGGCAAACTTCGCCGCCGGCGCCGAGTAGGTGATCGACAGGTTCTTGTCATGGGCGGTGAGCACCATGATGTGCATGCGCCAGCCCGGGGGAACCTCGATGGTGTTGCGGAACTGGCCACCAACCACGTCGGCCTCGTACTCGATGGTTGGCACCCCGTCACCGATCGTGCCCGTCATGATCGGTCCCGCAGCCTGACCCGCGAGGCCGTGGATCTCCTTGATCCATTCGTCCGGCGCGCGCTGAAGGCTGTCCCCGCCCCCGAAGGCGACGACGCCGTCGGCGTTGTCCTGCAGTTCGTCATGCAGGACGAACTCGGCGCGCATGTCCGGCTTCTCGTTGAATTGGGCAGCGGCCCAGCCTTCGCCCGGCACTGTGACGAGGACTAGCGGCCGCATCAGGCTTACCCGGTAGGCCACGCCACCAGCAATGCCCGGATACAGCTGGTTGGGCGATGCGACCGCCAGGTCCGGCACTCCCGAGGTTGCCGACGTCTGCACGCTCGAGGAGGCGTTGGTCGCCACCGTTTGTGTGGTCGAGGCGGGCGGCGGGGTGGAGTTTGCCGACGGAGTGCCGCACGATGCCAGCACGGCGAGCGACCCCGTCGCTGCGGCTCGCGCCATCCGCTGGATGACCCCTCCAGGGCGCTGCTGCGGTCCAGGTGTGAAATTCACGGTGCGTTGCCTCCGTCCATCGAGGTTCCGGGTCCACCAACCGAGGTCCTCCCGGATTGACCGAGACACGTCGCCGCGGCCTTCACCGATCTGTGTTTCAGCAGCCATGGCATTGGTCGGGCGAATTGCGCGCGATCAGGCTGTCGGTCGACGTCACCGGAAAACCGGCAAAGACGCCGCCACCCTGCACGGTGATGGCCGCGCTGCCACTGACCGAGTTCCGGGTCACGGCGCTGTCGATCAGCGTCAGCGGTCCACCAGGTGCTCCGTTGGCCTGCGAGGCTGTGTAGACGCCGCCACCCTGAGCGGATCCGGCCAGGCCGAGAGCCTCACCGGTGTTCCCGCTGACCACCGTGTCCCCCAGCGACAGCGGGCCGCCCAGCGCCAGGCCCCCACCGGCGACGAGAGCGGTTCCCTTCGCGCTTGAGGCGCGGGCGTGGTTGCCGGTCACGACGCTCCCCCTCATCGAGCCGGCGACGATGCTCGCACCGGCCGAGGCGGTCGCATCCCCCTGGGAGGCGGTGACGGAAACCGTGTTGCCCACCAACCTGGTATCGGTGATGACGCCGCTGACCTCTCCGGCGCCCGAGTCCCCGATTGCGTTCCCGGACGACGACCGCGAGATGACGCTGTTATCGGCGATGACGACGTCACGCAGTTCGACATCGCCATCGCTGTGCACGCCGCCCGACCATGCCGCCGCGTCGCCGACAGTGTTCGTCATGCTCACGGAGTTCCCGGAGATGTTGCTGCCACGAATCGACCCGGTCGCTCCGGACCCGACGTGGACCCCGCCCGCGATGGCGAGCATGTCCACGGATCTCGGCAGGGAGGCGTCGAGGGTTGCACTGTTGCCCCTGACGCTGGTGTCGACCATCGTCAGCTGGCCGCGCGCGACGAAAACCCCGCCCGTGTCGGCGAAGCGGCCGTTGGGGCCGGTCGCCCCGGCTCTGTTGCCGCTGATGACCGAGTCCCTGATGATCAATGGGCCACGATGGCTCATGATGCCGCCGCCCTCCACGTCGCTGGCGAGGCCCGACAGCCCGGACGCCGAACCGACCAGGTTGTCGCTGACGGTGGTGCGGTTCAGGGTCAGCGTCCCCCAACTGTCGATGCCGCCGCCCGCCGCCCAGGCGTAGGGGCAGGGACTTCCGGACGGACACACAACGCCCCCGGGGCTGGAAACGGTGCGGGTGGGCGCAACGCGATTCCCGGTGATCACGCTGTCGGTGATGGTGACGGTCGCGCCCAGCTTGCCGCCGGTTGGCCCCTCCGGAATCTCGATCCCGCCTCCCAGCGCCTCAACACCGTCGATCCCGATGAATACCGCCCGCGGGCTCGAGCGTGCGACGCCTCCCGTGATGGTGACCCCGGTGATGGAGACCGTTGGCTCACTCGTCCCGTGGAAGGTGCCGATCGTGACCACGGAGTCGCCGCCGCGGATGACGGTGGACCCGGGGCCCTCACCGACGAGCTTCACGCTCACGTTGATCACGATGCCGCCGCGGTACGTGCCCCGCCCGATGGCGATGGTGTCGCCGTCCCGGGCGGCGGCAATCGCCGGCGCCAGCTGGGTGAAGGGACAGCCCCGTGGGCAGACATTGAGGGTCGCCGCAGACGCCCGCACAGCTCCGGCGACCTGCGTCGCGGCCAGCGAAGGCGCGATCATCGAGGCCGCGGCCAGCCTCCACCGCCTGCGGCCGCCGGGGATCCGGGCCGGCCTCAGGGCGTTCACCGGCAGCGGCCTCCAATCGCCGTCGGACGGATGCCTGCGTGCGGTCGCGTGCTCATCCCATTCACCCTCGGTTCCTGGCGGGTCGGCCGATCTGCCGTCTGTACCTATTTGCCGCGGGCGGCCTCGATGGCCTAGTCGCGGGTCGGATCAGGCGACGGGCACCACGTCGACAGGTGCGCTCACGGGCACGAGGACGCCCACGCGGTCGAAGGTGAGGGAGTCCGCCCTCTCGCCGTCCTGCGTGCCGCGCAGCGCCTGCGATCCGGCAAGGACGGCAGGGAGCGCGGGCGGTCCGACCAGAACAATCGACCTTGGGGCACCACCAGTCTCATCCCGCGCGCGCACCTCGATGGCGGCCTGGCCCTGGTAGGTCGTGTCGCCGATGCGGACATACTGGCGTGTCTCCGCCGCGAACCTGGTGACCACGCCGGGAATGCGATCGAGTGAGCAGGCGACCGACCCCAGCGGGGTGCCGGCATAGCGCCCCGACCCCTCGATACCGTTCAACGCGGCGCTCACCTCGACCCAGTGATCCCCGTATCTCGACACCGAGGCCGGATCGACGGAGCGCCAGAGCGCGCTACCGCGGAGATAGAGGTGGCCGCCGGTGCGGGTGACCTCAAAGGTGGCACCGGGCGCTCCGTGGATGCTGGCTGTCCCCACGACATCACCGTTGCGGAGGATGGTGACATCCGCGTCCACCCGGCGAGGCACGACGTGGGACGGGCTACCGGCATTGCACGCCAGGGCGCTGGCGACGAGATGGTACGACGCTGCCCCGTTCAGATTCGAGATGGCGTCGGAGAGCAGTCGGGGAGTGTTATCGGGGGGCGCGGGCGGCGACGCCCCTCCGTTCAGCGACGGTGGCGCGCTCGGGGTCCCGCCCGCCGAACGTGAGGCCACGTGCGACCCGAGAATGAAAACCACGGTCGCGGCCGCCGCCAACGTCACCGCGAGAATCCTTGGCAAGCGCCACACTGCGGGCCTTCCGGAGGCAATGGTGGCACCGCCGGGGACGCGCCCGCTGTAGGCGAGCCGGAGGTCATCGTCGGCCGCGTGGACGCGCCGTCGCAGACGCTCGTCGAACAATCGCTCCGCGCGCTCCTCGTCCGATCGCATCACGCATCCTCCTCGAGATCGCCGAGCCGATCGCGGAGACGGAGGCGGGCTTCGCCCAACTGAGCCTGCACGGTTCGCGGCGAGCAGCGCAGCACCGTGGCCACGTCGATCCGGCTCAAGTCCTCGAGGTAGAAGAGCACCACGCAGGCGCGCATCCGGGGCGGCAGCGTCCGTAGCGCCGCGATGACGTCGGAGGTCGACTGCGGCCAGTCGTCCGCCGGCGGCTCGTACGCCCTGCGTATGCGCAGCCGCTCCCTGAGTTGTGAGCGGCGCCGTGTCAGCGATATGTTGACCAGCACGGCGCGCAGGTATGGCCAGGCCGGGTCACGAAGGTAATCGGGGTCGAGTGCCGAGCCTCTCAGGACGTGGACGAACACCTCCTGAGCAAGGTCCTCGGCTACCGCCGGCTCCGCCGGTGAGAAGGCAGGCCAGGGATGTCAGACGGGAGATGTTCTCGCTGTAGGTACGCGATAGGCGTGCCTCCCCTGCCGTGAGGCGATCGCCGACGATCTGGTCGCCGTCCCCGACCCCGGTCATGATCACGAGAGGCCCTCAGCTCGGACCCGCGGTCCGCTGCCTACTATTTGCCGCCGACCCAGGGGATGGCCTAGAGTGTGCGCGGCCGCGGCCGGCCGATGTCCTGGGCGCCTGGCCTTGAGGGGTGGCCCAGGCCGGCTCCGGTGGCATGTCCTCCGGCCCTCCGGGCCCGTGCGAGAGCATGCCGGAGCGCGCCCCGTCAGCCACCGACGACCCCGGCGGGCAGGCGCAGGCTGTCGATGAGGGGCTGGGCCGTGACGGCGAGGCGTCCCAGCTCGGCGTGGTCAACGGCGTCGAGGGAGCTCCCGTCAAGCCCTGTGGAAACTCTTCCAGGGTCGATG
>JRHI01001008.1_pt1 | contig 26631 bp, 28 predicted proteins | sample 215371 | NCBI WGS metagenome assembly JRHI01 (sample SAMN02929681, study PRJNA255918) | sediment metagenome | biome: cave system; feature: Ice Cave; material: Sediment; isolation source: sediment from deep within a dark volcanic ice cave with no known source of... ...
TCCTTGAGGATACTGCTGGCGAATTCAAAAAGAAAAGCTGAGCAAGATGAGAGAGAGCATAGAGGGCAAGAATTTGGTACAATTGAGGCCATGAAGGACGGAAAAGTGATGCTTGCCGTAAAGAGGAGAAACGAATGTCTTTAAAACCCCAAGCCATTGGCCCTGTGCCAGAAGAGACCGCTCGTATTGCTCGTGCTGCCTATCCAAAGGGTCATATCTACTTGCAGTTGCGCGATGAGTTTGGAAGCATCTATGAGGATGAAGACTTCATGAACCTGTATCCGCGACGCGGTCAACCAGCCGAAGCCCCGTGGAGGTTAGCGTTGGTCAGTGTGATGCAATTTCGCGAGGGATTATCTGATCGGCAAGCCGCCGATGCCGTGCGGGGGCGGTTGGAGTGGAAATATTTGCTGGGATTGGACGTGGACGATCCTGGCTTTGATGCCAGTGTCCTGGTCGAATTTCGGCAGCGTCTGCTTGCCAGCAAAGAGGAGTGCCTCCTTTTTGATGTGTTTTTGACGAAGTTACGTGACCACGGCTACCTCAAAACACGCGGCCACCAACGCACCGACTCCACCCATGTGCTGGCGAAGGTGCGTTCACTCAATCGCGTAGAAGTCGTGGGAGAAACCTTTCGAGCCGCCTTGAATAGCCTTGCGGTGGCTGCACCGGAGTGGCTGAAAGGAGAGTGCCAAGAAGCGTGGATCCAGCGGTACGAACACCGCATTGAAGACTATCGTCTGCCCAATGGCAAGCAGGCTCGCGAAGCGTATGCCGTGATCATCGGAAACGATGGAGCGAGCCTGCTAAGTGCGGTCTATGCCGCGTCAGCTCCTGCCTGGCTGCGCGAGCTTCCTGCGGTCCAAATACTGCGACGGGTCTGGGTGCAGAATTTTTACTGGGAAGAGGGGGAACTGCGCTGGCGTGAACTCTCCAATATGCCCTCTGCGGGAGCACTGATCAACTCTCCGTATGATCCTCAAGCCCTGTATGCGCAAAAGCGGGAAACCAGTTGGATTGGCTACAAAGTGCATGTGACGGAAACCTGTGATGAGGACGCTCCCCACCTGATTACCCATATTGAAACCGCTCCCGCCCCTCAAGCTGATGATGATGCCATTCCGCGCATTCATGAGGCCTTGGCGGCTCAGCAGTTACTGCCCGAGAAGCATGTCGTGGATACCGGATATGTGGATGCCCAAGAACTGGTCAGGAGCCGAGAGGACTATGGAGTCGATCTCTTTGGGCCAACCAGAGAGGATTATCATTGGCAAGCCCATGAAGGCACAGGCTTTGAGGCTTCCCACTTTGCCATCGATTGGCAGAAGGAGCGTGCCACCTGCCCGGCAGGTAAGACCAGTAGGAGTTGGTCGCCCGTTGAGGATCGACGAGGCAACCCGGTCATCCCGCATCAAATTTGCCGTGCAAGATTGTCGTCCCTGTCCGCACCGTCAGCACTGCACGCATACGCATTCGACCTCCCCACGTCGCGTTCTCACGGTGCGTCCCGAGCCTGAGTATCAGGCGTTGCAAGTGGCACGCGAACGACAAGCCACACAAGAGTTTAAAACAGCCTACAACCGACGGGCTGGGATCGAGGGAACGCTCTCGCAGGGCATTCGTGCCTTCGGATTACGGCACGCACGCTACTGCGGTCAAGCGAAAGTCCATCTCCAACAGATCTTCACGGCGACTGCCCTGAATTTCTGCCGCGTGCATGCCTGGCTCACCGAGCAACCCCGAGCGAAGACACGGAAAGCCGCGTTCGTTCGACTGGCCAAGGAAGAGGCCTAAGTGGATGGGCTTACGATTTCGCCAGCAGTATCCTCAAGGATGGAGACCCAAATCGGGCCCCTCCCTACTTGTCCTCCATCCACCATGCTGCTATAGTATTACAAGGTCATTATCTAGAAAGGCTATTTTCATGCAACACGTCGATGTGGGACTGAACTTTTGGTTGACGCAGTGGAATTGGCAACCATCCATTATTTTGGGCACCATCGCAATTATTGGGCTGTACCTCTACGCCGTAGGACCACTACGCATGAAATATCAGCTTGCCGACAAAGTAGAGACATGGCAGGTGATCTCATTCATCCTTGGCGTGAATATTATCTTCCTCGCACTTTTCTCTGCACTCGATGCATTAGGTGATGATTATTTATTTAGCGCCCACATGGTACAGCATCTTCTCCTCACGATGGTGGGTCCACCCCTCATGGTGCTTGGTACACCAGGATGGTTAGTGAAGCCAGTCTTACGCAATCCATCCATATTCAAAATCGCAAAATTCCTCACCTACCCTGTTGTTGCATTCGTCCTCTATAATGCCGATTTCTGGCTCTGGCACGCACCCACTTTATATGACGCAACACTCTACAACCAGAACTTACACATTCTAGAGCACCTGACCTTTATGATCTTTGCCGTTATCTACTGGTGGCCTGTCTTGAGCAACTCAGAGGAGCTACCACGCCTCTCCATTGGAGGACAAGTCCTATACATATTCCTTTCGGGCATGCCAATGGTTGCACTTGGAGCAGGACTCACCTTTGCCAGTCCACTCTACGCACCCTATATCCAAGCACCACGTGTCTGGGGTCTCTCGCCCGCCACAGACCAACAACTCGGCGGCCTGATTATGTGGGTTCCCAGTGGCCTTCTCAACATCGCCATTATCAGTGTCCTCTTCATCCGTTGGATGCAACAACAAGACGCCAAACAACGTACACAAGAGGCTATCCTGTATGCTGATAATGAGACTGAGGATATAGAGGGTGAAGCAGAAACTGCATAGGCGTATGATATGTCTCGCCATTGATGCTACAATTGGCATAAAAGCACACTCAGTGAAAGGAGGACGCACACATGCATCAACAGGAACTATTGCAGGCAAAACGTGATGATATACTGCGCCTTGCTAAACAGTACGGAGCATACAATGTTCGTGTTTTTGGCTCAGTTGCACGCGGAGAAGCCGACGAAAAGAGCGATATAGACTTGCTGGTAGATAGGGAATCAGGGCGTAGTTTACTTGATCTAGTAGGACTGTGGCAAGATTTGCAAGATGTACTTGGTTGTGATGTCGATGTCATCACAGAAAGAAGCCTAAACACACGTGAACGTATGCGTAACCGTGTATTGAAAGAGGCAATTACGCTATGAGAATTGTAGCAGAACGTCTTCGCGATATTCAGGTACCTGTAAGGTACCTTCCCAAAACTGCAAGCCACCTGTTAGGGTGGCCCGTTAGACTACATATTAAAGTGGAGAAGTATGTCACTTCTCCACTCAATAAAAGACATCATCGTCCATCGTAAACAGTGTTTTAGGAGATTCAGACGTGAGGATGCCTCTATTTCGTAAACCCAAGCGTTGGGTTGGCCTTGCCCTGGGTATAGTGCTCGCCCCACTCCTGTTCGCTGCCTGTGGAAGCCCAGCAACTACGTTGGATACTGCTGGCCCCATCGCAGACCAGGAACGCTTTCTGTTCTATGTTATTCTGACTATTGCCACGATTATCTTTGTGGCTGTCGAAGGAGCATTAATCTACTCCATCGTCCGCTATCGTGAGCGCCCAGGCATGCCGAACCCTCGGCAAAATCATGGCAATATCAGAATTGAGGTGCTGTGGACCGTCATCCCAGCAGTCATTCTGTTTATCGTGCTTGGCTTCACCATTCAAACCCTATTTGCGGTAGCCACACAACCAAAAGGTGATACTGTCGTGGTAGAGGCGGTTGGGCACCAATGGTGGTGGGAGTTCTATTATCCGCAATACCACATCACTACAGCCGACTCACTCTATGCCCCCGTTGGCAAGATTGTACAGGTCGATCTCTTCTCAAATAACGTCATTCATAGCTTCTGGATTCCTGCTTTGACTGGTAAGACCGACGATATTCCTGGACATAACAATACGAAGTGGTTCAAAGCTGACAAGATGGGAACGTATCTAGGTGAGTGTGCTGAATATTGCGGTGTGCAACATGCACATATGGAGTTCAATGTTCAGATTACAAATAACAACGATTTTCTTACATGGGTAAGCACACAGCAACAAGCCGCAGCAGCACCTGCCAGTGGTGGCCTTGCCGCACAGGGCGCTGCTCTCTTCAAGAATCAGTGCACCACCTGCCACGGCATTGTAGGGGTAGATGTAAAGGGCTACTACAATCCTAGCACATCTTGTGCGAAATCCACTCAGCAGCCTACCGATGCAGAGCAGTGTAAGATTGGCCCGAACCTGACACACTTTGGGAGTCGCTCACTAATCGCGGGCGGTGTACTGAAAAACGAACCGCAGAATTGTACTTCTACATCATTCCAAGTACTCTTAAAGCAGTGCCAACTAGCACAGTGGCTCAATGATCCGCAAGGCGTCAAACCCGGCAATGATATGAATATCGGTCAGTTAACACCTGATCAGATCGTTCAACTCGTTGCATATCTGGAGAGTCTCAAGTAATCTGCTTCTAGACAGTGGAGGAATTGCCAATGGCAACCCGCGTTATCGATAGCGCAACAACAGTAGTACGCCGAAAAAGTATCGGCGAAACCTACATTGGTGAATGGCTTACAACTACCGATCATAAAAAGCTCGGCATCATGTACGTCATCACCGGCTTCTTTTTCTTCCTGGTGGGCGGTATGGAGGCTCTTCTCATCCGCACGCAGTTAGCGCAGCCAAATGGAAAAGTGTTAAGCCCCGAGCAATATAACTCGGTCTTTACCATGCACGGCACCACCATGATTTTCTTGTTTGTCATCCCAACGCTGGTTGGTTTCGGCAACTATGTTGTGCCTCTGATGATTGGCGCACGCGACATGGCCTTCCCACGCCTGAACTCGTTTGGCTTCTGGGGCTTGCTCTTTGGAGGCATCTTCCTACAACTGAGCTTTGCCGCCGGTGCTGCGCCAAATGGTGGTTGGTTCATGTACGCACCTTTGAGTGAAACAACAACAGGTTGTGGTGTGCATGCTTACATTTGCACTCCTGGCATGAACGCTGACTTCTGGATGCTCGGTGTCTTAATGCTGGGTATCTCTTCAATTGCTGGCTCTGTCAACTTTGTGGTGACAATCCTGCGCTTGCGTGCCCCCGGTATGAGCATCAACCGTATGCCCCTGTTTACTTGGATGACACTTGTCACCTCATTCCTGCTGCTTTTCGCTCTGCCGAGCTTGACCGCCGCCAGTGTACTAGGACTGATGGACCGTCACCTGGGAACGCACTTTTATCAGTATGCCTCTGGTGGTGATCCCTTGCTCTGGCAGCACCTGTTCTGGTCGTTTGGGCATCCAGAGGTGTATATTCTCATTTTGCCAGCCTTCGGCATCATCTCCGAAGTCTTGCCGGTCTTCTCGCGCAAACCTATCTTTGGCTATACCTTTATCGCATGGTCCGGTGTGGCTATCGGTTTCTTGAGCTTTACTGTGTGGGCGCACCATATGTTCGCAGTAGGACTACCCGCAATCGCACAAGCTTTCTTTGCTACTAGCACTACCCTGATCGCCATTCCGACGGCTGTGAAAATCTTCAACTGGATTGGCACGATTTTTGGTGGAAAGATCAGCTTCAAAGCTCCGATGCTCTTTGCACTTGGCTTTATTGCCATGTTCCTGATTGGTGGTCTCAATGGCGCTGCTCTGGCTGTTGTCCCGTTTGACTATCAGGTGACAGATAGCTACTTTGTGGTTGCACACCTGCACTATGTGCTCTTTGGTGGTACCGCATTTGGCGTTTTCTCTGGCATCTTCTACTGGTTCCCCAAGATGTCTGGTAAACTCCTGAACGAACGCTTGGGACAGCTACAGTTCTGGCTGATGCTCATTGGTGTCAATCTGACCTTCTTCCCCATGCATATTCTTGGCCTGCTGGGTATGCCCCGTCGTATCTACACCTACCCCGATGGGTATGGTTGGAATGCGCTCAACCTGATCGCTACGATTGGAGCCTTCACCATTGCATTGTCAGTCGTAGTGTTCATGTACAACTTCGTTATCACCATTAAGAATGGACAGCCAGCAGGTGATGATCCCTGGGATGCCTTCACACTGGAGTGGGATACCACATCTCCACCCAAGAAGTATAACTTCTTGACCATTCCCGTAGTGCGTAGCCGCCGCCCATTCTACGACAAGAAATATCCAGAAATCGCCGACTGGAAGCATGTCACCCATTAAATCGGTAGGCGTCACAATTCATACTTCCTTACATCCTGCCTGATGCGCAGCATAGCACGCAGTGCGTGGCAGGATGCATCAGGATTGGTGCCCACCAATCGGCTTACCATTAATCAACTAGCAAAGAAGGCATATGGTGTTTCAAGATCAACAAGAGAGGCAAGAACAGTTGGAAGAGCAAGAGGGCGAGCAGCAGCCCATTGATGAGGCACCCACCGTTTCTCCTAAGAAAGGGAAAAAGCGCGGTGCGAAAAGGTATATTACCGTGAATGAAGCGGATATTAGCCCTCGTCCAAGCTTCTGGCCGATTTCTCTTGCCTTTGCAATACTCGTGTTTCTCTATGGAGCGATTGGTAATCCATATATCATGGCTGGTGGAGCCATCTTGCTGGTTGTCTGCGTCGTAGGTTGGGGATTAGAACATCGATAAGGTCTAGCGCATAGCATATGTATCTACTATGCGCTTTCTAAAGAGGGAGTCACTGCTATGAGCTCAGTTCATGGTGAGCAGGTCAGAATTCTGGAAGAGCACGGAGAAGAGGTCGGACAAAGTATAAACTGGTGGGGCATGATCTTCTTCATTGCATCCGAGGCGCTGATCTTCGCAAACCTGATTGCCGCCTACCTCTATTTGGAGATTCGCGGCCTAAGTATCCCTGGTGGTCTATGGCTATTGCCTTCTCATGAGCACCTGGATCCTATCTATCCAAGCTTTAACACGGTTATTCTTTTGCTAAGCAGTGTTCCTGCCATATGGGCACGCCGAGGCATTGTCAAAGGTAATCAGCGCCAACTGGTGTTAGGTCTCTCTGGAACAATTCTCCTGGGTGCAATCTTCCTTGGTGGGCAGATTTACGAGTATACCAACCTGTTTAGAGGTAGCTTCACCCTACAAACGGGTGCATTTGGCTCGGCCTTTTTCCTACTGACAGGATTTCACGGTTTACACGTCACTATTGGTGTATTGTTCCTCGTCGTCTGCCTCATTCGCTCACTGCGAGGTGACTTCAACGCCAAGCATCACTTCGCGGTAGAGGCTGGTGAGATGTACTGGCACTTTGTTGACCTCGTGTGGGTTGTCGTGTTCAGTACCGTCTACCTATTGCCCCTTTTTCTGGTACGTGGMTRWWGWRWWAAACAAGCAACAAAATGGGCAAAGGGCGTAGCCCTTTGCCCATTTTGTTGCTTGTTTAATACAACATGCTCATGCTTGTTGTATGGCACTGTTTACTCTTTATAATCTAGGATATGTAACCAAACTATGTGATACAATAAGAGCAGAAATCTCTCATTGGCTTGGTTATTATGGAATGGAACACGACGAAACACGGATCATGGAAAGGATGATTAGATGAAAGAGGTAACGCGGCAAAGTGGACCTATCGCTGCAATTCGCCGTGAAGATTTGCGACGAAGACGAGGAGTAACACGTTGTTCAGTGTGTACCTCTCGCATCTTTCTCCATCCCGTTCGCCTGATGGAACCACAGGGTGTACCGGAGCCTCGTCTTTCTTGGACTCTCTGCAAAGCCTGTTACCATGCACTCACCGAGGAGATACGCTGCTCCCCCATAAAATCCCCCCTGCGCCTGCGTATCGCAATGGGCTTGGTCGCCTCCGAGCGTTGGCCCCAGGCATATCCTACTCAGGTGCGTACCTATATCAGTGACCGCAAATGGATCATCTTTATCGCCGTCGGCTTTATCATCGCCATGATCATTCATCTCGCGCTCATCGTCGCCATCGCCGGCATGCATTAATGTTTTTCCTCTATAAAATTAGGTAAGAGCGACAAATGCTGCACGAAGTGCAGCATTTGTCGCTCTTACCTAATTTTATAGAGATCCCCAATCTTGACGGTTGCGTTAGAATATAAAGTAGTCGTATATATAACACAAATATATGGGAAAGGTTACTCCTCAATGAATCCCTCTAAGGGAGACGGTTTTAGCGCAAACAAGTATGGTTGGTGGTCCCAAGAGCACACGGGTGCAGCACAACTTACACAACAAACTGATGTTGTTCCAATAGGTTTCACACAAGAATATCGCATTCTCTCCGAAGTCGCTGCCAATATGAGTAGCGGTTTTATGCTACTCAATAAACAAGAGCACGTCATATATACCAATCCCAATGCATTGCGCCTGCTGCATATCACGAAAAGTGACCTGACCGAGACACAGGATTTTGATCTACGCAAGCACCTACTCTCACTCGTCACCGCTTCGCACCTAGCTCAACCCGCACTTGATCGGCTCTGGTTCAATCCTGAACAAGAGGCATCAATAGACATAGCTCTCGCTGACGCGGCTGTACGCTGGTTACGGATGCGTAGCTTCCCCGTACGGGACGCTCAGGGAACACTACTAGGACGCGGCATCCTCTTTGACGATATTACACTAGAGCGTTCCGCCATTGAAGTACGAAGCGAAGCCCTCTCTCTTGCGGCTCATGAACTCAAAACGCCATTAGCCATCATCAAAGGCTGTGCCACGACGTTACTCGGCAGCTCGACCCGCTGGGACCCTGCCATGCAGCGCGAAATGTTGCAGATGATCGATACGCAATCTGACCGTCTGTATGAGGTCTTGAACACACTACTTGATGTATGGCGGCTCGATGCTGGGGCGCAAAACCTCCGCCTATCCCAGGTCCACCTGCCGGAATTTCTCAATCAACTGGTAGAGCACTGGCGCAAAAATGCTCCTCAGCATCACTTCATACTTACGATGACACCACCTATCCCTTTGGTCACATGCGATGTCATGCGTATAGAGCAGGCATTCAATCACGTGTTGCGTAACGCCGTGATCTATTCAGCTACAGGCACAACCATTCGTATTGATGTTGAAACCAATGACATAGAAGTACGTATCAGTATAAGCGACGAGGGTATAGGCATTGCCTCAGAACACCTTGATCGTATTTTTGATCGCTTCTATCGTGTACCACGTAGCGAGATGCGACAAGACACGGGTGGAAGCGGTCTTGGACTTACCTCTGCACAAGCCACCATCGAGACCCACGGCGGGAAAATATGGGCGGACTCTCCAGGCATGGGATATGGCGCTACGTTCTGCTGCACCTTGCCTTTTTATCCACCAATAGCAGGTACGAGCCAACCCCAAGGCGCTGCAGTAGGCGCTACGAACGTTCCTCCTGCGCTGCAACGCACGACCACACCTCTACTGCCATTTAAGCAAGACCAGCGCACTCGTGTCTTGTTGGCTGAAAACGATCCGCGCTTAACACGTTATCTCCGTGCCAACCTGGAGGAGCAGCAGTATCGCGTACAAACCGTAAGCCACGGTGTCCAGTTTTTGCGTCAACTAGAACTGGAAGAACCGGACATTATTATCCTAGCAGCTCGTCTTGCAGATATGAGCGGCACTGAACTATTACAACGCCTACGCGACTTCTCACAAACACCGGTTATTATGTTATGTGACAACTGCGACGAAGATGAGCGCGTCCAACTCTTTGATCTGGGGAGCGATGATCTCGTTATGAAGCCCTTCGGCATGAAAGAGTTGATGGCAAGGATCCGCGCCCTCTTGCGTCGTCAGGCCGTACCAGTCGAGCAAAATACATGCCAAACTATTTTTACCAATGGCGACCTCATGATTGACTATGCACAACGGCTTGTCATGGTGCAAGGGCGTCCCGTGCAATTGAGCCGTACAGAATACAAGTTATTGGTTGTGTTCGCACAAAACGTGGGCATGGTCGTCACCCACGAACTACTCCTAGAGAAAGTGTGGGGACCAGAATACAACCGCGACATAGACTTTATCTGGGTCTATATCAGCCGCCTACGCCGCAAGATTGATACCGACTCGCGCCACCCTAAATATATCGTAACCATCCCCAATGTAGGCTATAAATTGGCAAAGTTGTGACGGCGTAGGGACCAGCTTCAGCGCGTCCGTCGTAGATTCATCGGCGTTCCAACATTTGACATCCCCCTCCCCAAAGCCATACAATCAAATACAACGTCTTTGAGACACTCGTACCGAATAGCACACAAAGGACTATCCTGTAACATGCAACAAGCTTCACCTGAACGACCCAGCCGACCCGTTGAACCTTTACCAGAAGCACGCGAGGTAGCTTCGCAGGTCTGGAAGATTACACAGCCCATCCCGTTTCCTCTGCGCACAGTCAATATGCATGCCCTCGTGGGAAAAGACGGCTGGGTACTCGTCGATGCAGGCATGGGCACACCTGAAGGCCGCGCAGCCCTTTCCGCTGGCCTAAAACATGCAGGTTTGAGCCTTGACAACTTACAGGCAATTGTTCTCACACATCACCATCCTGATCATATAGGTATGTCGGGTGAGCTACATGAGAAGACGGGTGCACCAGTCTATATGCACCCCATTGATGAACAGGGGCTACACGATTTCTGGTCGAACCGCCCTGAAACACGCTTTAGGAGCGTTTCGCGTTTCTTCCTACGACACGGTCTGCCGCAAACCAATCTATGGGTAGCACAAATGGAGCCGCAGGCTGTACATGATATCATCCGCGTTCCACCACACGAAGCCTTCACCTTAGTAGAGGATGGTGAGACGCTTCATCTCGCTGGTGAGGAGTATCGCGTTATCTGGACGCCGGGCCATTCTGACGGGCAAATCTGCCTGTTCCGCGCACGCGACGGCGTTTTTCTTGCTGCAGATCATGTCTTGCCACGTATCACACCGAATGTTGGCTTGTACTCAGAACGTGACCGCCCTAATCCACTTGCCGACTACCTAGAATCACTAGCAAAAGTAGCAAAGCTTCCCGCCCAAATCGTGCTTCCGGGGCATGGCGAACCTTTTAGCAACTTGGCCGCACGTACCACCGAGATTACAGAACATCATTATGAGCGCGAGGGCCAGCTAATAGAGTTGCTCAAAGCACGTCCACAAAACGCCTATGAGCTGACAATACAGCTTTTTAAGCACCGCCAGATGAATGATGAGTCGCGCCGTATGGCTGTGGCGGAAGTGCTCTCTCATCTTGAGCACATGCGTTACAACGGACAGATGAAGCAGAGGCATACGGAGGATGGATTTATCCTCTACACGCTCTTGTGATGCGGTGCGCCGGTGTGTCCTTAAAGGGATACTCTGTTCTCAATTTATTTGGCATGTTATACTGTGGGTGGCTTTTGTTGTATGTGGCTTTGGAGGATTTGCTTGCTGCTCAACGAACATACTTCTGCACGAACTGATGTGCATTTGCAACCGCCCGTGGGACGACGCTATGTGCGGTCCTTTCTCTTTTCCAGGCGTATTGATGCCCCATTTGCGAAGATACATTTGCTGGCGAGGACTGTACTGATATTTTGCCTCTCTTTAGTACAATTGCGTACGATAGATACTCTACATCCTGATCTTGCTGGTGCTATGCTGTGGTGGTGCGTGTCATTGCTACTTTTGTTGCTCAGTGGGATAAGCAGGAGGGTGACACAGTTCTATTTTTTGATTACGTTACCTTCGTTATTGAGCCTATTTATCACATGGCTCTTGTTTAACCCTGTCGCGGGACATATTGTGCTACTACGCTTCGCTCTTTATTCGGGCCGTGTATATGTGGGAGTAGCGCTGTGGCAAGGTGTGTGGATTGCCATTGTGGGAGGGTATTTTCTGTGGACGCGTAAGCTTGCGCTTGGTTTGCTCATCGCCACAGCAGTAGCCCTTCTGCTGACACGCCTATTCTCCTTGCCATCATGGACGTGGGCAGAGGTACCACTTTTCCATTCGCTGACGATTCTGATTAGTGATCGGGGCTTGTTGGTGGCCTCCACGAAGGTGATTGGGTATTCTGGAATGGTCCTAACCACTATCGTGCTGGTGGCAACGAGCCGCGATGTAGAACTGATTGGAGTACTACGCCAGTTGCGCCTACCGCAACCAATTGTCTTTTTCTTTTCAACCGTGCTTCGTTCACTCGATTTGGCTTTCGGCGATTTTGAAACCATCCGGCAGGCGCAACATGCACGTGCTATCGATGTCCACCCACGCAGCTTCTTACGTCGCTTGCTTGATCTAGCACGCCTTACAATGCCGCTTGTTGCGGTGATGATCCGCCGCTCCAGCGAGATTGGTGATGCTCTAACAGCGCGTGGCTACACACACTCTCGTTCTGGAACCGACTTCTATGAGACGAGTCTGTGGCGCTGGATTGATTGGGTTGTCCTAGCTGTGAGTGTAGGGTTGTTGTATATAGCACTCTGGCATTATGTAAATATTACAGATCTATTCACGAAGTAAGGCGAGAGATGAAGCATACCGGAATACATCTTATAAAGGATTTGTGCAATGGAAAGATTGTACGTCCCCGTAGGGGCGTGGGAGGCGGAGTGGTGGGGAAGGGACCCTTGGGTCGCCCTGAGTGGGTTACATTGCTGATTGAGGCGCTTTTTTGCCTCAAATTGGGCGACCCAAGGGTCCCTTCCCCGCCACTCCGCCTCCCACGCCCCTACGGGGACGAGTTGCCCCTCCTACAGCAGGAGGTGGCATGGACATAGCTCTGGCACTTGAGGGGATATGGTGGCGCTATCCGACATTTAGCGAAAAGCCGAACACGTGGATGTTAAAGAACGCTTCGTTGCAGGTGAAGCGGGGAGAATGCTTGGGCATCACTGGCCCTAGCGGTGCTGGCAAAACGACGTTGTGCCGTACCATGTCGGGGATTATTCCCTCTACGGCACGCCTTACTCCTGAGCAACTGCCGCACCATTTTCGAGGAAGCGTTCCGGTGCTAGGGAAGGATATCAGCACAACCCCAACGGACGCGCAGCAGATTGGAATGGTGTTACAGGACCCAGAAAACCAGTTCTTGCGTATGAGTTTATTGCATGAGTTGGGTGTTGGTTTGCAGTTTCAGGGGCTACCACGCGAAGAAATTACGCGACGTGCCGAGGAAGCACTACGCTGGGTTGGGCTGGAACATCTGTGGCCGGGAGCTTTCTATCGACACCCCAGTGAACTTTCTGGTGGCCAGAAACAGCGCGTTGCGCTTGCGTCTTTCCTGGCCCTACGCCCACAGATATTGATTCTCGACGAGCCAACGAGTGATCTGGACCCTATTGGGAAGCGCGAGGTAATCGAAACCATTGCGCGTCTACGGCAAGAGCATGCCATGTCGATAGTACTGGTTGAGCAGGACCCAGATATCCTCTCAGCGTTTTGTGATCGAATTGTCTTGCTCAATGAGGGGCGCGTAGAGTTCATTGCTCCACCAGCAGACTTTTATGCTGAGCGAGAACTATTGGAGCGATGTGGAGTTTCGGTGAGTGAGTTGACGCACATTTCCTGGCAGACTGGCTATCTCTACAAGTCTCGCCCACCGCTGACCATTGAGGAGGCGGAACAAGCGTTTGTGGTAGGGGCCCGATTGATCGCGCCCACCGTCGTGGTGGTGTGCAATGTCGGTGACGTTGACCATGGGGACGACGAACGCGGAGGACGCCATGAATGTGGCCCCTACGACGATGGTGCAACAGCTCGAACGGGTGAGGAGAGGCGAAACATTGTTGTATGTGCGCAGGATGTGCATTACCGTTATGAAGATGGAACACCAGCGCTCAGTGGAGTGGATTTGACGTTACAGCAAGGTGAAATGCTGGCGCTACTAGGACCTAACGGCTCTGGTAAAACCACATTTGCAAAGATACTTGCTGGTATATTGCGCCCGACGAGTGGACGGGTACAGGTATTAGGTCAGGATATTGCTGTGCGCAAGGTACGTAAACTGCTCCCTAGTCGTGTTGGCTATGTATTTCAGAACCCAGACCATCAGATATTTCAACAGACGGTTCGTGCTGAGATCGAATATGGCCTAAAAAATCTTGGAGTTGCTGTTCTGCAGCGGCAGAAACGAGCGCTAGAGACGCTTGCCCTGGTGGATTTGACGCAGTATGCAGAGGAAAATCCGCTCTTTTTGAGTAAGGGACAGCGGCAACGTCTTGCGGTGGCCGCGCTGATTGCGATGGGACCTGAAATTTTGATTGTGGATGAACCAACCACCGGTCAAGATGCCCGTTCCACTGCTGCATTGATGCAGATGTTGTGTCAACTGCAACAGCAAGGAAAAACCGTACTGGTAATTACGCACGATATGGCGCTTGTAGCAGAATACTGCCAACGCGTGGTTGCGTTTCAGCAGGGAAAGCTGAGCTTTACTGGAACACCGGAGGAACTCTTTGGGAATAGTGAGGTGCTGAGGAGGACGGGGTTACGCGCACCTGCAGCAGCGACTCTCGCTATGCAGGTGCGTAAGAAGCACCCTTCGTTTCCGCCATTGCTTACTGTACAGCAATGGGTAGATATGCTTGGTGTAAACAGCGTGTCATATTCATGAATTATAGCATAGTCACTTCGCAATACACTGCATAATCTGGTATACTTCTCTAAAGATGATCTTCGTGGAGGAATAGAAAACCATGCCTAGTTACGATGAGCGGTTAACTGAATTAGAGCAAACGGCAGTGACACGTACTGAGTTTACCAAGGCGATGAATGACCTAACGTGGTAACTAAGGAAAACGCTGAGTGATAGAAATCAAGAAACAGCAATATCGTTAGGTTTTCTCACAGATGATGTACGCATTCTCAAGGAAAATGTGACTTCTCTGAGAATAAGAGTAAATGAGGGTTTTAATGATCTCAGCCAAGAACTCTACTCTATAGATGAAAAACTGACAAAGCGTTTTGTTGCTCTGGAAGACCGTTTTGACAAGCGTTTTGTTGCTCTGGAAACGAGAGTTGACGAACACACGGCGTTACTCAACCAGCATACAACAGTGCTCAACCACCATACCGAACTCCTTACGCAAATTCTTGCACGTCTCCCCGAAAAACCCTAACAGTAACATACAACGTAAAAGGCTCTGCTGATGTTAGCTAACATCAGCAGAGCCTTTTACGTTGTATGTTACTGTTAGTTAACTCAGTGCATTACGCACGGTTAGCCCGAAGCGTTCGACTACGGGGCCGAGGAAGCGCAGGAGCAGAGAGCCAATAATCAGTGTCACCACTACGTTTGAGATCGACCAGCCAAACCAGCCTAGCAGGAAGGTATTGGGAGGGTTAAAGCCACTCTGGACGAAGATAAAGTTACCATAAAGTCCACCGATGATATTGTTGGGTAGCACGGCACACAGGACAAAGAAGAGAAAGCCCTTTGGGGTGTACACATCTTTGCCGATGGGATTGATTCCAAGACGCTTCCCCAGCGTTCGATACAAGAGCATGGGCACTCCTAGTTGGATGAGATCGACTGTGCCGAACCAGAGCAAGATGGGCAGTGGCAACGGGAGGGCCGCAAGCAGACCTGCACCGATGAAGTTGCCGAGATAGGCAATGACGAAGGCCCACCCTCCGAACCAGATAGCAAATGGGATGCCAAAGCCGATAGCGAGAAAGACTGACGAGACGCCAGGGATACCTGCCAAGGGTAATGCAATAACTGCGATCCAACTCAACACAATGTACACTGCCGAGGCAACGGCTACTGCCACGAGCTGTGCGATGCTGGGCGCACCAGTGAAGCGTAATGTGTAGTCGATGACGGTTGAGGCGCTGCCTGCTATAGCTGGCGGCTCTTCAGTTCTTTCTTCGGTAGTTGTTTTCTCTGCTGATTCGTCCATGATGAATGGTCCTTTCCTGATAATAACTATCTATCCAGATTGTCGCACTTTTGGTGTTGATTGCCAATTGTGATACAACCCCACTCAAAGTTTTTGACACTGCTGACATCACTATGATATATTACTGGTAAAAACACGGCAACATAAAGAGGAAGGCCTCTCGTTATGAAGATTGAGCGCTTTACGGATGATGCACAGGCGGCGTTACATAGCGCGGCTGAGATAGCGAAACAGAATAATCATAGTCAGATAGAAGTTGAACATATGCTCGCGGCTTTGCTACGGCAGGATAGCGGGGTGACACAGCAGTTGATGCAGAAGGCTGGCGGCAATGTGTCACTGGCACAGCGCATTGTGGAGCAGGATATTGAGAGTCTGCCGCGTGTCTATGGCGCGATTGATCCAGGCATCTCTGCTTCCTTGCGCAAGGTGTTGGAAGACGCCTGGAAGGAGATGGGCAACTACAATGATGAGTATTTGGCGGTTGAACATATCCTGCTGGCGATGTTTGCCCATGATAGTACGACACTACGTGCTCTGAAGGCTGGTGGATTGACGCGTGAACAGCTTATTAAAGTACTTACCTCGAATCGCGCATTAGAAAAGTATGGGCGTAATTTAACAGAGTTGGCACGCTATGGCAAGCTTGACCCTGTGATTGGGCGCGATGGAGAGATTCGCCGTGTCATTCAGGTGTTGAGTCGGCGTACCAAGAATAATCCGGTGCTGATTGGTGAGCCGGGTGTGGGCAAGACGGCCATCGTCGAAGGTCTGGCGCAACGCATCATCCGTGGTGATATTCCTAAGACACTGGCGGATAAGCAGGTGGTGACGCTTGATCTTGGCGCATTGGTGGCAGGTGCGAAGTTTCGCGGTGAGTTTGAGGAGCGGCTCAAAGCGGTCTTAAAAGAGGTCATGGATGCGGATGGTGGTATCGTTCTCTTTATTGATGAGGTACACACTTTGGTGGGAGCAGGTGCCTCCGAGGGAGCGATGGATGCCTCAAACATGCTCAAACCGATGCTAGCACGTGGCGAATTGCACTGCATTGGTGCCACTACGCTTGACGAGTACCGCAAATATATTGAGAAGGACGCGGCTCTGGAGCGGCGCTTCCAGCCGGTACAGGTCAATCAGCCGACGGTCGAAGACACCATCAGCATTTTGCGTGGTCTCAAGCAACGGTACGAGGTGCATCATGGTGTGCGGATTCAGGATAGTGCGCTGGTAGCCGCCGTGGTACTCTCAAATCGCTATATTACAGACCGTTTCTTGCCTGACAAAGCCATTGATCTGGTGGATGAGGCCGCAAGCCGTCGCCGCGTCGAGCTAGACAGCACCCCCAGCGAGATTGATACGCTTGACCGACGCGTGCGACAGTTACAGATCGAACAAGAAGCATTGAAAAAAGAGACCGATGCTGCCAGCCGCGAGCGACGCAAACGGGTTGAACGCGACATAGCTACCCTGACAGAGCAGCTACAAACAATGCGTAGCTCATTAGAGCGCGAGCGTGAGCCAATTGAGCAGATGCGTCAACTCAAAAAGCAGCTAGAAAAAGCGCAGATCGAGTATGAACAGCTTGAGCGCATCGGCAACCTTGATGATATGGCACGCCTGCATAATGGAGTTATTCCTGAGCTAGAGAAGTGCATTAATGACCTGGAAGGACAGCTCATAGCTCTCTCACATGGACGCATGCTGAAAGAAGAAGTAGACTCCGAAGATATCGCCGCAATCGTCTCCTCGTGGACGCATATCCCTGTCTCGAAACTGATAGAGGGCGAGATAGAGAAGTTACTCACAATGGAGACGCGCTTGAAAGAACGCGTGGTTGGACAAGACGCCGCTGTCACAGCGATTGCTGAAGCAATTCGCCGCTCCCGTGCAGGTTTACAAGACCCGAATCGACCTTTGGCAAGTTTTCTCTTTCTGGGTCCAACGGGTGTCGGCAAAACCGAACTGGTACGCACTCTGACTGAGTTCTTGTTTGACGATGAACAGGCCATGGTTCGTATCGACATGTCAGAGTATATGGAGAAGCATAGCGTGTCGCGCCTGATTGGTGCCCCACCTGGCTATGTGGGCTATGAAGAAGGGGGACAGCTCACTGAAGCAATACGTCGTCGTCCCTATAGCGTGATTTTATTGGATGAAATCGAGAAAGCCGCACCGGAAGTCTTCAATATCTTGCTGCAACTGCTCGATGATGGGCGGCTCACCGATGGACAGGGACGTACCGTCGATTTCAAGAATACCGTCATTATTATGACCAGCAACGTCGATACAAGTTGGTTACAAGAACACGACGGAGCCGACGAAACAGAAATGCAGCACATCGTCTTCTTTCACCTACGCGAAATGGATTTTCGTCCAGAATTCCTCAATCGTATTGATGAAATTCTCGTCTTCAAGTCACTCATGCCAGAACAGATCGTGCAGATCGTAGACATTCAGATCAAGCGTTTGCAACAACGCCTACAAGATCGGCACATCGTCCTACAGATCAGTAATGACGCAAAGGTATTGCTCGCGCAACGGGGCTATGATCTCCAATTAGGTGTACGCCCACTCAAACGGATCATTCAGCGAGAAATCGAGAATCGCCTTGCACGTGCTATACTGGATGGCACCCTCCACGATGGAGACACCGCCTACCTCACCATAGCAGAGGGCCAGTTAGTTATGAATATTGTAGGGGCCCCATTCATGGCGCCCCCCCCGTCGAATTGAAGTTTGGGAGAGTAACTAGGAACCAGAAAATGGACACACTTTCACACGAGCGTCTTCTACAAACGCTGAGTGCCATACTTATACAAGTACATGCGCTACAAACGCTGGTCGGCAATGACCTATCAACGCAAACCGTCGTAGGGGCCCCATTCATGGCGCCCTCCGCCGTAGGGACTAGCTTCAGCGCGTCCGCCCTCGCCATGGTGCCCCATGAGCTACGGAACGGGCTGTGTACTATTGAGCACATGACACGTGACGCTCTCTCTATGGTGCGCTCCGCCAATGAGAATCTGACACTCCCTGAGTTAGAAGGGGTTACGTTGGCCGATGCCCTTTCGCGCCTTGTCGAGGAGACTGCGGAGACAGTAGGTCTCTCTAGCCGAGTGTCGTTCTCAGGTATTGATGAGCAAGGACAATCCCAAGAGCATACCCTATCCAGTGCAACCGAACGCGTACTTTTCCTCATTGCACGTGAGGCACTCTACGAAGTACAACAGCATACAGGTGCGCGTAAGGTACGCCTGACACTGAACTATGGGCAAGAGGATGTACATATGAGCATAGAGGATGATGGTTTGAGAGTCGATGTACCATTAGAGACCCTTGCTGAGCTACCTCTATATGACTCGTCTGGTCCTGCCGCACCTCCATTTCATACAGAGCCACTTGCTACAGCACCCGGTGTCGTAGGGACCAGCGTAGGGGCCCCATTCATGGCGCCCTCCGCCACTGCCTCAGTGCTCTCAATTATTCACGATCTGCGTGGACGTATTGAGTCTCTGGGTGGTTCATTGGAGATCAGCCCATTGGGCGAAAAGGGCACACGCGTCCTGACTCGTGTTCCGTATGCACAACATGTGCATACGACACCACACCCCCCGCTACCTGCTCCCCCCGTCGTAGGGACCACATTTATGGCGTCCACCCCCGTCACTGTAGTACGCGTGCTCGTTGTTGATAATCAGTCCGTCACAAGGGCCGGTTTGCGCCGTTTGGTAGAAAGCTATGATGGCATACAGGTAGTGGGTGAGGCTGCCGACGGCATACAAGCCGTCAGTGAGACACAAGAGTTAGGGCCACACGTTGTACTCATGGACACACACCTGCCCAATGGTCAGAGCATGGAGGCACTACGCCAGATCAAACAACTCAACTTGGACACCAAAGTATTGTTGCTCTCGACACAAGACCGCGAAGAGTATCTCTATGAAACACTACGAGCTGGCGCGGACGGATACATCCTCAAAGATATCGCGCCGGATGAACTAGTACAAGCCATACGTGCCGTAGCGCGTGGCGAGGTGCAAATACAAGCACAACTCGCGGGCAGGCTGCTCTCACGTGTCGGAAAGCAGGGGCGTGGTATTCCCCCTTATGAATCTCTCACAGCTCGTGAGCTAGAAGTGTTGCGTCTGCTGGCGCGTGGGATGCGCAATAAAGAGATCGCGGCTCGCTTGTATGTCAGTGAGCGTACAGTAAACTTCCACCTAGCGAATATCTACCAAAAGCTCAACGTATCCGGAAGGACAGAAGCACTTAGTAGAGCGTTGGAGCAGGGGTTGATTACAGCGTAGTATTTTGCCAAACTTCAATCGATGGGGGTGTAGGGGCCTGATTGATCGCGCCCGTCGTCCACATGGTCAACGTCATGGACATTGTGCATCGCCACCACGGGTGCGATCAATCAGGCCCCTACGACGGTAGCATTTACACGGAAATTTGGCCGCTATGCCAGACAGTAATAGTATGTTTGAGGGACGCAATATAGGCAGCCTCGTCATTGTTATCTGCGGTCGGAGCATACCTAGGAATGATTTGATCAACAGTAGTCAGACCCCAATAGGCAATATAGAGATTACGGATGAGCTTATACCATGCTTCGAAGCCGTCCTCCCAGGTATTGAACCACGCGTATCCATCTTGGCATTTGAAGTTCGGAATACAGCGTAAGTTACCTAGAGAGAGGGTGCTACGTGCCTCGCCAGCCGTGCCAAAGCTACTCTCATGCAGAAAGAAAGCGAGGGCAAAGGCGGGGTCAATGCCATATTTGACACCCATATCGTAGAGCGCCTGACCCTTGCCAGCCGCAGGAGAATTATAAGCAGCTAGCACTTGATTGATAAAGTCCGCACTGATGCTCGGTTTACCTAGCACAGAATAGGGTCCAGCATTTGTGGGAAGTGGTACCTTGGGCGCGAGTGGCGCATCGCCTTGCCACTTGTCAGCCAGATTGCCGCCCACCTGTACGGAATAGACTTGTCCACCAAAATAATTGACAAGTTGTGGATCACCAGAGCGCTGGAAGACGCCTGCTGAGAGTAGAACGCCCGAAAAAACGATAGCACATACGAGGCAAATAAGAAACGGTTTGAGCCAGGGCATGTGACGCGTCAGAGGGTGTGGCTCATACTCGTCAACCACTTTCACGGCAAGACTTCTCTTGGTTCCCCCCATCCTATTTTCGTGATAGGACATGGTGATCTTCTCGGCGGGCTTCACCACCTGCAAAGCGGATGCGATAAATCTGGTCCCTAAGGACGCGGAGGGCGCGATAAATCTGGCCCCTATAGTAGATCGTAAAGGACCTTCGCCCGCCTCCTCCAGTTCTTCCTCGATAGCAGGAAGTTGCCGCGTTGGGGCGGTAGCACGAGGGGGAATAAAAGACTGAGTTGTGGCCGAGTTTTGTGGTGCTGGTTTCTTCGCGTAGCTACCACTTGCCATGTGCGGTCTCCTTCTATCAAAAGAACATTTGTTCTATTATATCACGAACCACGTATCAACACAAGTTTTTTCCCTGACATATATTGACATGTCCAAGTATGGAATAGTATATCATACTTCTTGTTTTTATGCCTATTCCATATGTTGGTAATCTTTGTGATCGTCTCATGTGTATTTGTGTGGAGATGAGAACAGCAAGAGCATGCAGGCGCAGCACAATGTGCCATGGCTGCATGTCTTGCTGTTCAAGCAAACTCTCGTATTACTTTCTGCTACGCTGCATAGTACCGGAGGCGAGAAAGGCTAGCCGACCTAAGCGGGGTGTAAGCCATTGATCTAATCCATAATAGCGGCCAGCAGTGAGCAAGAGCATTACAGCAAAAAGTACTACGTAGGGAAAAGCGGCACCTATATCTGTGCTTAAACCCAGTACATACGACCCTCCGAAGCCTTCAGCCACGGACCAGATGCCCAGTGACAGGAATATGCCCACGACGTGCACTACGCAACTTCTGGACGATCCATGGTCATCTCAGTGAGGGGCGAAACTTTCTTGAGCGTGCATTGGCGAGAAAGGTAGCGGCGGACATCCAGATCGAGACACCGGTGCTGGCAAAGGCACTCATTGCCCCTGCGAATCTGGCTTTCTTCCAGAGTGACTATGATCGCGCAGAGTCGTTGTGCCAAGAGAGCTTAGCGCTATTTCGCACACTTGCAGATCAGCCGGGCGTAGCGTTTTCACTCTATTTGTTGGGGAGTATGGCTTGGACGAAGGGAAACATGAATGTAGCACGCACACTGACGGAAGAGTGCCTCATGATTACGAAGCAGGTGGACGCTCTGGAGCTTGCTGCCTATGTGCTCTTTACGTTAGGTCTATTATCTAGTAGTCTGGGTCAATACAGTAGGGCCAGTAGCCTGTTTGAGGAAAGCTTAGCGATACATCGGGAAAGAGGGCATAAGAGGGGCATAGCTCATACTCTTTCCCAATTGGCACAGATGCTTTTTGTTGCTCAAGAGGGCCAAACCAGGATTGGCCCTCTGCTTGAGGAATGCCTTGCGCTTTCTATAGAGGTGAGTTTCAAGGAAGGTCTTGCGGCGCATCATTGCGTTTCTGCACAAGTAGTGCTTCATCAAGGAGACCTTGTTCCGGCACGCACACTAGTAGAGAAGAGTATCACACTCTATAGAGAACTGGGGCATCAGCATGGTACAGCTAATGCGCTTGCCGTTTTGGGGAAGGTGTGTGCTACTGAGGGCGACTATACAACCGCCTACACACTTTATGAGCAGAGCCTGACTATATCGAGTGAGCTAAACGAGAAATGGGTGGCCGCTGTGTACCTAGTGGAGTTAGGGGAAGTTGTCGCGGCACAGCGACAGTTAGCGTGGGCAGCACAGCTATGGGGTACATCAGAAGCTTTACGTGAGGCTGCTGCTATACCTATTCCACATATCGAGCTTGCTGACTATGAGCGCTCTGTCATGGCTACGCGTGCGCATCTGGGGGAGAAAGCATTCGCTACTGCATGGTCTCAGGGACGTTCTATGACACCGCTGCAAGCACTCAGTGCGAAGGGGCAAAAGCCAACTCCGCCTCCAACTATCACTCCACTACCAACAACCTATCCATCGGGGCTGACAGCACGAGAAGTAGAGGTGTTACGCCTGCTGGCAGAGGGTTTGACCGACGTCCAGATAGCCGAAAAGCTGATTTTGAGTCCCCGCACTGTTCATGCCCACATCAGCACCATTTATAGCAAGTTGGGTGTGACCTCACGCAGCGCAGCCACCCGTTATGCCATTGAGCACCACCTTGCCTGACTCCTCCTGAAACAGCGGAATAGGTAATTCGTCTACTATACTCCCTCATCCTCTCAAGAAGGAATTACACGCTTCTGTCGATGGATTCTTGCGCCCATTGAGGTATAAGTGGTAAGGGCCTGATTGATCGCGCCCATACGTATCAAGCTAAGAATGGATGGGATTTGAATACCGGGCCCGCTCGTCCTCGTGGGGGCGGAGTGGCGGGATGGGTCCCAACCCATCCCGCCACTCCGCCCCCACGAGGACGAACCGCCTCTCTCCACATTTCCTTCGCTTGATGCCTATGGGGCCCGATTTAGCGCGCCCGTCGTCGGCGTCGTCAATATCACCGACATCGTACATCGCCACGACGGACGCGCTGAAGCTGGTCCCTACGACCAAGAAGGGAGTTTCTATGCAACAATCATTTTCTGCATCTGCGACGAGCCATGGAAATAATAACCGCAAACAAGCCTATGTGTTGCTTCTGCTTGGGAGTATGTTCCTTTTCGTGATGATTGTGTGAACTTCAAGTGTCCCTGTCATGGGTCTCACTATAATGTGAACGGCGAATACCTGGATGGTCCGGCACCAAGGAGCCTAGATCGCTTCGCGCTTTCCTTTAGTGGCAACAATGTGGTCATTGATACGAGAACGCTCAATAATAAAGTGCCTCATCCTGATCATACGACTCTATTGCTTACGATACCAACTATGCATAGCTCCTTGCATCCCCTTGTGTGGTACATTACAATAGACCAAAAACTAGAGCCTGATAGTTAAGAAGGATTACCATGTCACGCATTCCACCTGATGAGAATATTGCTCTGCCGTTAGAGAGGACGCCGGGGATTGCTGGCATGGAGTCGCTTTTTCGAGTCATGGCACAGCGGCCAGAACTGATGCAGCAAGCAATGCAACTACTAGAGACGGCGATGCGTGCGGGTACAGTGAGTCCCAAGCTGAAAGAATTGCTAGCAATTCGTGTCTCGCAAGTCAACCACTGCTTCTATTGAATGTCGGTGCATACTGCCTTGGCAAGGCAGCTCGGTGTGAGCGAGGAATTATTAGATGCGCTCTATCATATTGACGATCATCATCATCTCTTCACAGCACAAGAGTTAGCGGCGTTGCGCTATGCGGAGATCATGACGACGAGTGCCCGTGAAATAGACGAGGGGCTATGGGACGAACTGCAGAGCTACTTCGATGATGGTGAGATCATAGAAATTACCACTGTCATCGGCCTCTTCAATTTTTTTAATCGGTTTGCGGACGCATTACGTATAAATCCTGCATGACCCATCGTGATGTGGCAAATGAGGAAAGGATTACCAAAATGCCTACGAGTGATGAGAAATTAGCAGCGCTGCTCAAAGATTTATATGAATTAACGGAGTATTTACATGGCCGGGGAGAGAAGACGCTGGCATTATCTAAGAAATTTGCAGAACATGCACAACAGGACCCGGCAAATAGAGAATTTGATACGCGGCAAGCGACGATGTTGGATTATCAACATACCCTGTGGCACGATATAGGAAACTTAGTAGAGAAGCTGATAAAGAAGCACGAACAATAATGAGCATGCTCATTATTGTTCGTGCTTCTTTATCAGCTTCTCTACTAGAGGTTACCCTGACGGGTTCTGCTATAGATATCGCTCATCTCGTTTTTAGCGCGATCATAGACTTCGCGTCCCTGCGCTAGCGCATTATTTGCACGCGCACGCAGTTCATCACTGATATTGCCGGTGGGAAGTGCAATGCCCTGCTCGCTTAATTGGGCACGCAGTTCATCACCTGACTGTGGGGCTAACAGTAATCCAATAACGACACCTAGACCCAAACCGAATAGCAATCCAAGAAAGAATTTCATATGCCTCTCCTTTCATCTAAAAAATAACTATGGTGCGGGAAAATTAGTTAGGGATGCTTTTTGATAGCACCCATGAGATACCTAGCGTTGATGATTGGCTCCAGCAAGCAATGTTTCGACCTTATCAAGAAGAGCATCTAGCTCAAACGGCTTCCTAATCAGGTGTACTCCATAATAGTGCTGCGGATTATTTTCGATAAGTGTATTGACCTCATCAGCTTCAAGGACAGCGGCAGTATAGACGATAACGGGAATATCGGCTGTGATGTTGTCATTCTTCAACTGTTTGAGTATATCTTGGCCTGACATATCGCCTAGTTTGAGATCAAGTATGAGCAGGTCTGGTAAAAGACTCTTGACCCTCTCAAAGGCATCTCTACCTTCTTGCAAGATAGAAACCTGATACTGTTCATCTTCCAAGACGCGTCGCATCAGGGTAAGCAGGTCATTGCGATCATCGACAACAAGTATTCTCTTTGTCACATCCAATCGGTGCATTATCTTTTTTTATTTCAAGAGATAAGCACCGCCTCCTATTCTGATTGTACCATGCCACATAGCATAGCACACTGACTATGCTGTGAGACATAAGAACCTTCTTCTTGAGTTCCCACCGTAGTGTATCACGTTATAGCTCACGAAACAAGATGGTTTTGGAAGAATTCAGGATAAGAATGTACGATGGGCGAAGGATTATGAGTTATAGTGAGGGCGGTGGGACTCGAACCCACGGCCAATCGGTTAAAAGCCGATTGCTCTACCACTGAGCTACGCCCTCTCTCCAAATAGTTTTTCTAACATATTACTATGGTAGAAGCTATCTGTATCACAGAGACAAACTGCACGCTCGTCTCTTTCAGACGTTGCTATTGTATCGTACTTTGCCCGATTGTGCAATAGTTACAGGATGCTCTTTTTCGTGTGCTGGGACTATTGCGGCGTTTTCCCTACCTGAGCATGCCTATATTACCCTGTTTTTTTCTTTTGCGATGTCATATAATGACGATATATCGTTTCTTTCAGGAGGATGTAACTATCTATGTCAGTTGACGAAACACAGACACAGAGTACGACAAGCGACTCTTTCACAAGGTTGAATACCTTTCAGTTTGCATTGCTCAAGACATTTCGCAAAAGTGGGGTGGCAGTTCCAACACCGATCTGGTTTGCCTTGGAGAAGGGCACGCTGTACTTTATGACGGGCAACAACGCAGGAAAGCTCAAGCGCATCCGCAATAATGGGCACGTGATCCTCATTCCTTGTGATGCACGTGGCACCGTGCTGGGCGATGGCACAGAGGTTGAGGGTCAGGCACGTGAGCTATCTGTCAGTGAGCATCAGCATGCACGTTCGGTGCTTGCGCGTAAATATGGCCTCCAATGGAGGCTCTTCAACACATTCATGAATCTGCGCAGGACGCAAAGAACCTTTATCGAGATTACTCCTGCATAACTCATGTCGGTTTGAAAAATAACATGTGTGCTTTTGCGGATAAGCCGCAAAAGCACACATGTTATTTTTCAAACCGACATGAATGAGAAAATTGCTGAAAAAAAGGTATTGACACGATGGGGCAGCTATGATAATATAGTCCCTGTTAAGAGACCGCCTGTATGCGCAGGTGAGCCGGTGACGATAGAGAAGAGGGTACACCCGTTCCCATCCCG
>JRHI01001009.1_pt1 | contig 26615 bp, 22 predicted proteins | sample 215371 | NCBI WGS metagenome assembly JRHI01 (sample SAMN02929681, study PRJNA255918) | sediment metagenome | biome: cave system; feature: Ice Cave; material: Sediment; isolation source: sediment from deep within a dark volcanic ice cave with no known source of... ...
AAGTGTACCGCCTCGACTCCCCGGCTGTCATCTCTTTTCAAACAGGCTCTTAGACCTTCATTTTCTTCACGACCTGTTCTATCGGTACGTATCTGTGTGGTCATGTTTCCTCCTCTGCCCAAGTGGTAACTGTATAATCCAATGTACGGTAAGAAAGGCATAGGATTACAGCGTTCCTTCCTGGACAGACTCTACGATACAGTATAAAGCTATGTTGAGGGGCATGCAATCCTTATAGGAGTTTTGTCTCAGCCATTTCTGCCTCTGAAACCCATGCCCCATGAAAACCGTAAGGCACTCGCTGTGGCAATAGTATTCGTGCCATAGGTTCAGCACTCATATCTTGAGCATTGATGACCAGCAGTTCTGATTGCTCAGCACCTTTATCGTAGAGTAGTGAGAGTAACCAACCATCATCTTCCACGCTAGCTCCCTGTCTTGGTACGAATAAACCTTCTCCACATAGGCGATGTGGGCCGAGTGTATGTGTGTAAGATTGTCCCGTCTGCAAATCATACTTAATCAAGCCATCAAAAGCGCCGACATCCTGCTGCTGTTGTGGATTACAAGCTACATATCCATAACGTGTATGGCGTCCAAGCAGGTCATCATTGACGCGGGGAAATTCTGAGGGAACCGTATCAAGTTGCTCTTCTCGTATTGCTCCTGTTTTGAGATTGAAGCTCCAGCGATGCAAGCGGCTGATATCAGGAGCTTGCTCTACTGTCTGCAATGTTTGTGTTGTCTCTTCTGGCGTGAGCATAGTAGTTGATTGAGCGCGGCACGCCAGCAAGATGATCTCATCACCATCCTCATATGCATTAAGCGTATGCCAGACCCAACACGAAGGCAGTTCAAACCAGCGTATGCTAGTGTCGTCTCCGTGCCTGGGCAGAATACCAAAGCGGCTCGGATGCTCAGCCTGAAAGATGAACGATGGTTCACCACGCATCACGCCCGTGCCGTTGAAAAGAAACGGTAAGTCCATGAAGATGGTATAGTGCTCAGTGATGGCGAAATCATGCATCATCACCCCGGCTGGCAGTTCTATAAGCACAATCCGCTCAATCTCACCGACAGCAGAGACAACTCCGTATTGTAGGAATGGTGGCACGAAAGGCGAATAGCCGAAGAACATCATTTCATTTGTCACACGATCTACCTTTGGATGTGCAGTGAAAGCAGAGGTAAGACGGTCGTGAAAGGTGTATTTGCCAACGGTTTCTAGGCGAGGGAGCTGTATTTCGTGGGGATCGCCTACTTCCCATAAGGCCAGAAGCCGATGGGCATGCCACACAAAAGCGGTGTTAGCTGTGTTTAAAGAGAGACCACGGGTGTTCTGCATTTTGCCAATCTCAAGGATGCCTGGAACCAATGCTCTTCCTTCTGCGTGTTCGGCCTCAAACTTTTCTGTATGAACATATCTATTCAGATAAGATGCTTTGCCATTCGCTATATGGATGCCATGAATCATGCCATCACCATCAAACCAATGGTAGCGTCCCAAAGGAGGAAACTGTGGATTAGGGCCATTGCGTAAATATATGCCCACCAATTCTTCTGGAATGTGCCCAACCACTTGTAGACTATCCACTGTGATTTCCTGCTCCACTGGAGCACAATTGCCCTGTAAAAAAGGATTGGTCGCTGATGTCGTCATGTTTTTGTTTCTCTCTATCCTTACGCCGCCAATGTGAGAAGATACCTATGTCTCATTCTCTCATGCTTTATCATTATTTCCCTCCGTTGGATTGCAGAATCGTCCACACTGCTTGCGTATGTGCAGCGAGACTATGTACATCAGTACGTTCTGCTGCTTGATTGATAGAGAGGGGCAGAATGACACAGAAGACACTACCAACTCCTACTTCACTTTGCACCTCTACGCGCCCTCCATGTCGCTCGACGATCTTGCGTGTGACATAAAGCCCTAATCCTAGTCCTGAAGCAGAGCCATTCTGGACCTCAGCGTTGGGGGCACGGTAGAATTGATCAAAAATGAGAGGTATCGCCTCCTCTGGAATGCCTATGCCCATATCGCGTACAGAGAGCAAGGCTTCATAGCCCACTTGTTGTAGCGTCACAGTAATCGGTGAGCCTTTGGGAGAATACTTGCGGGCATTCGTAAGTAGATTCATCACTACCTGACAGATGCGATTGCTATCGACTTCTACCTCAATCGGTTTGCCCAAATAATCAAATGTCAGGCTAGGGCCTGCTCCCGCAGTGTATTCATTGAGGAAGTTGCGGCACAGTTCCACTAAGTCACAACGTTTGCGATGCAGGACAAACATGTTGGTTTCGATCAAGGACGTGTCAAGCAAATCATTCACCAACACATCGACACGCGTAATGGAGCGTTCTACGCTTTCCAGACCGCGTTTCACCACTTCGACATTGTCAGGTTTCTCAATTTGCCTCTGTAATAGTTGTACCATGCCTTTTAAGCTAGTGAGGGGATTTTTGATCTCATGTGAGACGATGCCGAGAAACTTGTCTTTGGTCTCATTTGCGGTTACTAGTTCGCTGGKGCGTCTCTGTACAAGATGTTCGAGTGAGTGAGCGTGCAGTTCTAGGGCCAGTTGTTGCTCCTGCACCTGTCGTCGTAGTTGATGTGTCTGGATAGCGCGTCGTAGTGCCGCTACAAAGTAATCACGATCAATCGGTTTCTGAATGAAATCATAGGCACCGCCGCGTAATGCCTGCACAGCTAAGCCATGCTCTCCATGTCCAGTGATCAAGAGCGTGGGTGTATGGGGGCGTAGTTCTCGTACCTTTGCCAGTAGTGCTAATCCATCCATCCCCGGCATCTTGATATCACTCACGACTGCATCATAATCATGCTTTTCAAGCAGTTCTATTGCTGGCACTGCGGAATCGGATGTATCTACCTCGACGCCAGCCATACGTAGATAGAGCGCCTGGGGCAATGCTTGCAACAATGCCGCATCGTCGTCAACAATAAGAATACGTGGAGTATCAGTCATTCGCAATCCTTCTCATAGTATTTTTTAGGCCCATGTCTCGTCGGCAAGAAGACGAACATTGCATGCTTACCATATCTCAACACATGAGAGGGGATACAACATGTGTTCTATAAAGTATAAACGCAAGTTTTGGTGCGGAACAAGTTTATAGCGCAATAGTCACGCTGAGTTTATGAGAATAACACAAAAGCTCTGCATTCCATTCTGTCAGAATGGAATGCAGAGCTTTTGTGTTATAGTTGAGAAAGAAGGTCGTTGAGGCTGTTCACAAAGCGGGTGGGATTCGCTAGTTGTTCGCCCATACCGAGTACTGATTGGTCGTAGAGGACATAAGCCCAATCGCTGAAACGCTTCTCATCGGCCACATCCTTGAGTTTGAGGATGATCGGATGTTGTGGGTTCACCTCTAGAATAGGCTTCATCATTGGTAGTGACTGGCCTTGTCCAACAGATTTCAGTAGGCGTTGCAAGGTGGGATCGATATCGTGTTCATCAACGACGAGACACGCTGGTGAGGTGGTTAAGCGCGTGGTGACACGCACATCCTTGACCTCATTACTAAGCGTCTGCTTGAGTTTCTCTAGCAAACCCTGCACCTCGTCGGCACTCTTCTGATGTTCTTCCTTCTCTTGCTCATCTTCCAGTTTGCTCAGGTCCACCTCACCCTTAGAAACAGACTGGAATTGTTTCCCCTGGAACTCTATCAACTCTGTGCCTAACAGGTAATCTATTGGGTCGGAAAGTAACAGGACTTCGATACCCTTTTTCTTGAAGATTTCGAGCAATGGACTATCTTTTGCCGCAGGATAGCTCTCTGCAGCGATGTAGTAGATTTTGTCCTGGCCTTCCTTCATGCGTCCAATGTAGTCTTCTAACGAAACATCTTGCGTCTCGCTAGTAGAAGCAGTGGTAGCGAAGCGTAGCAGTTTTGAGATCGTGTCGCGGTTAGCGTGGTCTTCCGCGATGCCTTCTTTGAATACGCGCCCGAACTCTTTCCAGAAACTGCCATATTTCTCTTTGTCACCATTCACCATGTCTGTGAGCATGCCCAGCACTTTCTTGACCGAGTTATTGCGAATGGTATCAATGACGCGGTTATGTTGGAGCAGTTCACGTGACACGTTCAGCGGCAGATCGCTGGAGTCGATCAGGCCACGCACAAAGCGCAGGTAGCCGGGCATCAGTTTCTCGGCGTCGTCCATGATGAAGACGCGCCGGACGTAGAGCTTGACACCATGATGGCGTTCACGTGTCCACAGATCAAAAGGTGCGCGTGGAGGAATGTAGAGCAGCAAAATATACTCGTAATTGCCTTCCATGCGGCTGTGTACATAAGCCAACGGGTTCTCGAAGTCATGTGTCAGATGCTTATAAAACTCGTGATACTCATCCTGCGTGATCTCAGTACGGGAGCGCGTCCACAGGGCTGAGGCGCGATTGACCGTCTCGTCTTCTTTCTGCTTGTCTTTCTCTTCAGACTTCATCACAATCGGGAAGGCGATATGATCTGAGTATTTATGAATGATGGCACGTAGGCGATGCCCACTCAAAAGGTCGTCTTCCTCTGGGCGCAGATGGAGGGTCACCTCTGTTCCGCGTGAAGGCTTCTCAACGGTTTCTAGCGTATACTCGCCTTTGCCGTCTGAGGACCAGCGTACTCCTAAATCAGGATTGAGTCCAGCAAGACGCGTAGTCAACGTCACTTGATCGGCGACGACGAATGATGAATAAAAGCCGACGCCAAATTGACCAATCAGGTTTGCGTCTTTTTGCTGATCACCTGTCAGAGATTTGAAGAACTCTTTCGTGCCAGAACGCGCAATCGTACCAATGTTTTCCACAACCTCGGTGCGTGACATACCAATGCCGTTATCAGAAACGGTGATGGTACGGGCCTCCTTGTTATAGGAGACACGAATTTTCAAGTCTGTATCGCTCTCGGCCAGACTTGCATCTGAGAGCATCGCAAAGCGTAAGTGATCAATAGCATCCGATGCATTTGAGATCAATTCACGCAAAAAGATCTCTTTGTTACTGTATAGTGAATGAATCATCAGATCGAGCAGTTGCGTGACCTCTGTCTGGAAGCCCAATGTTTCTTTCTGGGTCTCTATCGTCATCCTATCTCTCTCCTCCTCAACTATTACGAAGGGATATGCTTCACCTGTGGTGTCTGAGGTATGCACCATGCTGTAATGTACCAAATTTTTTGTGTTTTTACAACTACTTTCTCTTACACCTTCTTCAAAATAGCTCGTGCTGGCGCCCCTTCACTACCTATCAGCTTGATAGGCAGGCAGATCAGGTCATATTCCCCTACAGTTACCTGAGATAAATCCAATCCCTCAATAATCCAGATACCAGCACCGAGGAGCGCGTGATGCGTTTCCGCTCCGTCCTTGAAAAAGCCACCAACGGAGAGATAGTCTACACCGACGGTTTGTATTTGCAATTTTGCGAGGTACTCGGCGGCTTCGTGCGAGATGTATACAAAGTTCTTCTCAAAGGTGTCTGTATGCCAGTAGTGGGTCGAGTTGATGGTTTTGAAGAGGATGCGCTCACCCATCTGAATATTGTGTGGCTCAAGCTCAGCAGGCTTGATGGACTCGGTATCTTGAATCTCGATGACGCGTGCGCGTCCCATTGTTGCTGTCAAAGGCATCGTGTCGATGCTCTTGCCATCCCTGAAGAAGTGTAAGGGGGCATCCATGTGTGTGCCAGTATGTACACCCATTGACATCTTCGAGACGTTGGCGGTATCGCCTTTGTTTATCGACATTACAAAGCCGATCTCCACGGGTGGGTTATCGGGCCAATGCACCATGCCATCATGTAGGCCAACTGAAACATCTATCCACTGCTCTGAAGGTGTTTGTGCGCTCTGTGACATTGTGTTCTCCTTCTCAAATGCTGTGTAACAAAAGATTGTGTTATGTGAAGTAGTAGGAACCAGCTTGAGCGCGTCCGTCGTGGCGATTTATCGCAGCAGGAGTTTCTCGCTTATGGACATGCGATAAATCGCCACGACGGACGCGCTCAAGCTGGTCCCTACGACGTATCAATGCGTAAGTTGCCACACTTGTACAGTTTTGTCCCAAGAGCCAGAGACTAGCCATTTGCCGTTGGGAGACCAGGCAACTGAACGTACGCTGTTCTGGTGGCCGGTGTAAACATAGATACTATCGCTACTGCCGACAGTCCAGACTTGCACTGTCTCATCATCGCTACCGGACGCGAGGTGTTTCCCGTCGGGCGACCATGTGACGGTATAGACAAAATCGGTATGGCCGTGATAGTTATAGGGCAAATCACCATTCGTGCCCCAGACCTGGACAAGATTATTATTCCCGGCTGACGCGATCAGCTTCCCGTTAGGCGACCACGCCACCGACCAGATAGATGAGGCGTCCGACTGATAGGTATGAATAAGGTTTCCTGTATTCGCATCCCATATTTGTACTGTACCATCGACACCTGCGGAGGCAAGGCGTGCGCCATCGGGTGACCATTTGACGGCATACACCGGGCCAGCATGTCCGTTGTAGGTAATGATGCGTTGCCGACTGACGGCGTCCCAGACTTGTACTGTTCTGTCACCGCTAGCGGAGGCAAGGCGTGCCCCGTCAGGTGACCACGTGACACCCCATACCCACGAGCTGTGCTCTGTATAGGTAGAGGGATGACCGCCGCTAGCATCCCAGATCTGCACAGTTGTGTCATTACTGGCTGAAGCAATCCGTTGGCCGTTAGGGGACCATGCTATCGCGTAGATAGTATCGGCATGACCAGAATAGCTATAGGGATTGGCACCTGTGGTGGCGTCCCAGACCTGCACAGTTTTATCGCTGCTGCCAGAGGCGACCCGGCTACTAGCGGGCGACCACGCCACCGACCAGATGCGGCCCGTGTGACCATGATCCACGTACAGTATATTTCCGTTTACAGTTACGGGTGATGGCGTACCTGTTGTGTTATGTTGACTGCGTGGGATCCGCACAATGAAGGGAATACTACCTCCTACCAGGATGGCAAGCACTCCTACTCCTGTTAACCCCCAGATGGCACGGCGGCGTGATATCTGCCTTGTTGTCGATGAGAGCGCAGGCGTTTCCGTCGATGGCACGGCGATGATACTCGTGGCAGGCGCTTCTTCTATCGCAGAAGGCGTTTCCACAATCACAAAGGTAGATAACCCCTGTTCTTTTTGCTCATTGCTTTCCTGTGCAATTGCCGCAGAAGTGAGAGGTGTCGCATGCTCAAATGGTAGGGAGATATCCCCAGTGTAGATGTATGTTGTCGCAGCATCCGCTAATTGTGTACGGGCCACCTTCTCCAGCGTTTCCGCAAATTCACGGATGGTTGGGTAACGCTGTTTTGGGTCTTTCGAGAGTGCCTTCATGATAACTGCTTCAATATCAGACGAAATTGAAGGTGATAGCTCACGTAGTGGCGGTGGCGTTGCCAGAGCATGTTTGATTGCGATCTCGGTGAATGTGCCTTGGAAAGGACGTGTCCCACTGAGCCATTCATAGACAACAACTGCTAAGGCATATTGATCACTGGCAGGTGATGCCTGATATTGAATCTGCTCAGGTGCCATATACGCTACGGTGCCTGAGATATCTTGTACGTCTTGTGTACTATGATACTGTGAAGTCTGGATGAGTAATGCGATACCGAAATCAGAGAGCAAAATTTCATTGCGCCTCCCAATCAGCATATTCTCCGGCTTTACATCGCGATGAATCACTTTCTGATCGTGGGCATATTGCAATGCATCGGCAAGCTGAGAGACGTAGCTGATCACTGAGATCAAAGGGAGGCGTGAACCTCGCGGATAGCGTTTGCGCAACGTGCCGTTGGGGGCATAGTCCACCACGAGATATGGCGTTGCGCCTTCAACTCCAAACTCTAGTACGCGTACAATATGTGGATGAACAAGACGTGCAACAATGCGGGCCTCCGAGCGAAACTGCTCCATTTCATCGCCTGCTAACTGTGTACGCAATACCTTGATGGCAGCCTGCGTTTCCAAATACACATGCTCACCAAGATAGACATCCGCAAAGCCACCTTGTCCCAGTGTCCGTAGCAAGCGATAATTCCCAAATTGCTGTCCCTCACGTCCCATGCGATCATTCATGACCGCGCGCCTCCTAGCACTTAGCCTCTTCTTTCGTGGTTTGTTCCTTGTCTATTGTAAGGAATAATAGAAAGCACGTCAAGCATAGTGCGAAAACGTCAACTCGCCCCTTTGAAATAAGTTATACTTCCTTCTGAGAAGATACTCCAAAGATGGTTCAGTTGAATATGTCTAAAGGCAGAATAATATATGAATGAACAGCCCCGCGTAACGGAAGAAAACAAAGCTCTGCTTTCTCGCCTCTTTGAAGAGGCTTTTCAGCAGGGCAATCTAACAACAGTAGACGACAACTTTTCTACAGGTTTCGTTGATCATTCCACACCTGAGCAAGCGGCAGGCCCTCAAGGAGTGAAAAGTTATTTTATTGCCATTCGTGCTGGTTTTCCCGATATACGTGTGGCCATTGATGATCTGATTGCGGAGGATGACAAGGTGGTCGTGCGCAGTACTTGGAGTGGTACTCACCTGGGGGTGTATGAAGAACTGGCACCAACAGGTAAACAGGTGACAAGAACGTTAATCCAGGTATTTCGTATTGCTGATGGTAAGATCGTGGAAGAGTGGAACGAGGGTGGCGGCCTACTTGACGCTGTTCTAAAGGACAGTCTATAACTGTCCTCACGCGCAATGTATCTTTTCCTACTGTGGTGTAGAGTAGATACATGAAAACGTCATTGCTGACGAAGATAGTGTTTCTGAAAGGAAAAAAGAGGTCATGAAAGAAACTTCTGTTGCGCTGATAACTGGTGCATCACGCGGCCTCGGCCTTGCCCTTGCTCATCAACTCGCTCAACGAGGATGGACGCTGATTATAGATGCTCGTGGTGCGAATGCTCTTGAGACAGCACGAGCCGAACTTTCACAGCAGACACAGGTTATTGCGCTCCCCGGTGATGTGACCGAGGCCGCTCATCGACAGGCATTGGTTGATGCCGTGAGCAGTGTTGGCAAGCTGGATACTCTGATCAATAATGCAAGCATGCTTGGTCCCAGCCCCCAGCCTCTCTTGCTAGCATATCCACTTGCTGTACTTGAGCAGGTGTATCGTACTAATGTTCTCGCACCGCTCGCTCTTATTCAGGGATTACGGCCTTTTTTGAAGGAAGGCGCCCGGATTCTGAATATTACTAGCGATGCAGGTGTTGAGGCGTATGCTGGTTGGGGTGGCTACGGTTCGAGTAAAGCAGCACTAGAACAGCTTTCTCACATTCTGGCAGCCGAAAACGAAACATGGCGTGTCTATTGGGTTGACCCAGGCGATATGCGTACACAGATGCATCAAGATGCCTTTCCAGGCGAAGATATTAGCGACCGACCACTGCCGGACGTAAGTGTCCCTGGCTTGGTAGAGCTGATAAGTGGAACGTATCCGAGCGGGCGTTATCTCGCTCGTGGACTACCGGGGAGCGAAGCGCAATGAAAGTGCATTCCGCGGCACGTGCAGCCTTGTTGCTGGATGTTGCCGATTTGCGTACTGATATGCTAGACTTTGAACTACCACAGGCCCTTGAAGCTAGCATGCCGCCCGAGGCGCGTGGGTTAGAGCGTGATGAAGTGCGACTGCTCGTTTCGTACCGTTCTGATAATCGTGTGCAGCATGGTCAATTCCGCCAGATCGGAGACGTTCTCGAAGCTGGCGATGTCCTCGTGATGAACACGAGCGGTACTATGAATGCTGCGCTGAATGCGCGGCGTGCGGATGGCGCGCCGCTCGAATTGCACCTCTCGACCCATCTACCAGCCGATATCTGGCTCGTAGAAGGACGTGTACCATGTGGAACATCGACAGTGCTCTGTGATGACTTACACTCTGGCGAGAAGCTACGCCTAGAAGGTGGAGCGGAGGTGCTACTGCATACTCCGTATCGTGATAGTCGTAATCCAGCCCGTGTATCGCAGCGACTATGGGTTGCTACACTGCATCTGCCCACTACTTTACACGATTACCTGATACAGTATGGCTTTCCCATTCGTTATAGGTATGTCAAAGAAAAATGGCCTATCGAGTATTACCAGACAGTGTATGCAACAGAGACGGGAAGCGCCGAAATGCCATCGGCTGGACGCGCCTTTACACCTGAGCTGATCACACGTTTGGTTGCAAAAGGTGTGCAGTTTGCGCCATTGCTTTTGCACACCGGTGTTGCTAGCCCAGAAGAACATGAGCCACCATATGAGGAATTCTATCGCGTGCCAACGCAGACAGCCCGTGTTGTGAATGCTGCTCGTGTCGCAGGTAAGCGCGTGATAGCGGTCGGCACTACAGTTGTCCGTGCGCTCGAAACCGTCACCGATGAAACTGGGGAGACTCACCCTGGCGAGGGCTGGACGCGTGTGATTGTCACACCTGAACGTGGTATGGAGTCAGTAAACGCGCTTCTGACAGGCTTCCATGAGCCGCATGCTACACACTTGTTGATGCTTGAGGCACTTGCTAGTCGTAGGCATCTCGCACTTACGTATCATGAAGCGTTGCACGAAGGCTACCTTTGGCACGAATTTGGTGATTTGCACCTCATTTTGCCATAAGACGTTTGTAATATATGTTTCAATACAGTCGGGCAATTGATTTCCTAGGTGCATTGCGCCAAGAAGGGAAATAACAATTTACGTGAAGAAACGCTGGATACTATACGGTTGTGTCTTGCTCGCCGTCTTGCTACTAATTGGGGGAGTGGCAAGAATTATTTTCGCTGTCGCAGCGCCACCGAGCAATCTGTCAAATCGTGCCGCTCTTCCTAAGGGTATAAAAGCCTCAATCCTCTTGCCCGCCTATTGGGGCAGCCAGCAACCTAAGTGGAATACGCTCATCGAAAACCACCTTCCTGGCACTATCGCCATAGCGAATTATGACGCTGGTCCTCCCACCACCTATGATGCTGTGTTTGAAACAATCGTCGAACGCGCACATGCTTCTGGTATACGCATTCTTGGTTATGTCCCAACTGGCTCTCATGATACTGCCAAAATTCAGTCTATGATTGATGGTTGGTATGCTTATAAGATGGATGGTATTTTTCTCGATGAAGGAACCAGCATCACTCAATCGACCTCAGATATTGATTTCTATGGCAACTTATATACCTATATTAAGGGGAAGAGCGGCTCCAATGTGGTGAATACCCTTGATGTCCTCAACGCTGGCTGGATTCCCATCTCGGCTGATTATCTCAAAACCGCAGATATTATCATGGTAATTGAAAGTGATGCCAATTCTTTCTGGAAGTGGCAGATAGAGATGCCCAATTGGATGAAAACAACTCCATCTGACCATTTTAGTGCGACTATCGAGAGTGCCGATCCAGGGCAGGTGCAGCAATTGGTTCAGACTCTTGTGAAAAGCAATTTTGGCTACATCTATCTAAGCGAGGCGAGACAGAGATATGGTGTCATTCCCAACATCTATAATGATGAAGTCAACGCACTGAAAACAATCAATGGTGCATAGAGGGAGACAGGGCACCCGCAAGCGGACGCCCTGCCCCCAACTACATATTTGCTAGGTATTGCAGCTAGCCACCAATATAGCCAACGATATCGCTGCCGCCTTGTGTAGGTGTGGGAGATTGAGTGAGATAGGTGTTCCAATACATAGGTCGCTCGACCACGAACACTCCGCCATTGTTGAGAGTTTGTACTGTCATTGAAACCTCGTAGGCGGCGAAAGCACTTCCTGGTGATGCCAGAAATTGGGCCACGATTGCCGTAATGTCCACGGTCGCACGTGTATTCGCTCCAACCGGAATTGTCACCGTGTAGCTCCTCCCAAGACCATTGACGAGTGTTGCGTAGATGGTCTCAGGAGCTGCCGTTGGATTTTGCAACGTTAACCACTCATGGTATCCAGCGTTGCTATAGCCCTCAGCAAAACTATAGGAACTTTGTTGGGCTGGCCCGACTTGTCCAATCACATCGGTACCTCCCGTTGCCGTTACTATAGCGCCTTGAGGCGTGGTATGGCTGTACTTGAAGAACATCTCGCGCTGTACAATGATATTAGCTCCGGACGACGTGATCTCTGCGGAAACCTCGTGAGTAGGTCCACCTGCGGCATTCACATTCCAAAGCACCTGGCTGAGCGTATTGACAGTGACTGTGAATGGTATCTTGGTGCCATTGCCATACTCCAGATTGATGGTCACGTTGGCCGTCGTGTTGGCTTTAGTATCCAGGTTACTAATAACGAAGTTTTCCTGAAAGTTCGTTCCGGTGTAACCTTCAGCAAAAAGCCAGTCGTTGCCCAGGCTCTGGTTGCCCACTACGGAGGCGGCTCCCGATACGATGCCAGCGTTACCCCCATTGATACTAGTGAAGTAGCGGGGTCTCTCGACCATTACTGGCTGACTGGATATGATAACTGCCCCTACATGTTGCGGCAGGCCTGTATTAGTTGGGAAGATGGTGCCACGTGCTCCTGGTGGCACATTAGTGCTTTGTGTACCAACCTGACGTCCACCAGCGTAGTAGGCGGCAGTAACTGTTGCTACCGTTGTGCTGGGATTCAAGATGGTAATGAAGGATGAATAGCCACCGCCAGTAGGTACATCGGCAAAATAGAAGGTCGTCCCCAATTTCGTCGCACCCAGAGCATCACTACCACTCGTATTTCCATGATAGTTGAAATACATGGGGCGTTCTGCCACAATACCTTTGCAGCTAGCTGGTCCTGTTACAGTAACATTTGTCGAGAGTGAGGCTGCTGGTGTCTGGGTAGGCTGAATACCAAGATCGTTGTTGACATATTGGGTCACGCGACTAGCGTGCGGAACCGTCACAGCGATGGTTTTACTACCTGCTGCACCTGTATCATAGATGTAATTGTAGGCAAGGTTGACCGAACAATCGTTGACAGGATCAGGATTGCCAAGTGTCAGGAACTCTTTAAATCCTGCACCCACGCGGCCCTCTGCAAAGTACCATGTAGTATTGACTGGCCCGCCTGGAAGCGATGGTGTGCTGTTGGGTATGAAGGCATACAACTTCCCATCCTGATTGCCCTCGTACAATACACCATTCGAGATGCTGGGTGGTCCCCAGAACGTTGAGCCAGGAGAGCCATCATGGAAGGAAAAAATCTGTTTCCCTGCAGCTGTATCAAAGGCAAGTATGTTTGGCCCTGCACCCACTGCCACTACTCCTGCCACCGCTACTACAGGATCGAGGACAGGATTGCTGAGGCATGTCTGCCAGAATGCCTGCCCACTAGCAGGATTTAAGGCTTGTGTACTGCCATTGCACGCTGTTCCCTGAATAGTCGTATGTCCTCCCGCTACATACAGTTTTGTGCCATCATAGGCGCTGGACGATATGCTCCCATCACCACCTTCGGGACCAGGTCCACCGATGGCTAATTGTACCTGCCATACTGGTCCCGCACTGAGATTCGTGCGATCTAGAGCATAGTAGACGCCGTCTTTATTGGCAAGCCCCACAAGGGAGCGTGATGCACCATTGATCGTCGCCTGGAAGAGCGTTGGCGTGCTTCCAAAATCACTGTCATTAGTGGTTGTTTGTGCTTGCCACAAACCTACGAGTGATAGGTCTGCTGCATTCAACTCTACAAGAGAATGTGCTAATGTCTCGGTGGATGTACACTTACTCTGATTGCCCGTTGCGAAATATACCTTACTGTTGGCATCATCAATAGTGACCGATCCCCAGACACTATTCCCCTGGCATCCGGTTGGTACTGTACTAAATGTATGCTGAGTTGTACCTGTTGAGGCATTTACCTGGACAACTGCCCCCGCTGATGCAGAACAATCGCCTAATTCTGATACACTGATATACACACTGCCATTAAATAGCGCCGGTGAACCATAGATAAACTGAGCAGGATAGTTTGCTAACGTGGTATTGTGCCAAATAACTGCACCGCTACTCGCGTTGAGGGCATAGAGATCAGCATGGCCGCCTGCCACGAAGACGACCGATGTGGTCACTCCATTGACTACAATAGATGCAACCGTTGCAGAACTCATCACTCCATAGATACGGTTATCACAGGAAAGAGGCGATTGACCCAAGTTAGCTGTCCACACATCGTTTCCCGTGGTTGGATTTGTCGCATGCTCCAAGCCATCCCATGATCCCCAATACAGCAATCCGTTGGCTGTCACGATTTGACTACTGATCGCTCCTTTTGCCTGTTGTGTCCACTGCATCTTTAGAGTGGGAGCAGTTGTTGTATTAATAGCTGTTTCAGCAGCATTGAAGTTTGTGCGTGCATCGCCACCAAGATATGCTGACCAATCGCCCGTCCCAGCATGAGTGAGAGGTGTTGGCCGTGTGAAGTTGAAAACTGCCAATGATATAACTACAAGTACACTTACTAGCCCAACAATGCGTGTCCAGCGTCGTCGCTGATTTGCCTTATTCGGTATATGGCCCACGTATATACCTATCTTTCTTCTGTGGCATCTACACACAGATTTTTAATTTGCCCTCACCAAATCCGCAAGTTAACCCACTTTTATCTTTATTAGTGTAGATGTACGTATAGCTATCTAACAGACAGATCAGGTTAAGATTCGGTTAAGAAGCTTGGTTTGAGGGAGGAGATATCTCAATCTTGAAAAATGATGCAGGTGGTAGATTTTGACCGCGTACATGTGGTATAGTCTCTACGATGATTAGAAAGGCAGTGTTGAAGATGTCTGACCGATTGGGTTCGCAGATCGGCAACTATCGACTCATCCGCTTTCTAGGCAGGGGTGGGTATGCAGAAGTGTACCTGGGAGAACATATTCACCTGAAAAGGCCTGCCGCTATCAAAGTGCTGCAAGCGCGGCTGGATGAAGAAGGTATAGAAGCTTTTCTCACTGAAGCACGCACTATTGCCCGCTTGGAGCATCCACATATCGTGCGGGTTCTGGATTATAGTGTGGAGGATAACATACCTTTTCTGGTGATGAGTTATGCACCAAATGGGTCATTACATCAGCGTCATCCAGAGGTACTGCTGTAGCGCCAACTGTCGTTCTGCCTTATGTCAAGCAAGTTGCTTCTGCCTTACAATACGCTCACGATCAAAAACTGATTCATCGTGATGTGAAGCCACACAATATGTTATTAGGACCAAACGATGAGGTTTTGCTCAGCGATTTTGGTCTTGTCTTGATCGACCAAAGTACGATCTCACAGGCCATGCAGACTAGCGCTGGCACACCATCGTATATGGCGCCTGAGCAATTTCTCGGTAAACCCCGTCAAGCAAGTGATCAATATGCTCTAGGCGTCGTCGTCTATGAATGGTTATGTGGTCAGTTACCCTTTTCCAAAGGGGAGATGGGATATCTGCATAACTATGTGCAACCGCCTTCCTTGCGCGAGAAGGTACCAGCAATCTCACCTGCTGTTGAGAAAGTGGTCTTAAAAGCGCTTGAAAAGGAGCCACACCAACGCTTTACGCGTGTCATAGATTTCGCGCAAGCGTTGGAGGAGGCGTATATATTAGAGCCATATGTGCTTCCTCCTGTACATTCTGGCTTGACTGCTTCTCCTTTTGCAACGCAATTGGCGGTCCTTTCCGCTCTACCAGAGGTCGAGGAGGAGGATGACACTTTACCTGCACCAATTTCGGCCAGATTCCGTGCAAACAAGCCTTCTATTCAGCCCGTGGATGAGGAAAATATTCCAACCACACCGCTTGTGGAAAAAGCATCTTCTCATCCGTCATCTACACCCAGTACCATTGCCTCTGTGTCACCGCAAGTACAGCCCAAACACAAGACATCGCGTCGTAATATCATGGGCTGGTTGATTGCTTCTGGTATAATCGTAGCTATTGGCGGCGGTGGTGCCGTTGCCATGCTTTTGGAACGGGCTTTAGTAGGTTCCTCCAATGCTGCTTCTGGCTCTAAAACACCAACTCCTTCCAATGGTCTTTCTACAACTGCTCATACTGCTACGACAGCGCCTCAACACCGACTCCTTCGCCGACACCTACTACTGCACCTATACCTGTTGGAGAACCTTTGCTCACCTATAGGGCTAGTCAAGGCGACGTGAAAGGTCTAGCATGGGCACCTGATGGACAGTTCATCGCCTCCGTTGGTGGTAATACCGTAGAGGTGTGGAATGCCGCAACTGAAGTAAATCGCTATGCGCCGTATCTTCGTCATTCTCAACCAGTGAAGTCCGTGGCGTGGTCGCCTGACGGAAAATTCATCGCTTCGGGAGCGCAAGATGACACCGTGCATGTATGGAGTGCGATCACAGAAAGTGATCTCTCTTTCTCACCCTATACAAAGCATTCTAAATTTGTGCGTGGTGTAGCGTGGTCGCCTGATGGACAACATATTGCTTCTGGCAGCGAGGATACGACTGTGCGTGTCTGGAGTGCGTTGGCTGGAAATGACCTCTCATTTTCCCCTTATACAGGTCATTCCAATTGGGTGATCACTGTAACTTGGTCTCCTGATAGTAGATATATCGCCTCAGCAAGCTTTGACAAAACAGTTCGTGTCTGGAGCGCCGACAGCGGGCAGGACATATTACATCCTCTTGTTCATACTAATGGAGTGCGTGCAGTGGCATGGTCGCCCGATGGATTGCGCATTGCCTCTGGAGGTGACGATAAAAATGTGTATGTCTGGGACGCCATGACAGGACAGCTGATCCACACTTACTCTGGTCACACAGATTCGGTGCAATCTATAGCATGGTCGCCCGATGGAAAACACCTTTCCTCCGGCAGTTTCGACAAAACCGTGCATGTCTGGGACGTAATTGCGGGAACGTCCATTTTGACCTACTCTCACCATACGGCCCAAGTGTGGGCAGTGGCATGGTCCCCTAATGGACAGTTCATTGCCTCAGGTGCTCTAAATAATGATGGTAGTGTACAGATATGGAAACCATTGTAAGCAATAATAAGGAATGCTATGAATAACGGTGAGCGTGAGCGTGTTGATTACGAAAATATCTTTACTCCCCAAGGTATGCTAGGCCACGTCTCGAAACATCCCAATCTCGATTTCCTCATGAACATTTTCAACATTCCCAGAGTCTATAGTGTCTCTCGCTTTGGCACGTGGAATGTCGGGCAACACACAATGGCTGTCGCTTTCTTGACGCTCTACTGGTCCACATTTCACTCCTATCCGCAAGAGAAACGCGACCGACTCGTCACGCTAGCACTGGTGCATGACGCGCATGAAGCCGTCATTGGAGATATCTTGCCCTTTTTCAAAACAGCTGCGGTGCGCGAAGCCATCGACTCCATTCAACACGACATCCAGAATGCGTTTTTGATCGAAGAAGACCAAACGCTACAAGCAGAACTCAAGCTCTTAGATATGATCAGCTTCCTCTACGAAATCGGCCAATCCTCACCAAAGGGGATTGATCCCACCAAGAGAAGACTGATCAAGCAGATGTACACCCGGCAAAAAGCAACCATTCTGGCCTATGCCGAAGAGGTAAAAATTGACCAGCAAAAAGTGCAGGATTTCCTCAAAACGATGAAGCTCTAGTAAATCTATTAGCCAATAGACTATGTTAGCGCTTCTGCTAGTTCTGTGATCGTATGAATGACCATCTGTGGTTGCGCATCAAGTGTGTCGAATATGCCACCAGAGCGGTCTATCCATGCAGCTTGCATCCCCACATTTCGCGCTCCGATGACGTCGAAGGGATTGGAGGAGATGAGCCGCACTTCTTCAATTGGTCTTCCTAATTTGTCCGCGACAAGTTGATAGACTTTTGGTGATGGTTTGTATGTACGTATCTCATCGACGCTGACGAAACCTTGGAAATATGCTCCAAGCTGTGCCTCTTGCATGAGGGCATGAAGCATGGATGGCGTGCCATTGGAGAAGACAACCATCGTATAGCCATTGGCTTGCAGTTGCTTCAATCCATCCAGAACGTCTGGGAAGCATTCTAGATGATTGTACGCGGCCATTAGGTGCTCTTTTTGTTCGGCCTGAAGCTGTTGTCCCAGCGCAGCTAGAGCGTAGTCAAGTGCTTTGCGTGTGACCACCTCGAAATCTTCATAGCGCTCCATGGCGGTGAGGCGAAACGTATATTCGAGTTGTTTCTGCCGCCACAGTTCCGCGATACTTAGCGCGTCTCCCGCAATATACTGTTCGAGTTGTTGCCAGATACGAATGGGGTTGACCAATGTCCCATACATATCAAAGGCGAGTACTTCATGTTTCATGTTTTTCCCTTATTCTTGTACTGCTATGAAGGCATTCGCACGCCCGATGCGTGTATTGGCTGGCCAGGTTATAGGTAGTGCTTCCCAAGTGAGCCCAGCATCTGCTGAGCGAAAGATGCCTTGGTTGTTTGCTGCGTAGAAAACGCCTCTTTCTGCCTCGTTTGTTGTCAATACAGATGCGAGCAATCCAGAGGCGTCGGGTAGACCATCGCGTACGCGCTGCTATGGGCTGTCGCCAGAGCGACGATAGAGCGCGGACTCGGCTTGTCGTGGATTGTGGGCCTCTTGCGGACCGCGGGCTGCCGAAATCACCAGTGTCGCGGAGTCTGCCGGGTCGGCAGCTACACTCCAGAGATAGTGATGCTGAAGTCCTTCGTCGGGTCGTGACCAAGTCTCACCACTGTCATCACTTGTGACGAAGCCATTGCCAGGGTGCATGAAACCATCACCTGCGGCTGAATACAGTCGATTTGGGGCCTGTGGGTGCATGACTAGGGTGTGGGTATCATATGGGCCAGTTGGCTTACGGTCCTCCCAGGTCTGGCCACCATCCAGGCTGCGTACTAATGCGCCAGCTTCGATGGCGGCGAAGATGCGACCAGTTACCAACGGATCAGGCGTAATCCAGCGCACATGGCTGGTATAGGGCCGTGGTGGAAAGCTCCATGTGGGAGCCGAAGGCAATTGACACAATGTGGAAAGCTCCTGCCATGTGTTGCCGCCATCTTCGGAACGAAACATTGTGCTTGGCTCGGTACCAACGTAGACCACACCGAACTCTCCCACGCGGTCAGTCCTACTGACCGCTACAGAAGTCACTTGATTTTGTGTAATGCCCTCACCAACCTGCTCCCATGAATGACCAGCGTCGTTGCTGTGCCACAAGCCCTGCCCGAAGGTACCGCAATAGACGTATTCTGGGTGCAATGGGTCGATTGCTACACACTGTGGCTGGCTACCTGCTAAAGAGAGAGCGGCTGTCCATGTACCCTTATGCTGACTGATAGTGGCAACTGCCTCGTCAATCGCCATGTAAAATTTTGTCATAATGTGCTCCTAATATGCCTTTCTTGCTTGTATCTTCAAGCATGTTTATACGGTCGGGACGTAACCCATCCAGTTCTGGTACTGCTCGTCCAACGATAAGATCAGTGACACATCGTCCCACGGCTGGGGCGATGGCAAAGCCATGGCCGGAAAAGCCTAATGCAAATAGTAATCCATCTACACCAGGAATGGCTCCTATAAACGGAAGGTCGTCGATACTGTGTGCTTCTAAACCGCACCACGCTCGTGCTATCTGCTGTTGAGCCACTGTTGGCAACAGTTCACATGCCGTTCTCCAGTTGCCCTGAATGTGCTCTTGAATCAGAGTATAAGACCGTCGGTCAGGGGAGAGTTCGCCGAGCCAACCGCCACCTAACAGAAATGACCCATCATTGAGCTGTTTGAGCGAGAGCATGCGATTGAGCGCACTCACAACGGGCTGCAAAATGGGAGCGGATGCTGGAGTTGAAAGAACCATTTGTAGTGCCTGCATAGAGATAGGCAAGCGTATACCAGCCGTTGCTGCCAGCGTATCGCTCCAAGCTCCTGCCGCGAGAATGATCTGTTCTGCATGAACCACGCCTTGTTGTGTCTGTAGCCCAATAATCCTCTGGCCACTCGTAAGCAGGTGTGTCGCCGCAGTGTGATTCCTGTAGATGGCTCCATGGCGTTGTGCGGCGGCGGCAAAGGCACGTGTTGTGCGCATTGGGTCAGCTTGACCATCGGCGGGACTGAAACTGCCTGCAACGACCTGTTCCGCAAGTCCTGGAGTGATGGTCCGTACCTGATGACGATCTAAAAGCTGTACATCGGTAAAGCCCTGTTCGTGCTGCTGTTGTACGAAACCTTTCAGTTCTTCGGCCTCGGTGTCTGTTTCGGCCACGAGCAGGTTCCCATCTTGTCGATAGTGCAGGTCGGCATCTAACTCTTGCGGAAGCGTCTGCCAGCGTTGAATAGCCTCAATTGCAAGGCGTGCCTCTGCTGGATGCCGCCCCTGACGACGTACTCCACCAGCACTAGCCCAGGACGCTGCTGGTTCAACTGCGCTCTCTGACCGCTCTACGACCAGCACATGTCGCCCCTGCTTCGCTAGGTGGTAGGCAATAGAACTGCCGATTACGCCACCGCCAATGACTATGCTATCAAAGATTGTTTGCATGATTGTACTTATCCTGCCCTATTACGTGGGAGACCGTGTAATCTGGCTCCATAAATCGGCCGCGGGCGCGATACATCTGGCCTCTACGACGCTTTATTTCCAGGCACTAGCTTTATTGAGCGCGTTAAGAGATGCCTCGTCTAGTTGGAGTGTGACCGAGCCGAGTAACTCCTGGGTTTGCTGAACTGAGGTCGCGCTGACAATTGGTGCGGTGATGCCTGGACGTGCTAATATCCATGCTAGCGCGACTTGTGTTGGTGTCGCATTGCGCTCATTGGCGACATGAAGCACCTCTTCAAGCACCCTAAATCCTCGCTCATTCATGTAGCGATTCTGCACTGATTGTGATCTTCCTCCGGAAGGAATCGCTTCACCGGCGCGGTATTTTCCTGAGAGGAAGCCGCTTGCTAGCGAGGAGTAGGTGATGACTCCCAATCCTTGTTCGCGACAAAGCGCTTCTAGTTCGCGCTCATAGCTATCACTGCTGATGAGGTTATACAATGGTTGTAGACATTCGTAGCGAGCATATCCGTGTTGCTTGCTGATGTGTAATGCCTCGGTCAAGCGCGGGGCAGTGTAGTTCGAGGCTCCAATGTAACGTACCTTGCCTTGACGCACGAGATTGTTGAAGGCATACAGTGTCTCATCCAGCGGGGTATCCTGATCGTCGTTATGTGCCTGATAGAGATCAATTACATCCGTTTGTAGGCGATGCAATGATGCCTCGACACCTTCCATGATGTGACGGCGTGATAGACCAAATGCGTCGGGGGCCGTTTTCATGCGGCTACCTACTTTGGTTGCTATCACGAGATGTTTTCGGTTCTTGCGTGCAGTCATCCAGCGACCGAGAATGGCCTCTGACTCGCCTCCTACATGTCCAGGTAGCCATGTCGAATAGACATCTGCGGTATCAATAAAGTTGCCGCCACCTTCGACATAGGCGTCGAGCACCTTGAACGAGGTGGCCTCATCACAAGTCCAACCAAAGACGTTGCCACCAAAACAGATTGGCGCAACCTGTATATCTGTCCTGCCCAGTTGTCGCATTTGCATAGAAAGGAAACTCCTTCTCTCAGGGTATTATGAAATCCTCAGAATGAGGATTTTTTTGAAAATCACATAGCCTACTATACAACACGCTGTGAGTGGGAGAATCGATGTATTGCATTCTCATCAATTGCATTCAGAAGTTTCGTCGCCACTAAACATTGCTGATATGTATTATTATGTATATCTAGCAACCGTTCATATGAAAAGAGAAAATGGAGACACGCAATGGAATATCGCGCATTGGGTCGTACTGGTTGGAACATCTCGGTGATTGGCTTCGGTAGCTGGGGCATTGGGGGTGATTGGGGACCCACTAATGACAATACGTCCTTGGCTGCACTAAACCGAGCTATCGATTTGGGTGTCAACTTTATCGATACGGCTGATGTGTATGGTGATGGTCATTCCGAGCAATTGATTACTCAGGTACGCAAGGCACGCAGCGAACAATTGATCGTTGCGACCAAGGCTGGGCGTAGGCTGAATTCTCATGTCGCGGGCGGCTACAACCGTCAGAACCTGACCAGTTTTGTTGAGCGTAGCCTAAGGAATCTGGAAACTGAAGCACTCGATCTCCTCCAACTGCACTGCCCACCATCTGAGGTCTATGACATGCCGGAGGTCTTTAGCATCCTCGATGACCTAGTAAGGCAAGGTAAGCTTCGCTTCTATGGAGTGAGTGTTGAGCGTGTAGACGAGGCCCTCAAAGCAATCACCTATCCTAATGTTCAGAGTGTACAGATCATCTTCAACATGTTCCGTCTCAAGCCAGCGGAACAGTTTTTTGTCGCCGCGAGGGAGCATAGAGTGGGCATTCTTGCACGGGTACCTCTCGCGAGTGGCTTGTTGACTGGCAAGCTGCGTCATGATACAACATTTGCTCCTAACGACCATCGCAACTTCAATCGCTACGGCGAGTCGTTTGACCAGGGTGAAACATTCTCCGGTGTGGACTACGAAACGGGATTGCGTGCAGTGGAGGAACTGCGTCCACTCGTACCACATGGGGCGAGTATGGCACAGTTTGCGCTACGCTGGATACTCATGTTTGGCGAGGTCACGAGTGCTATTGCTGGAGCCAAATCACCGGAGCAAGCTCAGGATAATGTGCAGGCGGCAACGCTGCCGCCTCTCGATGCTGAAACGATGCGCCGTGTACAAGAGATTTATGATACCTACATTCGCTCCCAGGTACACCAGCGCTGGTAGTATCCCATCTTGAACCATTCGCAGTCATTGATGCGTGATACCTGTGAGTAACTGATAGAAAGGTTCAAAATACAGTATGTACTGATGCTTACTAGATCGAGCAGACCGATTAATGGAAGCGCGGCTTGCGCTTCTCTATAAATGCTTGCATACCCTCTTGAGCATCGGGTACCTGCGATGCTGATGCCATCACTTCCTGTGCATAGGCGTAGGCTTGTGGCTGAGCGAGGTCCATTTGCGCATAGTATGCTTGTTTGCCGATGCCCTTAGAGATAAAGCTGCCACGTGTCGCTGCTGTGAGCAAGCGCTGCGCTTCCTCTACGAGTCGCTCAGGGGCAACGACGCGATTGACTAAGCCCCAGTCCGCCGCCGTTTGTGCGTCAATAGTGTCACCCGTGAGCAGCATTTCGAGTGCTCGTTTGCGCCCAATATTGCGGCTGACAGCCACCATCGGTGTGGTGCAGAACCAGCCACCTTTTCCACCTGGCGTCGCAAACGCTGCTTCTGTGGAAGCAACAGCCAGATCACACGTGGCGACCAATTGGCAACCAGCAGCCGTGGCAAGTGCATGTATGCGTGCGAGCACCGGCTGTGGAATCTCCTGAATCGTATTCATTAATGTCGTACACACACGCAGTATCTTGCGCATGGCGACGAGGTCTTGCCCAACCATGTCAGCGAAGTCGTGACCGGCAGAAAAGGCTGGGCCGTTAGCGGCTAAGATCACACCGCGCACATCACTCTCACCAACCGTACGGAACGCATCGGTCAGCTCAAGCATATGTTTGAGCGAGAGCGCATTGCGTTTGCGTGGATTGTTCATGGTAATGGTGGCAAAATCGCCATTATATTCCAACTCGATCAGTTCGTATGACATATCGTTTTTCCTCTCACGGCTTATTTAGTGGGGAGAGGGCACCCGCTTGCGGGTGCCCTGTTGTCCTCCACCATCACGTCTCTTTGCACTATACCCCAGCAGACGGCGAGGCCGCAACCCTCATCTTATCCCGTAATCCTGCACAATTTCCTGTGCTGCACGGATACCCTCGCTGGAGCCGCCCTCCATAAAACCTTGCCATTCCACGGAACAGTGCTCACCCGCGAAATGCACCGACCCTTGGCGTACACACTCGTAGCCACCGAAATGGGTGTACTGCCCGACACGCCAGCAAGCGTAACTTCCAAGAAGATATGGATCTCCTGTGGGATAGCTCAAGGCTGCTCTCCCCGTGTAGTGAGTGCTAATACCGGGGAAGACACGTTCTAATTGCTGTAGGCAGTTCTGTGCATAGTACTGGATATTCGCAGAATCAGTAGTAGTTGAATACGCCGTTGTTGGCGCGTAGGCCGCTCCTCTAGGGCCACTCGTATAATCAACGAGAATACCACTCGCGCCCTTCTGGCCGAGCGACGTATCCCAAAGCACCTGAATATCTAGGTCGGTTATGAAGAATCCATTGTTGATATGTGACCACGGACCGTCCTGATACCAGTAGCGCGTATCGAATTGCAAGAAAAGCTTAGAGATGGTGCCATATCCTAGCTGCTCAATAGCGGTTTGTTTGAGAGCATCAAAGCCAGCTTGCTCATAATCAACGTGCCGTAGAGTGCTGAAGGGTATAGTGAGGATAGCATGATCGCAGATCACCTCCACGGTTCCATTGGAAGTTGCGAAAGACAATGTAGCTGAATCATCGCTATTTCGTTTGATGGCAACCAATTGATGATTCAACTGAATACATCCACTTGGTAGACTATTGGCAATAGCCAGTGGAAGGTGCTGGTTTCCACCAGCAATTTTGAAGCTTCCTCGCATCGGACCTGCAGTAGTCGGACCCCCGCCAGATGCTCGTGAACCAAACATATAGACCAGATTGAGTGAACTTTGTGTTCGTGTATCCAGTCCGTAGTAACCTGTGCAAGCACTATCCAACATATGGCCCAGAGGAGTATTGTGCCCACCTACTACGTACTGCTCGATCCAATCATAGACGCTCAAATGGTCAAGCCGATGCCCTGTCTCGGTAAAGTGGGCATGTGTCGTTGGGAAGCCAGCCTCCTGAACCTGCTGTTGTAAGATAGGCGAGATAGCTTGAAAGCCCTCCGCAAGCTCTTTCACACTATAATAGCGTTTGAAGAAATACGTAACGCTTTGCGCCTGCTCTGCTACTTCGCGCCCCAGATCAATAGTCTTGAGCTTGAAGCGCTCAATCAGATGCAGTATCGTCTCGTGATCGCTGTCAATGAATTCACCGCACCACTCACTGACTATGCCATCTGCCCAAGTCGTTGTATCGGAGTGCATACGCCCACCAATACGGTTTGACGCCTCATAAATGCTGCACGAGAGACCAGCATCTTGCAACGTCAGGGCCGCGCTGAGTCCTGCAATTCCTGCGCCAACGATAGCAATACGTGGATGTTTATTGTTCATGTGTTTTGCTCCAGATGATAGTATCCTTTAGAAGCAAATACGAGGCGGGAGCGCGGAGTGTTTCAAATCTGGTTTCTTTTTTCCCTTGCGGTCTGAAAGGTCAGTGTGAACATATAGCTACTTCCTAGAGGACACCCCTAAGCCCATCTTTTAAGTTGTGAGCAATATGCGTGAGCCTCGAACAGTGGGCGAAGGCTTGCGTACCCTGCTTTGCGCCAGCGTTCGCTCCAGTCTGTTCCTTTACCATCCAATGGAGGCTTGCATGTGTATGTATACAAGCCAGCTTGCTCTAGCTGGTCGCTGAGCCGCGCGGTGGCTTGCTCACCACCAGCGTCGGCGTCGAGGGCCAGTAGTAGTGTTGTGACATCTGCTGGCACCCAATCGGGACGCACGGCTGTTCCTGCTAGAGCGACTACATCAGCGGATGGCATTCCTGCTGCTAGCAGTGCCAAGCGGTCGAAAGCTCCTTCCACCAAAATCATCGTTCGTGTCGTGGAATCTGGATTGTAGCCAAACCAACCAGCAGGATTCGTCTTTATCCAGCGACGCGGCGCATCTGACTGCTCCAACAGCGTTTTGTGTTGCTGCTCATCCATACCAGGAGTCCAATTCCATAGGCTGCGTCCGATGTAGCCGCGTCCTTCGGGCGAATGTAAGGGAAACAGGAGCCGATTGGTCCATCGTTGTAGGAGTGCGTGTTGTTCTTTTCGCTTGTGTACTCTCAGGAGTTCTGGCGGTAGATAGCCCACGCCGCTTTCCTGTGCTACGTAAAAAGGAATGGCCCGCTCTTGCAGATAGGCCCGTGCCTTGCGCGAGTGTGCCAAAGCCCAGCGCATGGCTTCATCAAGCGAGAGCAATGTTTGGCGCTCCTCTTGCTGCCACTGTGGAGGTGTCGCCGGAGGAAGAATCAACACAGGTTGTCTCACCTGAAGAGTAGGTTTACCTGTACGTTGTGTTGATACATAGTCCTCAATAGAGCCGTGCTGATAACTCTGTATAGAGGCGAGCCGTTCTGCAAGGCGTGGACTCCATTCGCTGACCAGAACTCGCGCATTGCAGGCAGCGTTGAAACAGAGACCCCATCCTGTCTTGCGGTTGATAGAGAGGGAGCGCTGGTGATCGCTGCCATGAATGTGGCAGTAGGCACGCACGTAGCCGCCGCGTTGTAATGGGTCACGTAATTCCCGACAAGAAATGATCTGAACAGATTTGTCCTGTTGTGTCATAATTTCAAGCATGGTTATCTATACGTTCCTGATAATTTCCCATAAGTTATTGAAACTTTTGTTCTATATAATAAAGACGTATGAGATAGGTAAAAAGTTTCCTGACGAACGAAAGATATCTCCAATACGTAGTATCTGTGTGTGACCTCGACCTAGTACACGGACGCGTAAATAGTTCTGTGGTTTAGAGAA
>JRHI01001010.1_pt1 | contig 26585 bp, 20 predicted proteins | sample 215371 | NCBI WGS metagenome assembly JRHI01 (sample SAMN02929681, study PRJNA255918) | sediment metagenome | biome: cave system; feature: Ice Cave; material: Sediment; isolation source: sediment from deep within a dark volcanic ice cave with no known source of... ...
GTAGACATGATACAGAAAGTCCTGGAAGTATTTCTTGGACGGCGACTTGGGCGGTATGTGCGCGGCCTCGTTCGGCCTGAGCCTGCTCCTCATCCACGCGGTCGGGCGGGAGAGCATGCTGTCCGCGCTTAACTTGTGGGTGCGCAGCTTTAGCACGCCCCTGGCCGGCCTGATGTTTCTTATCATGGCTTTCTGCGCCGCGGGCAGCGTTAGCCGGGAGCGAGAGCGGTCCACGCTTGAGAGCCTGCTCACGGTGCCGGACGGCGCGGTCGGCGTCCTGCGGGCAAAGTGGCTCGGCGGATTTCTCAGCGCTCGTCGTCTATGGTGGTGCCTGGGCGCGGTCTGGGGCTGGGGCCTGGTGACCTGCGGCCTGAACGTACTGGCCGTGCCACTGCTGCTCGTCGCTTGGGCGGTCCTTGCTGGCTTCGTGGCCAGCCTGAGCCTGTTCTGCTCGGTGGCTTGCCGGACGACGCTGCGCGCAACGGTGACCAGCGTCGTCGTGCTGTTGCTCTGTGGTGCGGGTCCATGCCTGGTGTTCAAGGTAGGTGAACCGCTGCTCTCGGACTGGCTGGGCCCGGCAACCAAAGTGGGTCTGGTCGTATTCCTCCGCGACGGCTTGATATTGCCGGTGCCGCTATGGACGTTGGCCATGAGCTACAATGAGGTTTTCGACCCGGCCACACAAAGCGCTTCGCTGGGTAAGATCCTGGCAGCAGAGGCGGGACTGGCCTGTTACGCGCTTGCCGGCTGGGTCTTGTGGAAGCTGACGGTGTGGCGTTTCCTCGCGGAGATGGGCCCGCGGCCGCGCCGCGGCTGACCGGAGAAAGGGCCTGCCCTGCCATGTCCACGCCGCGCGTGCTGTTCGTGACCGGCAAGCTCGCCGAGCCGGCTCTGCGCCGGCTGCTCGCCGAACTGGCGCCGCAGGCCGGCTTCGAGCCGGTCGTCGCCGTGCTGCCTATCACTGTGGCGGCCCTGGCGACGACGCCATGGATCGTCCACCACCTCGCCCTCACAGAGCCGGTAGACCGCGTACTGCTACCGGGACTCTGTTCCGGAGACCTGCAACGCCTTGTCGAGAAGGTCGGCGCGCCGGTCGAGCGCGGACCGAAAGACCTGCGCGACCTGCCCGAGTTCTTTGGCCGCGGCGCGAACAAACCGCCGGGCTACGGCACTTACGACATAGAGATCCTCGCCGAAATCAACCACGTGCCGCGCCTGTCGCTGGACGAACTGCTGGTGCAAGCGCGCGCGTATCGCGCCGACGGGGCAGACGTCATCGACGTGGGCTGCGATCCGGGCGCCACCTGGAGCGGGGTCGGTGACGCGGTGCGGGCCTTGCGCGCCGAAGGGTTGCGGGTCTCGATCGACAGCTTCGATCCGGTGGAAGTCGAGGCGGCCGTCGCCGCGGGTGCGGAACTGATCCTAAGCGTCAGCAGCAGCAACCGCGCGACAGCGCGGACCGTTTACGAGAAGCATGGGCTCTGCGAGTTCGTTGTCGTTCCCGACGTGCCCTCGACTTTGGAGGGGCTGCACGAGACGGTCGCGGCGCTGCACGGCTGGGGTGTACCATTCCGCATCGACCCTGTTATCGAACCGATCGGCTTCGGCTTTGCGGCGTCTCTGGGCCGGTATCTCGAAGTGCGCCGCCGCTATCCCGACGCCGCGCTGATGATGGGCGTTGGCAACCTGACCGAGCTGACCGACGCAGACTCCGCCGGCGTGAACGTCATGTTGCTCGGGTTCTGCCAGGAACTGGGCATTCGCAGCGTGCTGACGACGGAGGTCATAAACTGGTGCAGCAGCTGTGTGCGCGAGCTGGACCTGGCCCGCCGCTTGGTGTGCCACGCCTGCAAGGAGCACGTGCTGCCGAAGCACCTGGAGCCGGACCTCGTGCTGCTGCGTGATCCCCGGTTGCGCATCCACGGCGAGGCGACTCTGCGCGAGCTCGCCAACCAGATCAAGGACCGCAATTTTCGCATGTTCGCCGAGCGCGGGCAGCTACACGTCCTCAACGACAAGATGTTTGTGCAAGGGGCTGATCCCTTCACGCTGTTCGCCGAGATGCAGCGGTCTGAGGCCATCGACCCGGCGCACGCCTTTTACCTGGGCTACGAAATGGCCAAGGCGATGACCGCACTAACGCTGGGCAAGAACTACGTCCAGGACCAGGCGCTGCGCTGGGGCTTCCTGACTGTGGCGGAAGAAAGCCATCGGGAGGCGGAGGGGAAGCAGCCATGAACGATCTCGACAAGGCTGCTCGCTATGCCGCCAAGCTGGAGCCGGTGGGATTGCAGCGCGGCGGCCACACCAGCCGGCATTGCAAGCGGGAGCATCGCCCCGGTGTGTCCTCCCGTGGATTCCGCTGATGCACGGGGGGGCCGAACCGGCTATCATGGAGCAATGGAAGTAGCTGAGCGAAGCGGAGCCAAACACTCTGCTGCGCGACCAGTACGCAGGACTGGCTCTGGTTTTTGCCGACCTGGCCAGCCGCGCGGACGCATGGAAACAGGCTCGGAAGGGTTGGAACCTGAGCGAACCCTCTGTGATGGCGGAATGGCGGGACGCTGCGGGCACGGCTTCTTCGCTCGATGAGTTCCGCGCCGCCATTCCGCGTTAGGCATACCGTCCGAGATGTTGCGACGACCCGATGGGAACCGCGATCGCACCACCGGCAGGAATCGCTTCGGTCCTGGTGCAGGTGGAAGAACTGACGCCCGCTCCGCTGGCCTGGGAGGCCTTCCTGCGCCTCGCGGGCCTGCCATACGCTCTCTTTCTCGATAGCGCCCTGACCCATTCGGACCTTGGCCGCTACTCCTTCCTCACCGCCGATCCGTTCGAGTGGCTTCTGTCGCGCGGCCAGCGGACCTGCGTTTCCGGAGAGCCCCGGCCGCGCGACTCGGCGAATCCGTTCTCGGTCCTCGCCGAACGCCTCGCTCGCTACCGCAGTGAGACGCTGCCGGGGCTACCGCCGTTCCAGGGTGGCGCCGCGGGCCTGTTCGGCTATGACCTCTGCCACCATCTCGAACGTCTGCCCAGGCCCCGCTTCGATGAGTTCGCCGCGCCGGACCTTGCCGTCGGCCTGTACGACTGGGCGCTGGCTTTCGACCATGAGGCAGACCGCGCCTGGATCATTTCCACGGGTTTACCCGAGAGTGATCCTGTCCGCCGGCACCGGCGAGCGCGGCAGCGGCTGCTCGCCGTCAAGCACCGACTGGTCTCCGCAGAGCCCCCTCCTTCCCGGCTCCTGGGAGGTCCCCGCCTCGGTGTCGCCGAACTTGCGCCCCAATGGCCGATGCCGGGATTGCCCGGTCTGCTCAGCAATTTCGACCGCCCAGCCTATCTGGACACCATCCGCCGGGCAATCGAGTACGTTCACGCCGGCGATTGTTTCCAGATAAACGTCGCCCAGCGACTGCTTTCTCCGGCGGCGCTGCCGGCACTCGAACTCTATCGTCGCCTGCGCGAACGGAACGCGGCCCCCTTCGCCGGTTACTTCGACCTCGGGGACTTCGTTCTCGCCAGCGCATCGCCGGAGCGATTCCTGCGTGTGCATCATGGTGCCGTCGAGACCCGGCCCATCAAGGGGACCCGGCCCCGCGGCGTCACTCCCGCGGAGGACGAGGCGCGCGCCGCCGAGTTACTGCACAGCGTCAAGGATCGGGCCGAGAATGTCATGATTGTCGATTTGCTCCGGAACGATCTCGGCCGCGTCTGCCGTTATGGCACGGTGCGCGTGCCGGCCCTGTGCCGCATCGAGACCTATCGGTATGTTCATCATCTGGTATCGGCAGTGACCGGCCAGTTACGAGAGGGACTGGGGCCGCTCGACCTGCTGCGTGCTGCGTTCCCAGGCGGGTCGGTGACCGGCGCGCCAAAGGTGCGCGCCATGGAGATCATCGCCGAGTTGGAGCCGACGGCGCGCGGCCCGTACTGCGGCAGTCTCGGCTACCTCGGTTTCGACGGGACGATGGATGCGAACATCCTCATCCGTACCTTTACGATCGGCCGCGGCTGGGTGCAGTTCCCGGTCGGCGGCGGCATCGTCGCCGATTCGGTGCCGGAACGCGAATACGAGGAGACCTGGCACAAGGCGGAAGGGCTGCTGCAAGCACTCCAGTGAAGCAGAAATCGTCATGATCCTCGAAGGCCTTGTCACCACGCTGTCACCCGAGGGGGTGCTTAACATCGCGCCGATGGGGCCGCGCGTCGAGCCGAGCATGGACCGCTTTCTGCTGCGACCATTCCCCACCTCACAGACTTACCATAACCTGCGTACCCATGGAGAGGGCGTCCTGCACGTCACCGATGACGTGCTGCTGCTAGCCCATGCCGCCCTCGGAGCTCCTGCCCCCGCGCCGCCTGTCTTTCCCGCCAGCCACGTTCGCGGCTTCGTCTTGCGCGATGCCTGCCGGTATTACGAGTTCCGCGTCCGTGGCATCGATGCCCGCGAGGATCGAGTGCGGATCGAGGCCGAGGTCGTTCACACCGGCCGGCTGCGCGACTTCTTCGGCTTCAACCGCGCCAAGCACGCCGTCGTCGAGGCCGCCATCCTGGCCACGCGCACCGCCTTTCTGCCGTTGGACGAAATCGAGGCAGAATACCGCAAGTTGGCGGCGATCGTCGAGAAAACCGGCGGCGTCCAGGAGAAGGAAGCCTTTGCCTTCCTGCGCGAGCACGTTGCGCGGGTGGCGCAGACGGCGAGGTGTCAGGCATGATCCGCGTCTGGTCACCGAGCCGGCTGCACTTCGGGCTGCTTGACGTCGCCGCCGGGGCGCGCTGGACGAACCTGCGCGGCGCGGCCACGCTGCCGGCGCGCCGCTTCGGCGGCGTCGGCCTCACGATCGAGCAACCGGGCTTCCAGCTGAGCGCGGCGCCGGCGCCCGAATGGTCCGCGGCAGGACCGCTCGCTGGGCGCGTCCTGGAATTTGCCCGTCTCTTTACAGAGGCGCTGGGCACGTCCCCAATCCCACCTCAACATTTCGTCGTGGAGCAGGCCGCACCGGAACACGCCGGCCTCGGCAGTGGCACGCAGCTCGGACTGGCCGTGGCCCGCGCCCTGGCATTGGCTGCCGGACTGCCGCACCTGGACGCGGTCGAACTAGCCCAGCTTGTCGGCCGGGGCCAGCGCTCCGGCCTCGGCGTACACGGCTTCGCCCAGGGTGGATTCCTCGTGGACGGCGGCAAGGGCGAAGAGGACGTGGTCGCTCCCCTGGTGGCCCGGGTGCCGTTTCCCGAGGAGTGGCGCGTGGTGCTGGCGCTGCCGGAGGCGGGGCTGGGTTTACATGGCGGGCCGGAACGACAGGCGTTCGCTTGTCTTGCCGACCAGCGAACCACCTTGACCCAGACAGAGGCCCTGTGCCGCCTCGTGCTCCTTGGCCTGCTGCCGGCCCTGGTCGAACGCGACTTGCCCGCTTTCGGCGAGGCGCTGCACGACTTCAACGTCCGTGCCGGTGAAACCTTCGCCCCAGTGCAGGGCGGCACCTACGCCAGTCCAGTGGTAGCGGAACTGGTGGCGTTCGTCCGCGCGGAGGGCATTCCGGGCGCCGGTCAGAGTTCCTGGGGCCCGGCAGTCTTCGCCATCACCGGCGACGAGGAGCGGGGGCGGCATCTGGCTTACCGACTGCGCGAGCGTTTCGCCCTCGAAACGAGCCAGGTCCACGTCACCCGAGTCTGCAACCGCGGCGCCCTTGCAAGGTTCGTTGATTGATTCACCTGACCGATTGCTATGCAGGACAACGGCCCACGGCCCTGTCGAAAACAAATCGGATGGGACAGCCCGGGATGCACCTGTGTATAATACCGGGCACTCGTGGACTCGCGGTCCTTAACACACTCACTGTACGTGAGGAGTCGTCATGCTGAACACGGCGTTGAAACGAGCCGTCCTCGAATTCCTGCCGCGCGTACAGAAGCCGGGACAGTACATCGGCGGCGAGCTGAACAGCGTGGTCAAGGACCATCGCCAGGTGCGCGGCAAACTCTGCATGTCGTTCGCCGACGCCTATGCCATGGGCATGAGCCATCACGGCCTGCAAGTGCTCTACAGCATCCTGAACGCCGATCCGCAATGGGCCTGCGAACGGGTCTTTGCCCCCTGGCTCGACTGCGAGGCCGAGCTGCGTCGCCGTGGCCTGCCGCTCTACTCTCTGGAGACGTTCACTCCGCTGCGCGAGTTCGACGTGGTCGGCTTCAGCTTGCAGTACGAAATCTGCTACACGAACATCCTCAACATGCTCGATCTCGGTGGCATCCCGCTGCACACGAATGAGCGCGGCGTGCGCGATCCACTCGTGATCTGCGGCGGTCCTGGAGCACAGAACCCCGAACTGCTCGCACCGTTCGTCGATGTGTTCGTCATCGGCGATGGCGAGGAGAGCCTGCCGTGGCTCATGGACAAGTGGATGTCCCTGAAGGAACGGGGTTGCCAGTCGCGCGCGGACATGATCGCCGAGTTGGTCGGCTCGGCGCCGGCGCCGTGGGCCTATGCGCCACTGTTCTACGAGCCGGAATATCACGCCGACGGCACCATCGCCGCCATGAATCGCACGCGCGGCGACGTACCGCGCGAAATCATCGCCTGCACGATCCTCCAGGACCTCGACGCCATCCCGCTGCCGACGAAGCCAATCGTGCCGCTCATCGAAATAACGCACGACCGCATCGCCATCGAGATCATGCGCGGTTGCCCGTGGCAGTGCCGCTTCTGTCAATCGACCGTCATCAAACGGCCGTTGCGCGTGCGCTCGGTCGAGACGATCGTGCAGGCGGCCCTGGAGAGCTATCGCAACAGCGGCCACGATGAGGTAAGTCTACTCAGCCTGAGCACGAGCGATTACCCCTACTTCGAGGAGCTGGTAACGCGCATGCACGAGGTATTCACACCGCTGGGGGTGAACATCTCGCTGCCGAGCCTGCGCATCAACCACCAGCTGCGGACGCTGCCGAAGCTGATGCAGGGCGTGCGCAAGTCAGGCCTGACGCTGGCGCCGGAGGTGGCCCGCGACGACATGCGCGAGCAGATTCGCAAAAAGATCAAGAACGACGACCTGTACGAGGGTTGCCGCGAGGCGTTCAAGAACGGCTGGCAGCGCGTCAAACTGTACTTCCTCTGTGGCCTGCCGGGTGAGCGGGTCGTCGATCTGGACGGCATCCTCGAGATGTCGGAACAGATTTCGGCGATCGGTAAGGAGGTCCGCGGCCGATTCGCCGAGGTGACCGCGTCGGTGTCGAACTTCGTGCCGAAGCCGCACACGCCTTACCAGTGGAACGGCATGCAGACGCGCGAGTACCTGCGATGGGCGGGGCAGTACCTGAAGCAACATTGCCGCAATCGGTCGGTGCGCATCAAGCAGCACGACATCGAGCGCAGTCTGCTGGAAGGCATCCTGACGCGCGGTGATCGACGGGTGGCGCCGGCGATCGAGGAAGCGTGGCGGCGCGGGGCCAAGCTCGACGCCTGGGACGAGTGTTTCAAGCCGGAACTGTGGTGGCGGACCTTCACCGATCTCGGCATCGATATGGCGTGGTACACGCATCGCTCTCGGCCGATGAACGAGGTCTTGCCGTGGGACCATGTCAACGTCAAGAAGGGGCGCGAGTATCTGGAGAAGGAGCAGACGCGCAGCCTGACGCAGCTTGAGGTGATGGCGAACGCCGAGTAACCCGCTTGTGAGTTCGCGCCCTGAAACAGGGGCCTTTCATGTTTTTTATCGAAGACCTTTTCTGAAAAAGACGCGAATGATAAACATGAACGTCCCCCTCTTCACGGCCATGGAGAGATGGAATGGCCCTGGATTGGCTCGCGGACCTGCTTCTCCGCCTCACCCGCAACCACGCGCTCGGCGGTCTGGCGGCGGACTTGCTCCGGCAAGGGGCGCCCGGGCACGCGGAAGCTCGACTTGACGGCCAGAGCGAACTCCTGCAAGGGCACTTCGACGCCATTGACGCGGCGCTTTGTGGACTACCCCACACGGCACGCCAGCGTTTGGCAACTCTCCGGACACCTACCCAAGCATACCCGGCAACCGGCGAAGATGCACCCTTTGACGCCCTGGCCATCACCCTATTGACGGGATTGGCGGCGTGGCCTGATGAGGCACGAACACTGGCCGTGGTCCTGGCACGCCTGCTCGAGGACAGCCCCCGCCTGCACGCCAGCCGACGCTCGCCGCTTGGACGGGGCTTCGAGCATCTCCTCGAGGAGCGCTGGCAATGCCGCTTCGCGTTGCTCCCCGACCACCTCGACACACTCGTCGTTCTTCAGCGCCACGGCCGCCTGCTCCTCGAAGAACCGGATGAGGGCCGCTCCGCCATGGCACGCGACCTCGGGCGGTCGCTGACCGAGGAGGAAGACGCCTGGTTGCCACTGGAGCGCCGCCTGGCCACGCTGCGCTTCCTGCGGCAATACAAGACCGAGGACGGCCACATTCGCTGGTATGTCCGCCGCGACTCCCGGCACGGGACTGTTCTGGAACGGCTGGGCGTACAGGGATACTGGGCGGTGTGTGGCAAAGGCGGGCCAACCGTGTTGGCGCGTCTCGGTACGGCGGCGGAACGTGTACTGGGGACGGACGCTACGAGCAGCGACAGCGGCTGGCACACGGTATGGGTCGGAGAGGAGACAGCCGCCGCGACCCTCTGGTTGCCGGCGCATCTGCGCGGAGAAAGCGATCCGCTCCACCTGCGCGCGGCTGTACGCCGTGCGTCGCCTATGACAGCGAGCGGCAGCGCTGCTGCACGGATACCCGAATTTGCGGATCTCCAGATGATCCAATTGCCGCGGGTCAGGCGGCAAGCCGACCACCGCTTCGAGTTAATCGGCCACGAGCAGCACCTCTCTCTTCATGCCGCCTCCCCGGAGCGTCGCCGTGAAGTCATTGCCCGAGTTTCCTGCACGGGCAGTGACGACGAGATTCTCGACTTCCTCGAATGCGTGGCCCGTGTCGCCGACCTCGCAATGCCTGTGGAGCGCCTCGCTTCGGATTTCGACGGCGGGCCGGCGCTCGCCTGGACGCGTGCGTGGTTGCGTGGCCTCACAGCGGACGCGCCACTTCGCGGCGGCCCCTGCGCCGGACGGCGAGTGCGCCTGGTCTATCTGCCTTCCTCAATCCCGCACCAGCTCGGCGGCGTCCCGCAGGTCGGCGCTTCCTTTCTGCGCGATCATCTGGAGCGGCTCGGGGCTCGCGTGGATGTCATCATGCTGCGCCGGGACGAGTTCGAGCGCCGGCTCGTGGAACTGCTCGGTGCGGACGCGATCGGCATCGGCGTCTACATCCACAACCGCGAGGAAGTAGCCGATCTGGTACGACGTCTCCGCGCGGCCGGCTTCGCGGGCAAGATCATCCTCGGTGGTCCCGAGACCCGCAACATCGAGGCGGTGCAGGAAGCAATCCCCGACTGGGACGCGATCGTGCGGGGCGAGGGCGAGGAAGTTCTGCCGCGCGTGCTCGCCGTCTTCGACTATTTCGAGCGCGGCGACTGGGAAATGGGCCTGACCGAGGCGCGGCGGCTGCGCGGCGTTACCTTGCGGCAGGGCAACATCGTTCTCCTCTGCGATACAAGTACCCGCAACAAGGCCGAGGCGATCACCTGTCCGCTGCCTTTCGACTGGCAGCGAACAACCCGCCAGCGCCGCCTGAAAATGAACTTCACGCGCGGCTGCCCGTATCGTTGCTCGTTCTGTCCCAATCACCAGGGACGCGCCTTCAGTTCCGGCCCCGTCGAGGAACTCTGGCGTTTCAGCGTACTGGCCATCGCCGACGATTTGCCGCTGCCCAGCGCCGTCGAGCGGCGCGTGGCCCGCCTGATTCAACAGCGATTCGGCGTGACCGGGCCGCCAAGGCTGCGGCTGGCGCTCCACCTGCTTTTGCGCACGCCGCTGACGGCGCGGCATCTGGAAGAAGTGTGCGTGGCGCTGGCCTCAGTCGTGGACGGGCGGCTGCGCTCGGATGAACAGCAACTCGCGTCCCTAATCGGCCTGGAAGAAACGGCCATGGGACGGCTCCACTTGCTGGGCGACGGTCCCGTATCGGCATGGCACGGCAAGGAAGTCTGGCTGTTGGCCAAGGCCGAGGTGCTCGCCTCACGCCAACTGTGGCGTCGCGAAGCCCGTCATCTACCCATCCTTGCTGCGCTTCAGCGGCGCGCCCAACCGGCCTTCGTGCTGGAAACATCCGAAGACAACACTCTCGTCAATCGCAAGCAGATTCTTGCCTACCTGGAACGCCGCAGGTTGTATGGCCTCGCCGACGACTTCGTCTTCAATCCCGGCCAAAACACGATCCAGGACCTGTTGCAAGGACACGACCGCGAGGAGGCCAATGAGGATTACATCGCCCGGCTTGCTGAGGACAACCCGTTTGCCGTGGCGCTGGGAACCGATGGCCCGTCCAACGCGATCCTGCGGCAGAACCAGAAGCCACTGTATCGCATCGCCGGAGTGCTTGCGGTCAACAAGGCGCTGGGACGATACGCGCGCGAGGTTGCCAACAACTATATTCTCGTGACACCCGAGACGAACCTTCTCGAAGCGATCGAGTCGTTTGTGCTGTTCCTATTGCTGCCGGTGCCGTGGCGCGATTACGGCGAGGCGATCAATCTGCGCGTCATCACGGAAGAGACGACGCTGGCCACCGATGAGGGTCTGCTCCTTCAACCCGACGATGAAGCCTACCATGTCCCGCTGCGTTTCGCCGAGGTGCAACGGTTGCTCGACCGTTGGGGACTGACGTCGGAGTTGCCCTCCGATCGGCTGCGGCCGCTGCTGTGGCGCATGCTGGAGAACGACGCCGAGGTGACGGCCCTCTTGCCGCTCCTGGTACGGCGCTGGGAAAAGAACTTCGACGCCGACCCGGAGATTGCTGCTCTCGCCAAATTGGTGCATGTGGAATGGCACGGCGCGGAGTCCATAACGCACGCCCTCTGGCGCCTCGCGGAACGGGTCCACGCGGAGGCGCTCGTGGCGGGGCGGACCCTTGCCACCTTCCGCGATCTGCTGCATCTTCAGACGGCTACCTCGCCAGGCGAAGTTGCAAACGATTCGCTCCCTGGCCGACCTGTACGCCAGGAACCGTGACGAGGCCCCATTCGTCCACGACGACCTCGCCTGACTGTGCCTCCTTGCCACCCGGCAGCGTGCGGTTGCTCCAGAATACTTTCGTGCCCTGCTTCGGTCGAAACTTCTGGCAGCGGCGCGGCGTCACATCGACGGTACACTGTCTCTTTGGGGCCTGGGCGTTCAGCCGCAGGTCCATGGCCCATTCGCCGGCCTGGTCCACCGCCGTATCCGGGACCCAGTACAGGTACGCATTGCTCTGTCCCTCCGCGGCGCCGTCCTTCGGATCGCCCTTGCCGGGGTCATCATCCAGACTGCAATGCGTGAACGCCGGCAGCGTCTGGTCGAGCCGGACGTCGATGCCCATTTCTCGTTCACTGGTCCGCGGACCGGGCAGCAGCGCCCGCTGACCGTGACCGGCCTGGCCCCAGATGAAGACGTGTGGCCGATGTGTCTCCTGCAAGGTTTTCCAGTAAGCCTGGGCTTGCGGCCAACCGATCCCGACGTCGTTCTTGCCGTTGGCGAAGCAGACCAGCGGCGTCGCGCGGGCCGGATCGCTGCGCAGATACAACACGTCGTCAAAGTAGTCGAATGCAGAGGTCTTGCCGTCCTCGTAACTGAACTTCCAATCGAGCCGGCCGTAGACCTGCTCATAGCTCGCCTTGAACTGCGGCGACCGCGCCGGCGAGTGGACGCCGACCCAGGACACCACCCAGCCGATGCGGTCGGCGTGACGGATGCCCAGGTTCGGCGACCCGGAGCCTCCCATCGAACTGCCGGCGCTGAAAACACGATTTCGATCGATCTTCCAGCGCGTGGCCGTCCAGTCGAGGAAGGAAAGGATGCGTGTCTGCGTATAAGCGCGAACCATGCCGCCGGACCATGATTTACCAGTCCCGAGGGCTTCGTGGTAGCCGGTCCACCAGTCGTATGGAACCTGGTTGGTGGAGAGAAGCATTGCTCCCTGGGCGGCGTCGTACCACCAGCCGTAGCCGCTGTTGAGGTTGCCGCCCCAGCAATGCAGGTGCAGGCCGACCGGCAGCGGCTCGCGGGCCCGGGCGGGCAGGGCCACGAGGTAGTCGTAAGGACGCGACGGCAGGTTGCAGTTCGGCGGCGCTTCCCAGCGCGTGAAGTAGTGCAGCGTCGGGCCATCGACGTAGTTGAACGAGCGCGGCGTTTCGGTGCGCTGCAGCACCGGCACGCCCTGTCCGACCCGTTCTTCCACCGGCAGGGCCAAGGCGTTCCCTTCCCCGAAGGAAGACAGGTCTTCCTCGCCGTTCAGCGCTACGCTGACGGCATAATACGCCTTGCCCGCTCGGCGCGGATTGTGTGCGTAGATCCCCGTACACGGCGGCACCGGCTCCTTGCCGTCCTCGACCACGAAGCGAAATAGCCTGTCCTCGTCGCGCGGCGCGATGCCATAATAGTCGGCGTCCCAGCCGCTCAAGGGACCGATCTCATCGACGAATTCCACACGGTCGAGGTTTGCTGCCTTGATGGGCTCCGAGCCGCGGTAGATACGATAGCGGATCTGTTTTGGATCTTTCTCCAGTCGGGCATTCACCTCGCGCCATTCCCTGGCGGTGAGCTCGCCGGCCGTGACCGGCGGTTCGACCTCCCTCCAGGTCAGCAGCGTCTGGCCGGCGCGGTGGCGTGCTCGCAGTTCCTTGACGTGCGGGATGGGGCGCTTCGCGCTGGCGGCGCAGGTCACGTCCAGGCGCGTGTGTGCGGGTTGGTAGCCCGGCAGCGAGACGACCGTGAACGCAGCCTTGCCGGTTCCCGCCCACATTGCCTGACTCACCGCGGCCGTCACGTCGAAGGCCGTGCAGCGCGGCGACAGTAAGGGCAGGGGTTCGTCCTTGCCGGCCTCTGTCACCTTCACTGCCAAGTTGCGCTGGCCGTTCGCGGCGTTCGGATCGCGCTCGACGTGTAAGACGGCGCGATACACAGCCGTACCGCGCGGCAGCGCCGACAGGTCGGCGCGGATACTCTCGCCGTCAGCGCTGAGCGTGGCCGGATACGAGGATGCCTGTTGGCCAACGGCAAAGCTGAGGGTGGCGGCGACGTCAGCAGTCCGCGCAGGCGCCACGGCCAGCAAGAGACCCGCGAGGGCGACCAGAATGCGTTTCATGATGAAGCTGCTATTCTTTCTTTGGCTCCACGCGCTTCAGGGGAGCCTTGCCCTGCTTGATCAGCTCGAATACCTGGAGCAATTGTTCGTGAACGGTCGGTTTCAGTGCCTTGGGAAACATCATCTGAACCAGGGGGAAACTGGTATTCTTCGGGTCCTTGGGGTACACCCCGAACCAGTAACCGTCATCGAGGAGTTGGCCGATCTCCCGGCATGACACGGCGGGCGCTTTGGCGCGGGCCTTCCACAGGGCCGGCTCCGCCTCCTTGACCTGGTTGACATACTCCACCAGTCTCGCGCTGTTGAGGTTGCTCTGCTTGAGGAACTAGATCGTCCTGTCACTCAGCGGCGTGACCAGCTGAAAGCGGGCCTTGATGTCGATCCCACCCTTCATGAAGGCGTCGTTGGCAGGCAAGGAGTACAGGCTGGGATCGACGGCCAGGGCGCGGGGTTGCTCCTCGTCTTTCATGCTCAGCTTCCACGTGTCTTCGGTCCGTCCCAGGACCATGAGCGCCTCATCGGTGTCCATCATGGCCCGGTAGACCGTGCCTTCGAGTTCCTGGATCGCCTTTTCAACCCCGCCCTTGTCGAAGAGAATATCGACCTTTTCGCGATCCGTCTTGGCCTTGTCGATGTTCCCCAGCAACTCGGTCAGCATCGAGGTCGACCTGAGTGCCCCCGATGTTCTTGTTGAGCGACAGTGCCTCGCCAAGCTGGATGGGCGCAATCATGTTGAAACCGATGAGTCGTCCCCTGGTGACGTTGAAAACCAGCACGCCCTTCTTGCCTTGTGGCACGTCCCTTCGGCCACCCGGCCCTTTGCGCCGCTTTTGCTGGCGGCGAGGATGCGCGAGTCGATTTTGCCGCTCTCGAAGACGAAGATCGGCAAATCCGTTTTCTTGGGAAGCTTGAAAGCGTGCTTCTCCGAATCGATAAAGGACATGGGTTTGTCTTTGATGGTGCCCTTGGCGCCATCGCGCGCGGAGTTGAAGTCCGTGAGATTGTCGACGGAATCGAGCGTGAAGAATGCGATGAGCGTCTCCAGGAAACGGCGACCGTGTGGATGCTGGTCCCAGCAGGGCGGACAGCTTGGCGATCCGATGCCTCCCTGTGCGGGGGTGGATTCTACCCTGGCCGGGAGACGATCTCAAGGAGTTACTTCGGGAGAAAATGGACGGCGGGACCGTCGAGGCAATGTGGCTTTGTTCCTTGCATCCCAAGGGCGGCGTGCGATAATGGCGACGCTGGTGTTCCGAGCCCCCAGTCCATCCCCGCCCGCGATCTCGCCCAAAGGAGAGAGAAAACATGTCCGTGCGCCTGACCCGCCGTCGTTTCCTCCAGCAAAGCGCCGCGCTGGCCGCCGCGGTCGCCGCCCCCCATGCGCTGCCGGCCGCCGAGAAGAAAGTGTCGCCGAATGAGCGCCTCAACCTCGGCGTCATCGGCGTTGCCGGCCGCGGCGCGGATAACCTGAAGGGTGTGGAAGCCGAGAACATCGTCGCCCTGTGCGACGTTCATGTCAGCCGTGCGGACAAGGCGCGCAGCCAGTTTCCGCATGCGAGATTCTATCAGGACTTCCGCCGCCTCCTCGACCAGAAGGACATCGACGCCATCGTCATCAGCACGCCGGACCACATGCACGCTATCCCCGCGGTCCAGGCGATGCGGGCCGGCAAACACGTCTACTGCGAAAAGCCGTTGGCCCACACCGTCCACGAGATTCGCGTCATGATGGAGACCGCCACCCGGAACAAGCTCGTCACGCAGATGGGCACGCAGATCCACGCGCTGGAGAACTATCGGCGCGTTGTCGAGATCGTGCAGAGCGGCACCCTTGGCTCGATCCGGCGCGTCCACGTCTGGTGTCACCGGCATCCGGACACGCGCAAGCTGGCGAAGACGCCGGTGCCGGTGCCGTCGGACCTCGATTACGATCTCTGGCTAGGCCCGGCGCCGCAACGTCCCTACGACCCGGCCTTCCTGCCGTTCCACTGGCGCTGGTTCTGGGACTTCGGCGGCGGCGTCCTCGCCGACATGGCCTGTCATTTCATGGACCTGCCGCACTGGGCGCTCGAGCTACGAACGCCGACTACCATCAGCGCCAGCGGCAAGAAACTGAACAAGGAGAGCGACCACGACGTGCCCGACGTGCTGCAGGTCGATTATCACCATGCGGCCCGTGGCCCGCTTCCGGAGGTGCATCTGACATGGTACAGCGGCGTACCGGGCCCGGACCTGGCGACAACGCAGCCCTTCCACGGCTACAGCGACGGCGTGCTCTTCGAGGGCGAGAAGGGCAAACTTGTGGCCGACTACAGTCGCCACGGACTGCTGCCGGAGGCGCAGTTCAAGGACTTCACGCCGCCCCCCCGGGCAATCCCTTCTTCGCTCGGCCATCACAAGGAATGGCTCGAGGCGATCAAGCACAATGGCAAGACAACGTGCAACTTCGCCTACAGTGGTGCGCTGGCCGAGACGGTGCTGCTGGGTAACGTGGCCTTCCACTGCGGGCAGACGCTTCAGTGGGACAATGAAGCGGGCAAGGCAACGAACGTGCCGGAGGCGGCGCAGTATCTGGAGCGGGAGTACCGAAAGGGGTGGACACTGTGACCGCCAGCCGGGATGGCCTTAACTTTTCAACATCCCCACTTTGCGGGCGTACGCAAACACGCCGCCCGCCTCGAGGATCGGCGCGACCTCGCCCAGCGACTTCAAGCGCCACTCCTCGCCGGTCGTCAAGTTGTGCAGCCGGCTTTCCGCCACGTCGATCCGTAGCTCGTCGCCGGTGCAGATCTTGTCGCACAGCCGTTCCACGCTCTCAAACGGCACGAGATAGCCGCCGTTGACCGCATTGCGGAAGAAAATGCGCGCGTAGAACTCGGCGACCACCGCCTCGATACCGGCGGCGTCGAGGGCGATCGGAGCGTGCTCGCGCGAGGAGCCGCAGCCGAAGTTCTTACCGCCAATGAGGATCTTGTAGGGAGAAACGAATTCGTCATCGGTGTGGAACGGCACCCGTCCCTTCGGCAGGCCCGCTTGCGCTGGCGGCACGCTGCTCAGCGCGTACTTGCCGAACATCCGATACTCTTCGGGGATCGACGGATTGAACGTCAGGTACTGGGCCGGAATGATCTGATCCGTGTCGATGTTGTCGCCGAGGACGTAGGCCCGGCCAGCGATAGTCGTCTGCATGGTAGTGGGATCGCCTCAGGCAATGAAGTCCCGCGGATCGGTGATGACGCCGGTCAAGGCGCTGGCCGCCACGGTCATTGGGCTGGCCAGGAACACCTGCGCCTCCTTGTGACCCATGCGACCGGGGAAATTCCGGTTCGTCGTGCTGATGCAGCTGAGCGCCGTATTCAGCCGGCCAAACGTGTCGCTCGGCCCACCGAGGCAGGCGGCGCACGACGGCGACCCAATCTTGGCGCCGGCCGACAGGAACACCTGCTCCAGCGTCTGGCCGTTCAGCTTCTCCTGTCGCATGCCGGCCAGCACCTCGCTCGTCGCCGGCACCACGAACGTGTCGATCTTGACCGTTTGCCCCTCGAGGATGCGAGCGGCGGCCCGGAAGTCGGTCATCTTGCCGCCGGTGCAGGAACCGATGTACGCCCGATCCAGCTTGTGGCCGCGCACCTCGCGCACCCTGGCCTTGTTGTCCGGACTGTGCGGCTTGGCCACGAGCGGCTCCATCTTCGTCACGTCGTAGACCTTCTCGAAGCAGGTGCGGGCGCTGGGATCGCGGTAAACGGGGGTGAACGGCTTGTGCCGTTTGTCGCGGTCGTTGACGTAATCCAGCGTTACCCGATCGGGTGCGATGACGCCGTTCTTGCCGCCTGCCTCGATGACCATGTTGGTCAGCGTCATGCGCTCCTCGATGTTCAGCGCATAGACGCCATCGCCATCGAACTCAATCGCCCGGTAGGTGGCGCCGTCGCAGCCGATGTCGCCGATGACGGCCAGGATCAGGTCCTTGGCCATCAGGTACGGCGGCAGTTCGCCGTGGAAGACGAAACGCATCGTCTCGGGCACCTTGACCCACAATTTGCCTGTGCCCAGCACGAAGCCAGCGTCCGTGTTGCCGATGCCGGTTGCGAACTCCCCGAAGGCGCCCGCGGTACAGGTGTGGCTATCGGTGCCGAGAAGTACCTCGCCCGGCCGGGTGTGGCCTTCCTCGGGCAGCGCGATGTGGCAGACGCCCTTGTACTTGTCGGTGCCCACGTCGTAGTAATACGGCAGCTGCTGCTCGGCCGCGAACTGGCGCAGCACCTCGACGTTGCGGTTGGCCATCTTGTCGGCCGTGAAAATGTAGTGGTCGGGGATGATCACCAGCTTCTCGGCGTCCCAGACACGAGCATTCGGGCCGAAGTGCTGCTTGAAGACGCCGATAGTGCCTGGGCCGCAGACGTCGTGCGTCATGAGAACGTCCACGTCAATCCAGATATTTTCACCGGGTTGAACGTGGTCCCGGCCCGCGTGGCGGGCCAGGATCGTTTCCGTCAAGGTCATCGGCGTCATAGGTTCACGGCTCCGCTGTCCACAGATTGTATCGCCACGGTATTATATCAAGGCAGAGCGGGAAGGGAACGCGGGCTGGCCCCTGAAAGAGGACCTCATCACGGTGGGAATGAGCATTTCGTCGCCGCCGATTTCGGCACGTGGGTTTGGCCGGCTCCTGGCCGCCGCAGGCCGCCGGCCGTTCGTCGCCTGCTTCTTCCTCGGCATCCTTTCCAACGCCTTCGGCAGCTTCTTCAACATCACGTACAACAATAAGCTCATCATCGCCAATCACCTGCATCGGCCGGAACAGCACGCGGCCTGGTCATTGCTCCTGCTGCTCTACAACCTCTTTGCCTATCCGCTCTGCGTGGGGCTGCTGGTGTACCTGCTTTGGCCGCTGTCGCGTTGCCTGCACGGCCTGCGCGCCGGCGCCCCCGTTCCCCAGCCGCAGCTGGAACGCTGCCGGCGCCGGCTCGTGAACCTGCCGCTGTACGTCGTCTGCCTCAACTGTCTCGGCTGGCTGCCGGGGGCGCTCTTCTTTCCCCTGGGCATCTATCTGCTCGGCGGCTGGGAGAACAGCGCTGCCATCTGGCTGCATTTCCTCGTTTCGTTCCTTGTTTCCACGCTGCTGACCACGATGCAGACCTTCTTCCTCCTGGAAGCGTTTCTGGTCGAAATGGTCTATCCCGAGTTCTTCCAGGACGCCCGGCCGGCTGAGTATCTTGGCACACTGCGTATCCCACTGCCGGTGAGGCTGTTCCTCTACTGGGTCGCGGTCGGCGCGATGCCCGTGATCGCGCTGCTGGCGGTGGCACTCAACTTCTCGACGCGACAGCTGGACCAATTCCCGGCGCTGCGCGGCCTGGCAGTGGGCGTGGCGGTGTGCGGTATCCTGACCAGCGGGGGCATCTCTCTCATGGTCGGCCGCAACCTCCTGACGTGGGTGCGCGCTCATGCCCAGGCCACCGAACGGGTCACCGTCGGCGACTTCGAGCATCGCATCGGCGAAAAGCGTCCGGATGAGTTCGGCCGTTTGACTGATGGTTTTAACGACATGACCGTGGCGCTGGGACAGGCTCGCTACCTGCGCGAGACGTTCGGGCAATTCGTCCATCCCGACATGCGCGACGACATCCTCGAGCATTACCGTGGCATGGGCGGCGAGGTCCAGGAACTCACTGTCGTCTTCCTCGACATCCGCGGCTTCACGCGCCGCACCGCGGGAGAGCCGCCCGAACGGGTGGTCGAGTTGCTCAACCAGTTCTTTTCGCTTGCGGTCTCGGCCATCGAGGCGCGCGGCGGCCTGGTCAACAAGTTCCTCGGCGATGGCCTGATGGCCCTGTTCGGCGTCCGCCGCGGACAGCTCGATCATGCCGGCCAGGCAATGCACGCCACCCTGGACCTGCTATGCCGGCTGGAGAAGTTGAACGAGGACCTGACCCGCCGCGGTCAGGCCCCGCTGACAATCGGCGCCGGCATCCACACCGGCCCTGCCCTCGTCGGCTGCATCGGCGCGACCCTCAGCACGCCGGACGGCCGCCAGCAGATGCGCCGCGAGTTGACCGCCATCGGCGAAACGGTCAACCTGGCGCAGCGGCTGGAACAACTGACCAAGCAGTGCGGCGGGCCCATCCTGGTCAGTGCGGCCACGCGGGACCGTTTGCCCAAGTGCGTGCCGCTGACCTGCGTGGGGCCGCAGGCGGTGCCTGGTCTTGATGCGCCGGTAATCGTCTTTCGCGGTCCGGATGGTAGTAATTAGCCGGATGGCAAGAGCAAGCGTTGCGGTTCGTCCCCGGCGCTCCGGGAGGGTCGTTGCATCCATCCATCGATAGGCTAGAATGCGGACGGACCGCCAGATACCCGCCACCGCTGATGTGAGACCGTGATGAGTCGCGCTCCCGCCTCGCAGCCGTTGCGTCAGTTCGCCAGTGACACCTACGCCGGGATTTGCCCGGAAGCCTTCGCCGCTTTGCAGGAAGGCAACCGCGGCCATGCGTGCGCTTACGGCGATGACCCCTGGACGGCCCACGCCACGGCGCTATTACGCGAATTCTTCGAGGCCGATTGCGTCGTCTTTTTCGTACCCACCGGCACTGCTGCCAACGCCCTCGCCCTTGCCGCACTCTGTCAGTCCTATCACAGTGTCTTCTGTCATGCGGACGCGCATGTCCAGACCGACGAGTGCGGTGCTCCCGAGTACGCCGCCCGTGGCATCAAGCTTGTTCCGCTGCCCGGTCGTGATGGCAAGCTCGCCCCGGATCTCGTCCGCGCAGCCGCCGCCAAACGACGTGACGTCCACAGCCACAAGCCCGGCGCACTGAGCCTGAGCCAGGCGACCGAGGCGGGGACTGTTTACACGGCCGAAGAACTGCACGCGCTCTGTCAAGAGGCGCGCGAACTTGGACTGCGCATTCACGTGGACGGCGCCCGTTTTGCCAATGCCCTGGCAATGCTGCATGTGCCGCCGAAGGCGCTTACCTGGCAGGCGGGCATCGACATCCTCTGCTTCGGCGGCACGAAAAATGGCTTGGCCGCGGGCGATGCGATTGTTTTCTTCGATCGTGCCCTGGCCGCGGACTTCGAGTACCGGCGGAAGCAGGCCGGTCACCTGCTGGCGAAGATGCGCTTTCTCGCGGCTCCCTGGGTGGCGCTGCTCGAATCGGGAGCCTGGCTGCGGAATGCCGAACACGCCAACGCCATGGCCCGGCTTCTGGAAGAGCAAGTGCGCCGCATCCCAGGCTTGCGTATCCTCTATCCCGTGCAGGCCAACGCCGTGTTCGTACAGCTGCCGCCGACTCTGAGGGATGGTCTCCATCGTCGCGGTTGGCACTTCTATACCATCTCGGAGGGCGAACGTCTGATGTGTTCCTGGGACACGGAACCGAGCGACATTGCCGCCTTTATGCAGGACCTGTCCGCGGTAGCGTCGCAGGCGAAGACTTGAGCAAAGTGGGCATCGCCGGCACCGCTCTTTCCCTGGCCGGAAGGATCCCGTATCTTAGCCTCCTGCAGAAGCGTAAGTGTGGAAAGCCAAAGAACTTGAAAGATGACTGTCGAGATCGCTTCCATGGCCGCCGCCACGACCAATTCCCTGATCGACACCCTCCGTGACATCGTCGGTCCCGCGGGTCTTCTCACCGCGCCGACCGATCTGCTCGTCTACGAGTGCGACGGCTATACCATCGAAAAGAACTGCCCCGACGTCGTCGTCTTCCCGACTTCGACCGAGCAGGTGATGCGCATCGTCCAGGCATGCAATCGCCACGGCGTCCCCTTCCTGGCGCGCGGCGCCGGCACCAGCCTCGCCGGCGGCTGCCTGCCGGTCGGCGGCGGCGTCATGATCGCGTTGACGCGCATGAAGCGTATCCTGGAGGTCAGCACGCGCGACCGTTACGCCGTCGTCGAGGCGGGCGTCGTCAACGTCTGGCTGACGAACCATCTCAAGCCGCACGGCTACCACTATGCTCCTGATCCCTCGAGCCAGGGCGCCTGCACCATCGGTGGCAACGTTGCCACCAACTCCGGCGGTCCGCATACTCTGAAATATGGCGTCACCGTCAACCACATCCTCGGTCTGGAATTCGTCATGCCCGACGGGCAGGTTGTCCAGACCGGCGGCCCAGCCGAGGACAATCCCGGCTACGATCTTACCGGCGTCATCGTGGGCTCCGAGGGGACCTTTGGCATTGCCACGAAAGCCTGGGTGCGCATCTCGCGCAATCCCGAGGCATATCGTACCTTGCTCGGCGTCTTCGAGACGGTCGAGGACGCGACGAACACGATCAGCGATATCATCGGCGCGGGTATCCTCCCCGGCGCCCTCGAGATGCTCGACCAGCTCATCTTGCAAGCGGTCGAGGCGGCGTTCCACTTCGGTTTCCCGCTCGACGCCGGGGCCGTGCTTATCATGGAGGTGGATGGCCTCGAAGCGGGCCTCGAAGCCGACGCCGAGCGGATCGTGGCCATGGCTCGCAAGAACAGGGCGCGCGAGGTGCGGCGGGCCAACAGCGACGCGGAACGGTTGCTGCTGTGGAAGTGCCGCAAGCAGGCATTCGGCGCCGTCGGCCGGCTGGCGCCCAGTTATTGTACCCAGGATGGCGTAGTGCCCCGGACGAAGTTGCCGCATATCCTTCATGAGATCCAGCGCATCGGCGCGAAGTACCAGTTGCGGATCGCCAACGTCTTCCACGCCGGCGACGGTAACATCCATCCGATCTTGCTGTTTGACGAGCGCGACCCAGACCAGGTAAAGCGCGTGCTGTCGGCCAGTCACGAGATCCTCGACGAATGTTTGCGCTGCGGCGGCAGCGTCACGGGCGAGCACGGCATTGGCGTCGAGAAAATCGATTTCATGCCGAAGCTGTTCTCGCCCGAAGACCTGCAGATGATGCTGCGACTGCGGGCGGCGTTCAATCCGGACAACATTTGCAGCCCGGCCAAGATCTTTCCCACCGCGGGAGCCTGTATCGAGCAGAGCAAGGTGGGACGCCGGGCGGCCCTGTGAATGTGGAGAGTCGGGTGCCGGTTGCCCTGGCGAGAGTGGGACGGTCGGGGAATGGTCTGTGGTAGACGATCCGGCAACCCACCCTTAACCTGAACCACACCAGGCAACATCGAACACCGAGGTCGTATCCCACCACATGAACGCCCAGGAACAGCCGACCTGTCGCATCGATGACTTCGGTCTTCTGCCCGTGGTTCAGCCGGGATCGGTGGCGGAACTGGGTGAGGCCGTTCGCCGCGCCGCGGCCGAGGGGCAGGCCATTTACCCCGTCGGCGGCCGGACAATGCTTCAGCTGGGATTGCCCCCGACCCGGCCGGGTGTCGCCGTCGATTTGCGAACCCTTGCACAGGTCATCGATTACCCGGTCCGCGACATGACGATCACCGTCCAGGCCGGCATTACCCTCGCGCGCCTTGCCGAAATCCTCGCCGCCGAGAACCAGCAGCTGCCGATCGACGTGCCACGCGCCGAACGCGCCACCCTCGGCGGTGCTCTCGCTACCAACTGCAGCGGTCTGCGCCGCCTCGGCTACGGAACCTTGCGCGACTACGTGATCGGCATCAGCATCGTCAACGATCAGGGACAGGAAGTGAAGGCCGGCGGTCGCGTCGTCAAGAACGTCGCCGGCTACGACTTCTGCAAGCTCCACGTCGGCGCGCTTGGCACCCTCGGCATTATCAGCCAGGTGACGCTCAAGTTGAAACCACGAACGGAGGAACAGGCCCTCCTGGCGCTGCGCTGCGAATCCGACGCCATCGTCCCGCTCCTCGACCAGATCCACGCCTCGCGTAGCCGGCCCGTCTGCGTCGAACTGCTCAATAGCACTGCCGTCCGCGCCCTCAGCGCGCAGGCCCCCGCCGCCCCTGGGGCACGGTTACCCGAGGCTCCCTGGGTGGTCGTTGTCGGCTTCGAGGACAACCGCGACAGCATCGCCTGGCAGGTGCAACAGCTCATCAGGGAACTGCCGCCCGGCCCAACGCGCGGCCTCGACGTGTGGACGGGAACGACGGCTGACTGGCTGTGGCGGACGCTGGTCGAGTTCCCCACGCGCCCGGAGGCAGTGCTTACCTTCAAGGCGAACCTGTTGCCGCGCGCGGCGGCGGAGTTTTGCCTGCGGGTAGACGCGCTGCCTGAAACCGTCCTGCTTCAAGGCCACGTCGGCAGCGGCATCCTCCTCGGCCACGTCGAGGGCGGCTTGACGCTGGAGGGGGCGCGGGCCATGCTGAGCACTATGCAGAGCGCCGCCGCGGCCGCCCAGGGCAACATCGTCCTACACCGTTGCCCGGCGGCGTGGAAGACGACGCTGCCGGTCTGGGGGCAGCCGCGCGGCGACGCCTGGTTAATGCGGCGGATCAAGGAATCGCTCGACCCGCGCCGTCTCTTCAACCCCGGCCGCTTCGTTGACGGCTTGTAGAACGCGAGGTCTCCGTATGTCCACCGCCGCCGACCCCATCCGAACCTCGTTGCCGGTGCTCCCGCCCGCAGCGAAGAACGATGCCGGCATCGACTACCAGCTGTTCCTCGATTGCGTCCACTGTGGCCTGTGCACCGCAGCCTGCCCAACCTACGTCGAGCTGGGCAACGAGGCCGACAGCCCGCGCGGCCGGATCTACCTCATGCGGGCGGTTACCGACGGGAAACTCGATCTCAACGCCGACGTGCGCCGCCACCTCGACCTGTGCCTCGATTGCCGGGCCTGTGAGTCTGCCTGTCCATCCGGCGTGCAGTATGGCAAACTCATCGAGCCGTTCCGCCTCCACATGGCGAAGACCCAACCAGGCAAAGGCACGTCGTCTCTCACTTCTCTCCAGCAACTGATCCTGTCGCACGTCTTCCCCTACGCGGGCCGGAACCGCCTGGCGCTGGCACCTGCCCGACTCATGCAGTGGACGGGCATGGATCGGTTGATGGAACGGTTGGGCCTGTTGCGGCTATTGCCACCTTCGCTGAGGCGAATGCACGACATGCTGCCCCCGCTGGAACAGCACTACAGGCGCTTGCCCGAGGTGCTGCCGGCCGAGGGGAAACGCCGGGCGCGCGTGGGCCTGTTCATTGGCTGCGTCGCCGACGCCATCTTTCCCGGTACGACGCTCCACACGCTTAATGTCCTGCGCAAGAATGGCTGCGAGGTGGTAATACCGCGCGGCCAGGGTTGCTGTGGGGCGCTGCACTATCACTCCGCTCAGGAGGAGCCGGCCCGCCGTTTCGCCGAGGCTAACTGCACGGCGTTCCCGGCGAACGACCTGGACGCCGTGATCGTCAATGCCGCCGGCTGCGGCGCCATGCTCAAGGACTACGGCCATTTGCTGCACGGCACACTGGCGGGCGTGGCCTTCGCCGCCAAGGTCCGCGACGTGAGCGAATTTCTCGTGCAGCTGGGACCGGTACGCCCGGAGCATCCGGTGAAGTTGCGGGCAACCTATCACGACGCCTGCCACCTCTGTCATGCCCAGCAAATCCGCAAGCCGCCGCGGCAGTTGCTGGAGATGATCCCCGGCCTGGAACTGGTATCGCTGAACGAGAGTGAAATCTGCTGCGGCGCCGCCGGCAGTTACAACCTGTCCCAGCCGGAGATGGCCGAGCGTCTCGGCCAGCGCAAGACGAGTAATATCCTCGCCACGGAAGCGCAGGCGGTCTTCACCGGCAACGTCGGCTGCCTGCTGCAGATCGTCCGGCACCTGCATGCCGAGCATCCCGGGTTATGGGTGGCACACCCGATTGACGCGCTGTGGGCAAGTTACAGCGGCGACGTATCCATTATTCCCCGCGGACTGCGCAGGCAATGAAGCCAGCCCGCGGGCCATGGCCTTCGAGGATCCCATGCTGATCCACGGCATCATTCCGCCGGTCGCAACGCCGATGAAGGACAACGAGGACCTGGACCTGCCGCGCTTGAAGTGGTTCCTGGACCACCTCATCGGCGCGGGCGTGCATGGCGTCTTCGTCCTCGGCACCAACAGCGAGTTCTACGCCCTCGACGAAAGCGAAAAGCAGGCGGTCATCGCCACGGCCGTCACCCATGTCCGCAAGCGAGTGCCCGTGTATGCCGGCACCGGCGCCGAGACGACGCGCGAGGCGGTGCGCCTGACGCGCATGGCCGAGCGCGAAGGCGTCGATGGGGTTTCGGTCATCACACCCTATTTCGTGTCGCCCTCCCAGCAGGAGATCCACGACCACTATCGCCGCATCGCCGAGGCCACGTCTTTGCCCGTGCTGTTGTACAACAACCCTTCCACGACCGGCGGCGTCAAGATCGACGTGGACACGGTGGCTCGGCTGTCGCAGATTCCGAACATTCTGGGCATCAAGGATTCGAGTGGCGACCTGCAGAACACGAACGAATACCTCCGCGTCGTGCCGGAGCGCTTCGCGGTCCTGCAAGGGCGCGACACGCTCATCTGCGCAAGCCTGCTGTTCGGCGCACGCGGTGCGGTACCGGCCACGGCGAACGTTGCGCCGCGGCTGGTGGTGGACATTTTCGAGGCGTTCCAGCGCGGCGACCTGGAGGGATCGAAGCAGGCGCAGCTGAAGTTGAATCCGGTACGACTGGCGCTAACGCTGGGTACGGCGCCGGGCGGCGTCAAGGCAGCGCTAACGCTTCTGGGAATGTCGATTGGGCCGAGCCGGTCGCCAGTGGCACCGCTGTCGCCGGAGAAGCAACAGAAGATGCGGGCGGCTCTGGAGCACGCGGGACTGTTAAAATGAGAAAAGCCGCTTGCGGCCTGGCGGTTTTCTCGCCAGGCCGCAAGCGGCCAACTGTTGAAGATCAGGTTCGGTTAGTGGCAGAAGTGACGACCGTGGCAGTAGGGTGCGACGAAGCCCTTGTCAACCCAGGGCAGATCGACCGGCGGAGCCACGCCACCAACCGGAGCCACGCCACCGGCCGGAGCCACGCCACCGGCCGGAGCCACGCCACCAGCCGGAGCCACGCCACCAGCCGGAGCCGGAGTCGGACCGATCGGGTCCACCGGAGGAACCGCACCGGGCTGGGCCGGCTTGACGCCATCCGGCGGGGCGACGGGCGGATCACCCGCCGGAGGAGTAGCCGGGGCGGCCGGAGCCGGCGGAGCCACGCCGCCCTTCTTATCGGGGTTCACCTCACCGGGAAGCGGAGTGGCCGGCGGGGGGGGCGTTGCCTTGTCCGGGTTCTCATCGCCCAGACCCGGCTTGATGGCGTCCGGCGCTGCGTTTGCCTTGAGGTCATCCGTCGGCGGGGCCGGCGGGGCCGCCACCTGCGCCTTGTCCTTGGCATCCGGGATCGCCGGCAGCGCGCCTTCGGGCGGGAATTTGGACTCGGGGATGTCGTTGAGCAGTTCCTTGCGATCCGCCACGGCCAGCAGCGAATAGCCCTTTGTCTTCAGGTCGAACCGGCCCCAGTACGCGCTCCGGTAGGGGTTGAAGTA
>JRHI01001011.1_pt1 | contig 26570 bp, 27 predicted proteins | sample 215371 | NCBI WGS metagenome assembly JRHI01 (sample SAMN02929681, study PRJNA255918) | sediment metagenome | biome: cave system; feature: Ice Cave; material: Sediment; isolation source: sediment from deep within a dark volcanic ice cave with no known source of... ...
CCACTATCTGGGCCAGTCCTGGAGTCATCCCGGAGCGAGGCCCGCCGGAGGTGGCACCTGTGTTTGGTCTAGAGCTTGGGAACCCTATAGCGCTAACCGGTCAGGCCTTTACCTGCGGTCGGCCCGTGGTCATGGGTGTCCCCACGGTGACCTCGCCGAAGTACATGGCCTGATCACGGCGTTAGAGCGTGATCGGCCGTGGACCGTCGAACGGGAGCGAGGCGACTTGCCCAACGAGGGTCGCGTTTCGTTTACGCGTCCGACAGCAGGTGCCTGCCGATCTAAGCACTGCGGTCGGTGACGTGATCCACAACTTGCGATCGGCGTTGGATACGGTGGCCTACGCGTTGGCACGATGTCATGTCGGAGGGGTGCTCAGTAAGGCGCGAGCGGGCTACGCAGTTCCCTATCGAGAGAACGGGGGCAAAGTTCGACGACTTCTTCAAGCAGGGGAAGCAGCGCGACCTCTACGGGAAGCAGGAACGAGCGGCGCTGCGTTGTGTCCAACCCTTCGCGCCTGTCGAGGAAGCGGCAGAGCACGACGTACAGTTGACCTCGTCACATGACGTTGATCCGCTGTACCGCCTTCACAAGTTGTCAGTTCCCGACAAGCACCGCAGGCGGCCTATGGTGTCCTGGTTTCCGAACCTCGTCTACTGGACGGTGCCGGCAGTGGGTGCGTCGTACCGATGGCGGCCAGCGGTCCCCGCCGGATCGAGGTTCGATGATGGCGCACCGGTGGGGTATTTATCGGACCCCGCAGGTGACGCGCCTCCCCCTGTTGACGTTTTCCACCAGATTCTGTTAGTGCTATCCGATGACGCGCCGAATGGCACAGATCTCGGAACAACGCTCGATCGTTGGCGCGGATACTTGTGTGGCTGGGTTGTTCCGCGGGTCTTCTATGTCGCGGTGGGGCACCGCAGATGATCATCGGTGGTTCTTGGTGACGGCCTTCTCCGACCTTGAACCAGGCTCCTGACTGTTGGGACACACTCTGGACCTGTGGAGGGTGTCGCCGTCGGGTTCGTGATCATCTCCGATGTGCAGTGATCACACAGGTATGGCGGTCTCCTCGTCGGAGCCGGTCATCGCGGTGGCGACGCGACCTGTCATCAAATCTGTAGCCGCCGCCGAGACCCGCATCCCGGGGTGGTGTCTGCGCTCGCCGATCCTCTCCGGTCAGCCCCAGAAGTCCGGGTCGGCGATGTCGCTCATGCACGTCTCACAGAGCCCTGGCTCGTCGTCCAGCACGAGCGCATCGCACCTGAGGCATCCGCGCTGACCTCTTGATGACTAGCGACCGTGCCGCAGTTGAAGCAGATAAAGACGGGTACGTTGGGGTCGCTTCGGACCGTGGTACCCCCCACCAGGGTCTGGGCTCCGCACTTCAGCATGGGTCGGGTGGGCCGCCCTCATACCGCCCGTTCCGGGAGCCGAGGCCGAGCACGGTGTCGGCATATTCGGACGCGGCGTCGTCGGGTTAGAAGGTGCGGTCGCAGAAGCGGCATCGCAGATCCCCGTGATCGATCGGCAGGGCACTGCGGCGGCAATCGGGACAGTGCACCACGACGCCGGCACGGGCGGCGAGCTCAGGTTCGATTCGGGCTAAGCGGGCAGCGACTAGCTAGTGCAGCACCGCATAAGTCCTTCGGGGGATCATGCAGCCCTGAGGAGCTTGGCGTCGTAGGTCCAGCGGAAGGGCTTGGCCGTGCTGTTGTAGGCGTTGATGAAGTTGGTGATCTTGTTGATGAGGTCGTCGCGGGAGGCGAAGTCGCCGCGGCGGAGCATCCGTCGGGTCAGGATCGAGAAGAAGATCTCGACCATGTTCAACCAGCTGGCGTGGGTGGGGGTGTAGGTCACGGTGAAGCGAGGATGCTCTGTGATCCACTTGCGGGTCTGCTTGGAGGTGTGCGAGGAGCCGTTGTCGAGGATCAGGTGGATCTTTTTGGTGGGGTCGACGGTCTGGGCCAGTTCGGTGAGGAATGCGATGAAGGTGGTTGAGTCGTTGCGGGTGATGATCTCGGGGTGGATGGTGCCGGTGGTGACGTTCATCGCGGCCATCAGCGAGACGGTGCCGTGGCGGACGTACTCGAACTCCCGGCGCTCGACCTGGCCGGGCCGCAGGGATCGGGTGGCGCGTTTGCGGGAGCGGGCGTGCATGGCGGTCTTCTCGTCCACGCTGAACAGCACGGCATCGGCGGGTGGGTCCAGGTAGAGCTGGCACACGGCCTGGGCCTTGGTGTGAAACGCCGGGTCGGCGGGCCGGTTGAGCCAGCCGCGGACCCGGTGGGGTTTGAGGTCCAGCGAGGCGAGGATCCGCCCGATCTGGGAGGCGCCGATGCCCACCGGCTGGGCCAGGTACTCCGCCAGCGCCCGGTGCGTCCACTGCGAGTCAGTCTCGGGGGTCTGCTGGGTCACGGTCGCGACGATCAGCAGTTGATCCTCGATCCCGTAGACCGGTGGGCGACCTGAGCGGGGCCGGTCGAGCAGGCCCGGCATCCCCTCCCCACGGAACCGACCCCGCCACTTGCGCACGGTGTCCTCACAGATCCCCAGGTTGCGGGCGATCGTCGCAGTGGCCTCGCCCCGCCCCGCGGCCAGCGCAATCTTGGCGCGCAGCACCAGTCGCTGCGGCGCTGTCGCTCGAGCCACGATCGCGTCCAGGCGTCCTCGTCGACGCGCCCCGAGCACGATGACGTCTTGGCTGCTGGCCCGTGCCACCCGACCCCCCACTGACCGACGTGATCAACGGGTTCCGAGGGTCCCGAAAAAACGATCACAAACAGTGGCGACACGCCGAGCGCAAACCAGGATCGGTTCGCCACCATAGACACCATGCCGGTCCCCTCCGCACGCCTCAAAACCTACCTCGCCGGTCACCTGGACTTCCACGCCTCCCAGCGCTGGCCACAGCTGGAAGAGATCACCATCACCTGGCGCGGCGGCTATGGCTACGTGACCGGCTACCTACCCGGCGACGAACAACTCCCCCTGTGCCGGTTGCGCTACCTGGGCTCAGACACCGACTGGGGCTTCGCGCTCTACCGGGCCAGCAGCGAAGCCTACGAGGACAGCTCGCTGCCCGACGGCAGCCCATCGGGCACCCCCGAACAGGTCCTCGACTACGCCCTCGGCCTCTACCTCAACGACCCCAGCGCCTGGATCAACCCCCCGAAGGATTAACGCGGCGCTGCACTAGGCCCTTGATGCGCTTCATCTCCTCGTGGATCAGTTCTTGAGTCTCGCCGAGCAAGTGTTCGTCCTTAGGGCCGGCTTCCGGCCGGAGGTGGTCTTGGATGAAGACCAACAGACCGTCGAGCACCTGCCTGCCAGGTCCTCGATCGCGATGGCCTGTGCCTCCAGGCCAAAGTGCTGCAACTTGTTGCGCAGCTTGGCCAGCCGACGGAACTGGTCCTTGGCGGGCTCGGGTACCTCGACGCCGATGCCGGTCAGACGGGCGAGGGTCTCCTTCAGCTTGATGCTCTCGAACTCGCCTCTGGCGAACGCTGGGTAGCTGACTATCGTCGGATCCGTCACGACCCGCGACCAGTGTTGGCGGATGAGTCGGGCCTTCAGTAGCACCTCGACCGCCGCCTGCAAGTGCAACACGGCGTACTTCAGGTCGCGCTGGTCAGGCTCATCCCGGAGGTGCTCGATGACGCTTGTCAGGTAGTCCAGCCCATTCTCCATTGGCGGGAACATGATGCGCTTAGTCACGGTCACGCATTCTCCGCTGCTGAGCAGCCCACCAGGCGCCGCTCTCACACTGACCACGAATACTGACTACTCGATCAAGGTCTGCACCGGTAGCGTGGGTGCGGGTCGATGGCGGGTCGATGGCGGGTCGATGGCGGGTCGATGGNKGRYCGNYGSCSGSYGGGCCGGCCCGCGCGAGCACGGCCGGCAGGCCGCGCGCAGCGAGCGGGATCGGCCCGCGCGAGCACGGGAGGCGGGTGTCCCAAGTCAGCCATGTCCGCGCCGCCACCGGCGGCCTTGAATTCCCAGAGGGGAATTCGGCAACACAACACGGTTACACAGCGACATCGCGCTGTGACGCTGTGTTGTCAGCAGTCTGAGAGCACGTGCCGCCGGGTGGTTACATGGCTACTGGGGGCGGTTGTTGTTCGTCAGTCGAACTCCCCTGCCCGTACTCCAGTGGTGAACGCGGACCACTGGGCAGGGGTGCAGGTCAGTACTGGTCCGGTTGGGTTTTCCGAGTCGCGGAGGGCGTGGTGGCCGCTTGCTAGCTGGACAACCTCGACGCAGTTGCCGGATGCTGCGCTGTAGCTGCTCGCCCGCCAGGCCGTGGGGGCCGGCTCGGGGCGTTGGGTGATCATGATTGGCTCTCTTCCACGAGTGCCACGATCGTACTCCGTGACTGGTCTGGTCCGAGTGCCCGCGCACGTAGCCGATCGTGTGCGAGCTGGTAGGCGCCGACCTCACGGAGATCGTTCAGGTAGTAGCTGGTGGTGAGAACGTCGAGGTAGACAATGTGCGGGTCCTCGGGGTCTGGGAACCCCAGCACGGTAAAGGCGCCATGTGTCGCAGGATGTTCCCCGGCGGCGAAGGGCAAGATTCGCACGGTGACGTTAGGCACTTGGAGCATCGAGATGAGATGCCCGAGCTGAGCGCGCATCACGTCAGCGCCGCCTACTTCGCGGCGGAGTGCGCCCTCGTTGATCACGACGTCGAGCGCAACGGGGTCACTGCTGGTGAGCCTGGCCTGCCGGGCTCTGCGGAGCTGCGCGGATCGCTCCACTTCATAGGGCATCACGGTGAGCGGGTGCTGGCCTAAGACCCGTTTGGCGTACTCCTCCGTCTGCAGCAGCCCGGGAATGACCTCGGACTCGTAGGCGAGGATGCGTGCTGCCTCCGATTCCAGTCCGAGGAATCCCTCGAACTCGGGAGGCAGGACTTCGCTGTACTGACGCCACCAGCCCGGCTAGCTCGGACACTCCAAAGTCAGCATGACCCAAGATCACTACCTTGGGCGCAAGCTCACCGACCGGCAGACCGCCGACGTCCTCGAAAAGTTGATGGGGTCCATCCCCGCGTGAGCCGTAAAGGATCCCAAAAGTGTCCCGCGATCTTGATGGAGCACTCTATGCAGCATCCTGACCTGGTGTTCTGTGGGCCGCCTGGGGGTCGAACCCAGAACCCAAGGATTAAAAGTCCTTTGCTCTGCCAGTTGAGCTAACGGCCCCGTGGGCTGATGGTAGCCAACGCCGCATCGCACCTGGTGATCGGTGGACGGTCGGAAGCGAGGGTTCCGCGCGCCGCCAAGCGCGGTCCCGCCGCTGCCGGCGGTCACGCTCATCGCCGTCGCTACTGCGGTTGGGGGGCTGGGCCGACCCCACCGGAGATCCGTGTCGACATCGGTTGGACGGGCATAACGGCGCCGGCTCCGGACAGCCGGTGGGCGACGAAAGCGATCAGCCCCGTCCAGGGTGCCACCATGACGGCCAACCCGCTGTAGCCGGTCACGGCCGGCCAGGTCGGTCCGGCGTGCTGCTCGAGGAGCAGGAGCGCGGTGTTGCGGACGAAGGTCGCGTGCCGCTCAGGCACGGCCGCAATCGCGGGGGCGTTCATCTACGACACCGACACCGGCGATGCCCTCGTGCAGGGCTATGTGGACCAGGCCGCCTCAGCGGCTCTCAACGTCCCCAACGGTGAGAGCGTGGTCCGCATCCCGGTGCACCTCGTTCCACGGCTGCTCTACGGCCTCAGCTCGGGCACCTTCAGCGGGGAAGTGCCGGCATGAACCTGCTGACCGTTGAGCAACTCACCGAGCTGGTCGAGACCACCCGACGTGATCTGTTCCGGATCGAGACCCTCCCCAGCTACGACACCGCCACGACCACAAGGGACTTTTGTCGTTGGCTCGACGGTGAAGCCGAGCCCACCTGGAAGACCCAGCCGTGGCTGGACAAACTGAGGCGGTGGGCCGACGAGGGCCGCCCCCGCCGCCGGGTCCGCGTCATCCATCACCCGCCAACCGACTATGAGCGGTATGCCTGTGACTGGGGTTACCGCCACAACGTCACCGCTGGCGAGCTGGTCCGCGTGCTGGACCTAGCGGAACAGGCCATGCCTCGCGAGCTGCTCTACACACCGGGTGACTGGAGCATCATCGACGGCCAGCAGATCGTGAAGATGCACTACGAACCCGACGGCCAGTTCCGCGGCGCGCAGCTCCTCGACACTCAACACGTACAACAACAACGCTGACGCTGCGCCAACTCCGGCGCAGAGCGGACCTATCCGGGATCGAGGCAGCATACCGCGCGGGACTGTCCCAGGCCACGATCAGCCGTTTTGAAACTGGGAAGCGGGTGCCCGCCGAGGCTGACATTCGCGCCTTGTGCGAGGTGTACGGCGCGACGGCTGGCACCTGCCGTGAGTTGCTCACTATGGCTGAGGAGTTACGGGAGGGGTCCACATCGGTTCGCGCCGTGCTACACCGCTACGGCGCCCCTTCGATGCAGGCCCGCATAGGTCGGATCGAGTCGATCGCAGCGAGGGTCCGCAGTTTCCACCCCGCCATCGTCGTCGGCCTGCTCCAAACCCACGACTATGCCCGCGCGTTGCTGTCCGGGCGGTTCGCTGGCAGGGAGCTGGACTCGATGGTCGCGGCACGCCTGGCACGGCAGCAGATTCTCGACACCGACCGGGAGTTCCACTTCGTCCTTACTGAAGGGGTACTGCGGTGGAACGTCGGATCACCGCAGATCATGATCGGGCAGGCTGAGCACCTCGCCGCTGCGGAGGAGCTGCCTAACGTGCGGTTGGGGATCGTCCCGTGGACGCGCTCGACGAACCGCCCGGTCCTGCACGCTTTCCAGATTTACGACGAGCGGGCCGTGATGCTCAGTACTGAGACATCCGTGGCTTTGATCACTGACGCTCGTGATGTTGCCGACTTCGCCGCTAGATTCGACATCTACGCCGGATTCGCCGACTACGGTGACACGGCCAGCGCGGTGTTCCGGCGGATCGCCGACGAGTATCGGGGGATAGTCAAGGACAGCGAATGAGGTCACAAGGCCGTCGGGTTGCTGGTCGCCCCGCGGACCAGAAGCCACGAGCCATCGGTGCTTGGGTACCCGATTCGTGGTGGCGCGTCTTGTTCTTCACCGATCACCCGCTGGCCTCGGCGCTGTGGGGACCGATCGTCGGGCCGATCGTGGCGATCCCGTCGTTCGTCTGCTCGATCGGCAACGTCCCGCTGGCGGCCGTGCTGTGGAACGGCGGCATCAGCTTCGGCGGCGTGGTCGCGTTCATCTTCGCCGACCTACTGATCCTGCCGATCCTGAACATCTACCGGAAGTACTACGGATCCCGGATGACGCTGGTGTTGCTGGGCACCTTCTATACCGCCATGGTCGGCGCCGGATATCTCGTGGAACTGCTCTTCGGGGTCACCGGGCTGATTCCCGCCCAGCGGTCGGCGATGGTGATGGCAGAAGGCATCACGTGGAACTACACCACCTGGCTCAACATCGCCTTCCTGATCCTGGCGGCGGTACTCGTCGCTCGCTTCGTGCGCACCGGCGGGATCGCCATGCTGCGCATGATGGGCGGCTCACCCGACGGCCCGGCCGAGCACCACCACGCCAACCACGTCGGGCACCCGAACAGGACGGACGAGGAGCACGTTAGGGACCGGAGAGGCGTCCAATAATGTGGGCTTGTGCCTACGCCGGAGCTGGCCCGGTGAGGTGCGCGAAGACCACGATATTGTATCTGTAGCTGTGGGTTCTCTCATCGAAGCTTCCGCCGCAGGTGATGAGCCGCAGCGCCGCGTGATCGGTATCACCGTAGACGTCGCGGACTGGGAAGGAGTCCTTGGAAAAGGACTCCACGGAGTCGACCTCAAAGGCCGCTGTGGTGCCGTCGGTGCGGGCTACGTCTATCCGTTGCCCGGGTTTCAGGGCGCCCAGTGTGAAGAACACCGATGGCCCCCCCTTGGCGGAGTCGACGTGCCCGATGATCACCGACGGTCCCATCTCTCCCGGCGTGGGCGAGTAGCGATACCAGGCGGGCTGGTCATAGAGCGGTCCCGGGTGCGGAACTTCCATGGTGTGATCGGGGTTCAGCCCGACGCTGTTGACCGCGGACGACACATTGATCGCCGGGATGCGGAGAGAGGTGGGCCTGGCTGCCGGAAGCAGCGCTGGGGGAGCTTGTGAATCCTGCGGGGCGGCAGCTGTTAACGACGGCTGCGGGGCGACCTGCTGATGGGTGACCGCGTAGCTGACCATCGAGGCACCACCGAGCCCGAGCACAACGGCAAGTATTGCCGCGACCAGCCGGCTACGCCTTCTGCTGCTGGCGCCCGCCGTGATCGGCTGATCGTCGGATGGTGGCACCGCGGCATTCTCCGATCGAGTGAGTCGCCAACTGCCGACGTGCGGCACGGGCATCCGCCGCATAGCACCGGACACAGCTGGCACGGCGTTGATGATGTGGTCCTGGGTTGCGACCTCGAAAGCGAGGTCGCAACCCAGGACACCCTGCGAAAGCGCTAGCTGTGAGAAGTGCTCGTCTCAGTTCGTACGATTGGTGGCCACTCGCCTGCGGGTCGCATACGCAGCGGCTGCTGCTGCTCCCACCAACGCTGCAGCGCCGGCGCCAAGTAGCCCAGCGTCTTCGATACCGGAGGTGCTTCCGCCACCGGCAGCCACCCCACCGGAGGGGGCCTGCGCTTGTCCCTGTCCGGGCAGCTTCACGACGATCGTGGCGATGCCGACGGTCGTGCCGCCCTTGAGGGCGTCGGTCTTGAACGCTCCGTTGAGCGCGGTCGCTGCTCCGTCGGAGAGTTTGACCGTCGTTCCCTGCAGCGTGGCTGTGCCGGCTTGGGCGTCGGTGGTGATCGGCTGCAGAGTTGATCCGTCGAGATCGAACAGCGTGGTGCTCGCGGCAACTACCTTGCCGTTGGCCAGCACCTCGCCGGTCAGCGTCGCCGGCTTGCCGGGATCGACAACGAAGTTGTCGAGCTGAACCGTGGTGTCACCCTTGGTCAGCTTCAGCCCACTGCCCTGGTGCATCAGACGGCCCTGCACGTAAGGATCGACGTCGCCCGGCTTGTACACCGTGACGTGGCCACCGGTGATGGGGAACGTGGCGACACCATTGTTCACGGTGGCTTTCCCCGACGGTGAGGGTGCTACTGCGAGAGTCTGCAGCGCCGAGACAAAACCGGAGTCCAGGGCCACCGAGGTGGAAACGCCCTTCACATCCGAAATTGATGCCACCGGCGGTGGCGAACCCGGCTGCGCCGCCGCGACACCGCTGCTCAACGAAATCAAAGCGATCGTAGCCACACCCGCGGCCACGAGTCCCGCACCTCGTCGTACAAATTTACCCACTCGAACGCTCCTCGGCTCGTGGGGCCGGCCGGTGTGGCCCGCGATATCCCTGAACTAGGGTTCGCTTCGGAACCGGACCCGGTTCGATGGAGGCTCGATATGTGACATCGACCATCTCGAACGAACCGATACTGCAAGCGCTCATGACCAGGCCATATCGCCCGTACTGGCCTCAACCCGATACCTTCCAACCAGCCCCGACAGCGGTATTACAAGAAGCCGCCGATGGCAAACACCACTACGCCGTCGCCGAGATCGCCGGAACCTTCCCGCCTCCCGAAAGACAGATCTACGCCACCTCAAGCCCATCGCAGCAGCAACGGCGATGACCTGCTCAGGATACCGTTCCTGCTCATCGGAACGGTCGAGGAGATGGCTGAGATCAAGAGTCGGCAGGTGCTCGTTGCCAGGCGGTGTTGCGGAGTAGGCGCAGGCCGTTGAGGCCGACGATCACGGTGGAGCCTTCGTGGCCGGCCACGCCCAGGGGCAGTGGCAGGTGCCCGAGGAGATCCAAGATCACCAGGCCGGTGATGAAGGTCGCAGCGATCACCAGGTTGGTCGCCACGAGGCGCCGAGCGCGGCGGGACAGCGCGATGACCGCGGGGATGCTGGCCAGCTCGTCGCGGACGATGACGGCGTCGGCGGTGTCCAGGGTTAGGTCCGATCCGGCTTTGCCCATCGCGATGCCGGTGTGGGCGGCGGCCAGGGCAGGCGCGTCGTTGACGCCGTCGCCGACCAGCGCGACCCGCTCGCCTTGGGCTTGCAGGGCTCGTACGGCGTCGACCTTGTCCTGGGGCAGCAGCCCGGCCCGGACGTCGTCGATGCCGATCTCGGTCGCCAATGCCGCGGCCGCGCGCGGGTTGTCCCCGGTCAGCAGCAGGGCCGTGGCGCCGGTCATCGTGCTCAGCGCGGCGACGGTCGCGGCAGCGTCGGCGCGCAGCCGGTCGGCGATACCGAGCAGTCCGACCGGAACACCGTCGCGCAGCACCAGCACGACGGTGCGGCCGGCCTCCTCCAGTGCGGACACCACAGCCGCGGTCGGGCAGGTGAGATCGGCGAGCAGCCGCGCCGGCGCGCCGACTGAGACCCTGACACCGGCGACGGTGGCGTGCACGCCCACCCCCGGTGTCGAGCCGAACTCCCGCACCGGTGCCAGAGCGAGGCCGCGGTCCCGGGCGGCGGCCACGACCGCGCGGCCCAGCGGATGCTCGCTGGGGTATTCGACGGCAGCGGCCAGACGCAGCAGGTCATCGTCACGGAGCCCGGATCCGGTTAGCGGGCGAATGTCTGCCAGCCGGGGGGTGCCCTCGGTCAGGGTGCCGGTCTTGTCGAAGGCGACCCTGCTGGTCTGCCCGAGTTGTTCCATCACCACCGCGGATTTCACCAGCACCCCATGCCGGCCGGCGTTGGCCATCGCGCAGAGCAGCGGCGGCATGGTGGCCAGCACCACCGCGCACGGCGAAGCGACGATCATGAATGTCATCGCCCGCAGCAGGGTGGGCCGCAAGTCGGCACCCCACAGCAGCGGGATCACGAACAGTGCCACGGTGGCGGCGACCATGCCGATCGAGTACCGCTGTTCGATCTTCTCGATGAACAGCTGGGTGGTGGCTTTGGTCGCCGAGGCTTGCTCGACCAGCGCCACGATCCGGGCGACCACGGTCTCCTGCGCCGGGCGGCTCACCCGCACCCGCAACGCGCCACCACCATTGGACGTGCCGGCGAACACCTCATCGCCGACGGTTTTGGCCACCGGCAGACCCTCCCCGGTGATGGTGGCCTGGTCCACGTCGCTGGCCCCGTCCAGGACCTCCCCATCAGCGCCGATCCGCTCGCCCGGCCGGACCAGAATCACGTCCCCCACCGCCAGCGACGCAGTCTCCACGATCTCCTCGCCGGTGCCGGTGAACCGGGTCGCGCGCTCCGGCGCCAGGTCGAGCAGCCCGCGCACCGATTCCGCGGTGCGATGGGTCGCCACCGCTTCCAGCGCACCGGAGGTCGCGAAGATGACGATCAGCAGCCCCCCGTCCAGGACCTGCCCGATGGCCGCCGCGCCGATCGCGGCCAGCACCATCAGCAGATCCACGTCCAGGGTCTTGTCCCGCAGCGCTAGCAGCCCGGCCCATCCCGGCTGCCAGCCCCCGGTGACGTAGCAGGCCAGCAACAGCGTCCAGGACAGCCAGCCGGGTCCATCGGCGGCCTCGGTGAGCAGCCCACCGCAGAACAGCACGGTGGCCACCGCGGCCCACCGGACCTCCGGCAACGACCACGCCCCAGCACGGCGACGGCCTGCGACGGCCTCGGGCCGGACAACGTCAGGTCCTGCCACCCCCACAGCCACGACTCACTCCTCCACGACGCGCGCGGCGAACCGACCACGTCACCGTACAGGAATTTATGAAGAGCTGTTCAATTGTCCTCCATTGTTAGGATGGATGTCGTGGGCCATGGAGTGCAGGGCCGGGACACCCCGCCGGCGGTGCTGGACGCCCAGACCGCGGCCAGCGTGGCGACCACCCTGCAAGCACTGGCGACCCCCAGCAGGCTGCTGATCCTGTCCCGGCTACGCCAGGGCCCCTGCGGGGTCTCCGAGCTCGCCGAGACCATCGGCATGGAAGCCTCCGCGGTATCCCACCAATTGCGCCTGCTGCGCACCCTGGGACTGGTCGCCGGAACCCGCGCCGGGCAGCGGATCGTCTACGCCCTGCACGACAACCACGTAGCGATGCTGCTCGACGAGGCCGTCTACCACAGCGAGCACCTCCGCTTGGGAGTACCCGACCCCGGAACCGCCACCACCGCCTGACCTCTAGGCGACCACCGTGAGGGTGCCCATCATGCCGGCGTCCTCGTGGTCGGCGGTGTGGCAGTGATAGACGCTGCGGCCGGAGTAGTCGGTGAAGGGGATGCGCACGCGGACCCAGCCGCGGGCGGGGACGAGCACGACGTCCTGGCGGGTGGCGGCGCGGGGTGTTCCAACGCTGTCGTCGAGTACGTGGAAGGGCCATACGTGGAGGTGGAAGGGGTGGTCCATGGGGCTGGTGTTGGTGATCGTCCAGTCCTCGGTGCTGCCTAGGTGAACGGTCTGGTCGTCGCGGCGGTCGTCAAACGTGCGGCCGTCGATGGTGAAACGCATCCCCATACCGCCCGTGCCACCCATGCCCATGGCGAAACTGAGCTCGCGGTGCGCGTTGGCGGGTCCCGGCGGGATGGGTCGGGCGGGCAGCGTTGCCGGGAGCGGCGACGAGGAGACGGCCGGTCCGGCGACGGCGAGGGTGGCCAGGATGATCGGGCCGGTCGCCCGGTCTCCCATCATGCCGCTCATCATGCCGGTGCCGCGCTGGTAGGGGTCGGCGACCAGTGTGTACTGGCCAGCTCTGGTGGGGTGGACGATGACGTCGGCGCGGTTGGCCGGGGAGAGCACGACCCGGTCGCGGTCGATGGGGGCGGGCAGGAACGCGCCGTCCTGGGCGATCTGGGTCAGTGGGTGGTCGGTCAGGCGTAGTGAGAGCACTCGCGAGGTGCAGGCGTTGATGATCCGCCAGCGCTGGATCGCTCCCGGTGCCGAGGGGATGACGGGTTGGTGCTGGCCGTTGAGCAGTACCAGCTCGCCTTGCCGGCCCATCATCTTGTCCATCGCGCCGACGGTGACGACGCGGCCAGCGGCGTCCAGGGTGGTGTCGGTGACCAGGAGTACCCGGTCATTGGTGACCGGCAGCGCGGGGCCGTGATCGACTAGCAGTGCTCCCGCGAGGCCGCCGAAGAGTTGGTCGGCGATGTAGCCGTGGTGGTGTGGGTGATACCAGTAGGTGCCGGTTGGATGGTCAGCCGGAATGCGGTAGGAGTAGTCGAACGCCGAACCGGCAGCGATGCTGAGGAACGGATTGTCCCCGTTCCCCTGCGGGGAGACGTGGAGGCCGTGGGTGTGCAGGTTGGTCGGTACGTCGAGGTGGTTGGTCAGCCGGATGCGGAGTAGGTCTCCCGGCGCCACGCGCAGTGTCGGCCCCGGTGTGGTGGTGTTATACCCCAGCGCTGAGGTGTCCCGCCCGACCAGCCGGGCTCCTGCTGCGGCGGTCAGCTCCACGTCCAGCAGGCCGTCGCGGCTGGCTAGCACCGCGGGTTCGGCGAGCACGTGACCGCTGGTACCCGGCTGCAACCGGCCGCTGCCGGCTGGGGCACCCAGGCCGGAGACCCACCCGGTCGTGCCGACCGCGACCCCGGCCGTCCCTAATCCGATCACACCGAGCGCACGGCGACGGGTGATCGGTGCCCGGGTCACGACAGCTCAGCGCGGCGGCGCCGGTAATCGTCCTCCTCGATCTCCCCGCGGGCGAAACGGTCATCCAGGATCTGCCGAGCCGATGAGCCCCGCTCAGCACCCACCGGCCCCGGCGGTCGGCCCTGTGCCAGCCGCACCACCCCGTAAATGAGGAGCAGCAGACTGACCAAGATGAGTACCGGCCAGAACCACATCCAGCCGTACATCCAGCCATTCATCATCATCGCCACACCGCCTCCCCCACATACTACCTCTGTACGTAGATCGTAGTCGGAGGCTGGGATGATCGCCTCGGGTTAGCCGTCGGGATAGATGAACCGGCGGTGGATGAGGTGGGTGCGGTCGGTGAGGGTCTCAAAGCTGATCCGCCCGTTGTTGTCGAGGGTGAGTGCGACGGTGATCGCCGCGGCGGGGTATCCCAGGGCGAGCCGGACCGGCTGGCCATCGTGGGAGATCCGGACGGTGATCGGCGCGGTACCTGAGGCGTAGGGTTCCTGGGACACGAAGAACGATCCGTCGAGGTCGAGCCGTTGCGGCGCGCCGGGACCGGTGGTGGTGTCGCTGGTGACCGTTTCGTAGACGGTGATGCGGTCAGCCGTGCGCAGCGCCGCGACCGCCCGGGTCAGCTCGCCGGCGCCGGGTTGAGCGGGCCACGGGATGAGCATGCTCCCGGTGCCGCCCCGCCAGCTGGGTGCGTCGACACGCAGGGTCAGCACGTTATCGCCGTCGCGCCAGCCCAGGGTGGACACGAAACAACCCGGGCCGCACCCGCGGAACTCAAGGGCGGTGGTGCCGGAACGGTTGGCGCTAACCTGGCCGGACAGTGAGTAGTCCGGCGCGGGCTGCGGTGCGTAGTAGTCGCCCCGTCGGGGCGTGAACAGTCGCACCACCAACTGGTCCTGGCTAGCTGAGGCGCTGACGCCAACCTGGCCGGCCATCGCACCCAGTGGCACCACCAGACCGCGCGCTGGCGGCGGAGTGGGTTGTTGGCTGCTGGCCGGCGGGGTGGAGACCAGGACAGCGCTGAGGGCGAGCACGGCGACCAGCACGGTGCTTTCGACCCGAGTCAAGGTGCGTACTCGATCGAGCCGATCCTGGGGGCCCAGTGAGTGGCGCAGAGTCCGGCGTGCGGCTAGCGCCATTCCGGCGGCAATGGCGACGAGGGCGAGCTTGATCAGCAGGACCTGCCCGTAGGTGCTGGTCAGCACCGCGGGAAGGGGCACGAGCAGGAGTGCGGTGATCGTGCCGGTGCCGATGGCGATGATGAACATCCACGCCGCGAGCCGGAGGTAACCGAACAGCACCCAGCGCATCGCGGGTGGTTCACCGCGCCAGGTGAGCGCGGCGCGGACCACGTGCAGCAATGCCCCCACCCAGAGGGCCACGGCGGCCAGGTGGACGCCGATCAGTACCGCTCCCCAGCCGGGAGCGGCGATGATGGCGTGCGAGCGCAGCCCCTCGGCGACCGCGACCGCCGCCAACGGCAGCACCGCCCACACCCGAGCACCCCCGCCTCCGACGGCAGCCAGTCCGGCAGCCACCGCCAGGCCGAGGGCCTCAGCGAGCAGGAGCTGTCCCGCTCGGCTCTGCCACAGGGTGCTCACGGCGGCGGTGTCGGTGACCAGCAGCGCCGCCAATCCCACGACACCGGCCAGGCCGAATAGCGCCCCGGGCAGGATCCACGACCGTATCGGCGGCAAGGTGGGTCTCTCGGCTCGCGCGGAGGTGGTGAACCGCTCGCCGATCACGCCACCCAGCGCCACCGCGAAACCAGCGAACAGCAGCCAGCGCAGCACCGCATCGCCCCAGGAGACCGGCTGGGCGCCGCTGGTCGCGCCAGCACTGAAGATCGCGACGCCCACCGCGAAGCGGAACTCCTGATCGACCAGGTCACCGTCGGAGCCGGTCACTTGCCAGCGCACCAGATAGGTGCCCGGCGGCAGCACACCGGTAAGGCGTGCCATGACGATCGTCCCGTCGCGAGCCGTGCTCGCCGGCCCCACGCGCACTGGGTGGCCGTCGCTGTCCAGCACCGCGACGGCGTGCGGGCCGACCGTGACGGCCTCCCCGAACACCAAGGAAATGACCGGAGGTGATGCCGGGACCGCGGTGTCGGCGGCCGGGTCGGTGAACAACAGCGTCGGATGAGCGCTGGCCGGCGTCGCACCGCCGAGCACCGTGGCCACCGCAATGACCAGCACAACGGCAACCCGGCGCCACAAGGGCGCGACGGCGCTCATGCGTGTGCGGAGCGTTCCTGGCGGCGCTTGTCAAGGGTGCGGCGCAGTTTGCGTTCCGAGATCCGCCCGAAGGAGAAGGACTCGCCGTCGACGAGCACGCCGGGGGCGAACAGCACGCCCGCGCGAGCCGCCAGCAGCTGCCCTTCCTCGGCGGCCAGGTCGATCTCGGTGATCTCTAGCGGATAGTCCGCGCCGACTCGGCTCAGGACCTCCTTGGCGTGATCGCAGAAGCCACAGGAGGACTGGGTGAGCAGGGTGATCTGGATCGGGTGGGTCACGGTGTCCGTTCCCGGGCCAGGTCGGCGAGCATCCGATCGGTGGGCAGGAACATCGTGTAGTTGGGTGCGCCGCCGTAGTCGGCGCGCCATTTGATGATCCCGTCGGGGCCGACCAGCACGAAGCTGTGGCCGTCGCGCATGTCGCCCATCATCCCGTACTGGTTGGCCTGGTAGGTCCGGGAAACCTGCAGGGTCGGGTCGGACAGCACCGGGGTGGACAGCTTCTCATCGGTCACCTTTTGTCCGATCAGGTTCGCCGGGTCGGTGGTGATCGACACCACCGTGTCCACTCCCGCGGCGCGCAGCTGGCTTTGGTTTTTCTCCAGGTCGCGGATCTGATCCCAGCACGGCTGGCAGGACAGCCCCTCCTGGAAGTACAGCAACACATTCTTGCCGCGGAAGTCAGCCAAGCTGACCTGCCCACCGCTACCCGACGTCAGCGTGAACTCGGGAGCCGTGGCGCCCGCACGGGGCTGGCCGGCTACGTGCGGGTATCCGCTGTTGCCCGCAGCGCCGCTCTGCTTGCTCTGGGAACTCTGGTAGATCAGGTACAGCACGACGACAGCGAAGACGACGAGGACAACCACCCCAATGGTCATCCCCCGTCGACGACCCGCCGATCCGCTCCGCAGCCGCTGGAGCTCGCCAGCGGGACTCTTGGGGGCGGCCTTACCGGTGCTGTTGCTCACGTCAGTTCTCCTCAACGGTGACGGAAGTGGGTGAGGGCTCGGCGACGTCGTCAGTGACGTTCGCAACGGGGGTCTGTTGGGAACGGAGTACGCGGCGGATGAGCAGGGCGAAGCCCCCCACCAGCACCGCGGCGAGGATCCAGCCGGGAATCCAGGCCAGGGCGCCCAGGGCGCTGGCGCTGATGTGTTGTAGCCAGGCGCTGAGCTCGGTCTGCCAGCCCCCGCTGGACATGCCTGGCCCGGTGAACGCCAACACGACCGAGAGCAGGCCCATGCCGACCATCAACAGGCCACTGGCCGCGCTGCCCAGCGCCATCTCGCGCTGCCAGCGCCCGAGCCCTACCCGCACAGTCCGGTCGGTCAGTAGCCGGGCGGCGCGCTCGCGGCGGCGATCCCAGGCCAGCGCGACCAGCGCCAGCGGCGCCACCATCCCGGCGACGTAGGAGCCACCGATGGCCAGCGCCGCCGGGAACGACGCAGCGGCGCCGGAAAGGATGGCGACGCCGGCCAGGACCGGCGCGCAGCACGCGCTGGCCGCACCCGAGAACACGCCGAGCACGTAGGCCGAGCTGAAACTGCCCTCTTTCACGGCGCGGCCCCCGGGCATCGGCAGGTTGGGTTTCCACCCGGCCAGGACCGCCACCCCACCGGCGATCATCAGCGCACCCCCGAGGGAGAAGATCCACAGGTGCTGGGTGACCAGCAGGCTGCTCAACGCGGTGGCGCCCAGCCCGATGGGCAAGATCACCGTGCCCACCCCAGCCCCGAACACCAACGTCGCCGGCACGACACCGCCCCGGTGGCGGAATCCGGTGGCCAGGTAGGCGGGCAGCATCACCGACACGCAGCACGGCGCCAACAACGCGACCACACCACCGAGGAACGCTGCCAGCAGCGTCGTCCCGAACAGCACCTCACCCACGCGCCGCACCCCCCCAGCTGTTCCACGGGCCCGTCCGGGCATCCACACTCACGGTAAGCGCTCCGCTTCCCAGACTCACTACCTAATCTACGGTCTCTGTACGTAGATAGTAGCTTCTGGGTGTGTGGTGGTAGTTCGCCAGCCGTAGGCTGGGTAGGCAGCCAAGAGCAGGAGGGCAGTGTGCGCGGGTTCGGTGAGCTTGAAGCGGTGGTGATGGATCGGCTGTGGAGCCGTGCGGGCATGACCACGGTGCGCGCAGTGTTCGAGGACCTGCGCGCGCAGCGGGAGATCGCCTACACCACGGTGATGTCCACGATGGACAACCTGCACCGCAAGGGTTGGCTGTCCCGGCAGCGCCAGGGTAAGGCGTTTCTCTACTGGCCCGTGCACACCCGGGAGGAGTACAGCGCGCGGTTGATGCGTGACGCGTTGGATGGTGGCGGGGATCCTGGTTTGGTGCTGACCCACTTTTTGGAGCAGATCAGCGAGGTGGAGTCCGCGACGCTGCGCACGGCGCTGCAACGGCTAACCTCAACGTCGGACGTCGAATGAGCGTCGCACTCTGCCTGGTCCTGTACAGCTTCACCGTCGCGGTGCTCGCTCCGTGCCTGCTCACCCGGTTGACCCGTGCGGGAGTGGCGCCGCGCCTGGGGGTGGTCGCGTGGCTGGTCGCGATCGGCAGCATGGTGGGTTCCTGGATCATCGCCGTGGTCTTCCTGGCTGTCGAGCTGTTCCGCGATGCGGACCAGCCGGGCCACGCTGTCGTCAGCAGCTGCTTGGCCACGTTGCGAGAAGCCGCCGCCGGTCGTGCCGGCGTGCTCGTCCAGATCGGGCTGTTTCTGCTCGCCACGGTCGCCGTGGCGGCGGTGGTTGTCTTGGTTTGGCGCCTGAGCCGGTCGTTGCTGCGGGCGCGGGCGAGCACCCATGAGCACGCGCGGATGACCCGCATCGCCGGACGCCACATCGACGGGTTGGAGGCGGTGGTTCTCGACGCCCCGCAACGCGTCGCCTACTGCGTCCCGGGCCGACCGAACACGATCGTGGTCACCAGCGCCGCGGTGGACGCCCTCGATGCGCGCCACCTGGATGCGGTGTTGTCCCACGAGCGCGCCCACCTGGCCGGGCGCCACCACCTGATCCTGGCGCTCACCCGCGGTCTGGCCACAATCCTGCCCAGGATCCAGCTGGTCACCATCGGAGCGGCCGAGGTCGCTCGGCTGTTGGAGATGTGCGCCGACGACGCCGCGGCCCGCGCCCACGGACCGGCGACCGTGCTCGGGGCACTGCTGGCCCTGTCCGGTGCCGCCCCGATCCCCAGCAGCGCGTTGGGCGCGACAGGTATCGGCGTGCTCGCCCGGGCGACCCGTCTGGCCGCCCCACCCCGGCCCGCCCAGCGGATCCGGGTCTGCCTGGTGCTGGCCGCGGTGTCGGCCCTGCTCGCGGTCGGTCCGCTGCTCACCGTGCTGTTGACCGCGACCGGTGTCGCGCTGTGCGGCCCGGTGATCGGATGACCGGCCGCCCTTAGCTCGGTGTGGCGGCGCGGCCCAGGATGTGGGCGTGTGCGGGGATGAACCGTAGCGGGGCGTAGCAGAACCGATCGAGCTGCTCGATGTGGAATCCGGCCACCCGAATCGCCTCGGCGGTGTCCCGGTTGGGGTGGCAACCACCGGCGGCAGCCGACCACAACGGCGTGATCGCGTCCTGCAGCAGGCCCAGCAACGGCCGCCCGGACCGCACGTGCTCGAAGAAGCGCAGCTCACCGCCCGGGATCAGGACGCGGCGGATCTCGGCGACGGCGCTAGCGACCTGCGGCACCGAGCAGAGCACCAGCGACGCCACCGCGGCGTCGAAGGTGGCGTCGGCGGTGGGCAACGCGTCGGCGTGTCCGGGCACGACCCGGACCGGTACCGGTGCGTGTGTGGCTGCCTGCTCGGCCAGGGCGCGCAGCCGGTGTTCCGGCTCGACGGCGAGGACCTCGGTGACGGTGTTCGGGTAGTGGTCGAAGTTCAGGCCGTTGCCGGCGCCGATCTCGATCACCCGCCCGGCCAGCCCGGCTAGCGCCCGATCCCGGTGCTCCGCGGTGCCGCGCCGTTCTGATTCCCGGCTGATCCGCTCATACATCCGGGCAAATCGTGGATGTTGGAACGCCGAGAGATCCGTCACTGGGCTCCCCTCATGACTGCATGGGCCACTGCCGCGCACCAACGCCACCACCATCTACTAACCTACGCCGTAGGTGCGCAGTGAGGGGGTGGGGTGAGTGAGTATGGGCCGTCTGATCCGGTGCTGGGCCGCGTTGGCCGTCGCCGCGCTTGTGGGGCTCACCGCGTGCGCCACGGGCCCGGGTGCGGTGGCCGGGGGTGGTGAGTTCCAGTTCGTCTCCCCGGGTGGTCAGACGAAGATCTTCTACGACCCGCCGGGCACCCGCGGCAGGATCCAGAACCTCGGCGGGGACAGCCTCACCGAGCCGGGCAAGCACATCGGCCTGTCGGACTATCGCGGCGAGGTCGTGGTGCTCAACATTTGGGGCTCGTGGTGCGGGCCGTGCCGCCATGAGATGCCCGAACTGCAGAAGGTCTATGACCAGACCAAGGGCTCCGGGGTGCAGCTGCTGGGCATTGATGTCCGCGACGAGGTGCGCAGCGCACCCGCGGACTTCGTGCGCGATACCGGCATCAGCTACCCGTCGATCTACGACCCGCCGGGCCGGTCCCTGCTGGCGCTTAACGGTTACCCCCGCAGTGTGGTGCCCTCCACGATCGTGCTCGACCGGGCGCATCGGGTGGCCGCGGTGTTCCTCAGCGCGCTGCGCGAGGCCGACCTGCTGCCTGTCGTGCAACGGATCGCCGCCGAACCGCGGACATCAGCGCACGGGCCGTCGTGAACCTGACCGATCTGGCCGTCTCCGGTCCGCTGCTGTTGGCTGGGCTGCTGGCGCTGATGGCGGGAGCGGTGTCGTTCGCTTCACCGTGCTGCCTTCCGCTGGTCCCCGGCTACCTCGCCTACCTCGCGGGCCTGGTCGGCGCCCAGCCACCCCCGGTCACCCTGGCCGACGGGGCGGTCCGTCCGGTCAGCGGTCGGTGGCGAGTGGCGGGCGCTGCTGCGCTGTTCGTCCTCGGATTCACCGTGGTCTTCGCCTCGGCGACGATGGCGGTGCTCGGGCTCTCCGATGCCCTACTGGTCAACGAGCAGTTGCTGCAACGCCTCGGTGGTGGCATCACCATCGTGATGGGGCTGGTCTTCCTCGGGGCGTTTCCCGTGCTGCAGCGGGGGATGCGGCCACGGCACACCCCCCGCGACGGCCTGTGGGGTGCTCCGCTGCTCGGCGCGGTCTACGGCCTGGGCTGGACGCCGTGTCTGGGCCCGACGCTGGCCGGAGTGATCGCGCTGGCCAGCGGAACCCAGGTCGGCCCCACCACCGGACGGGGGCTGCTCCTGATCGGCGCCTACTGCCTCGGGCTCGGCCTACCGTTCATCCTGCTCGCACTCGGAGCACGCTGGGCTGTCGGCGCCACCAACTGGATCCGCCGCCACATCCGGCAGGTACAGCAGCTGGGTGGTGCCTTCCTGATCGTCATCGGGATCGCGCTGGTGACCGGGCTGTGGGGCGACGTGATCGCCTGGTTACGCGGCCCGATCTCCGGGTTCACCATCCCCGTGTGACCCGGCATCACGGCAGTGGTGAGGCTTGATAGCCGAGCTGTTCGATGGTGCTGATCACGTCCTCGGGGCGGCTTTGGGTGAGGTCGAGTTCTACGGTGCTCAGCCCTTTCTTCACCCTGGTCTGGGTGCTACGGACGCCGGGTAGGTCTTGCAGGGAGTCGTCGATGAGCAGCGCGCAGCTGCCGCAGTGCATGCCTTGGACCTGGAAGGTGTGGGTGCTGATGGACACAGGTTGGTGCTCCTTGCTCAGATGACGGTGATGGTGCCGGTGTACATGCCCATGACGCAGGAGTAGTCCAGCTGCCCGGGCTGCAGCACGCCGAGGTCGATGCGGGTGTCGCCGGTACTGGGCAGGATGCGCTGCTCATCGCGGGAGGCGATGACAAACGACCGGATGCAGCCCTGCGCATGGTCGGAATGGATGACCAGGGTGGTCGGTATCCCGGCGTGGACTTCCACGTTGTCCGGGCTGTAGGAGCTGGCGGTGGCGGTGATCACCACGACCTGCGTGCCCTTCGCTGTCGACACGGTGGAGTTGTCTGGGGATGATGCGGCCAGCCCGACCGTGTGGGCGATCCGGCTCGCCGCCACCGGTGATCCGGCCAGTTCCAGGCCGCCGTTGAGGGTGTAGAACCCGAGTGCGGCCACCGCCAACCCGGTGACCAACGCCAACCGGCCCCGCCACGCGGTAGCGGCCTTGCGAGCGGCGTAGCCCAGCGCAGCGAACAGTGGGCTGGTGCCCAGCACGAACATCGCCATGGTGGCGGCACCGGCCACTGCCGACCCGGAGGTCAGGGCGAGAGCCTCCACCGACAGTGTCACCCCACACGGGATGAGCACGGTGGCCACTCCGAGCAGCGCTGGCGCCAGCGCCGCGCGCGAGCGGGCCCGGTTGCGCACGATCGTCATCCACGACGTCGGGGGCTCGATGATGATCCTGCGGAAACCCGGCACCCCCAGTTGGGACAGACCCAAGGCGATGATCAGCAGGCCGGCGCCGATCTGCAACCAGGTGCGCATGCCGACCGAGATCTGCACGGCAGCACCCAGGGCACCCAGCAACACCCCGAGCAAGGTGTGCGAGACCAGCTTGCCGGCCAGGAACCCGCCCACCGGGGCCAGGTCATCGCCGAGTTGAGCACGCCAGCTGGGTCGCTGCGCGGTCTGGACGGCACCCGCCGTACCGGTGCCGGACGGAGCACCGTCGGCTTTGCTGGTGCGGTGCTGACCGGAGCGGGGTGGGGCAGCGGATGGGGCGGTCGCAGCGCGTTGCCGGGTGATCAGCCCGGTCAGCAGGCCGCCCTGCACGGCGGCACACGACACGCCACCGGCGAACAGACCGGTCACCAGGACAGCGGTGAGGTTCACGAAAAGCCTCCTGCGGAAATGAGGGAAAGGACATCGAGGAACGCTCCAGCCCAGGGCCGGGCACCCAGCCCGCACAGCCACCGGGACGCGGTGACGCGGGCAGAGTCCTCCTACGTCCGCAGCAAACAGAGCTCCGCAAGGCTCGGTGCCCGCGGAGCAACAGTGCGGGTCACTTGGTGCCCGCGCCCGGATCTCAGCACCGGACCGAAGATCCGTAGCCAGGCAGGCCGCAGCCCCACCATGCCGGCCGCGACTGCGACGATGAAGGCCAGGCAGGCCATCAGCCCACCACCCCGGCCGGGTGAGCCGGGTGAACCAGGCCCAGCAAGGGACAAGGCTCCAGCGGTGTCGGGAACCACACGCACCGCGGTGACCTGCTGGGCGGCGTCGGCGCCAATGACGGTATCCGGGAAGTGGTGCTCAGCTCCCTCCATCACCGTCGGCGCAGCGCTGTCCTGGGCAGCGCCGACCACCATGCTCGAACTCGCGACCTGCTCGATGGCCATGGCGGTCATGCCGCCGGGGCACTGCACGCCGTGCGCGAGAACCAGTCCAGCCAGCACCCCAACCGCAACAACAAGCCGCGCGAAATATCCTCGCGCGGCTTGTCCACGGTGAGTAGTCCCCCTCACACCGGTCACGTTACGGGGTCACGTCGACACTCTGGGGCCCGGCCAGCCACGGTCACTCGGTGTTGCGACGGCTCTCACCCGGTCGTGGGGCGTCCCTCGTTTGACTACCTCATGTGAGCTCTCGCCCTAGCCGCGATGGAGATTTGCGCGGTGGAGGCCTAGGGTCCCGGCCGTCTCTATCCACCCCACCAGGGGTGGGATACAGTGGTTTCATGGACTCGTATCAGCGGTCGGTGGTGGACCGGTTGAAGACCGCCCGCGGGCACGTCAGTGGCATCATCACGATCATCGAGGGGGATGCCTACTGCCCGGATGTGATGAAGCAGCTCTCCGCGGTGCAGGGCCTGCTGGAGGGGGCGAGCCGGATCATGCTGCGCCGGCATCTGGAGACCTGTGTGGCCAAGGCGATGCAGGAGGGCCGGACTGCGGAGATCGTTGATGAGTTGATGGCGACGTTGAAGTTCGACAAGCACGTCTTCCGGCCCCCACCAGCACCGGACGGGGATGTCGCCGAGTTCGAGCCCGAGCAGGTCTCCGGTGGCTGAGGCCGGTTTCCCCAGGAACACCGCAGTGGACAACGCCGCGTCTGCGACGTTGGGAGGCGTTGCGGTGTTGGACTTCACGGTGCGGGGGATGACCTGCGGGTCGTGCGCTAACCGGGTGCAGCGCATGCTGGGCAAGCAGCCCGGGGTGGCGGCAGCGGAGGTGAACTTCGCGACGGCGACGGCGCACGTGGTGCTGGCCGAGCCGCCCGCTGAGCCCGAGGCGCTGGTCGCGGCCGCGGCGAAGATCGGCTACCGGCTGGAGCGCCCGGACGCACAGGTCGATGCTGGCGGTGGCGCGCCGGAGCCCGACGAGGAGGCCGCGGCGCAGCGGTCCTGGTTGTGGCGGGTGATCCTGGCCTGGCCCCTGGGGCTGGCGACGATGTCTCTGGCGTTTTGGGTGCATCAGGGGTGGTCGCCCTGGGTGCAGCTGGTGTTGGCCACCCCGGTGCAGTTCGTGGTGGGTTGGCCGTTCCTGCGCGGGGCGGCCCTGCGGGCGCGGCGGCGCTCGGCGAACATGGACACCCTGATCGCGATCGGCACGCTGACGGCCTACACGTTCTCCCTGGTGGAGGTGCTGGCGGGGCGCCGAGAGTTGTACTTCGAGACCGCGGCGCTGCTGATCGCGTTTTTGGTGCTGGGCCGGTATTTCGAGGTCCGCGCCAAGCGCCGGGCCGGTAAGGCGATCCGGGCGCTGCTGGAGCTGGGCGCCAAGGAAGCCCGGGTCCTCCGCGACGGGATCGAGGTGATGGTCCCCACCGAGGCGGTCCGGGTGGGGGACCTGCTGCGGATCCGGCCCGGGGAGAAGGTCCCCACCGACGGTGAGGTCGTCGAGGGTGCCTCGGCGGTGGACGAGTCGATGCTCACCGGCGAATCGGTCCCGGTGGACAAGACAGTCGGCGCGAGCGTGGCCGGGGCGACGGTGAACACCAGCGGGGTGCTGACCGTGCGGGCCACCGCGGTCGGGTCCGACACCGCACTGGCGCAGATCGTGTCGCTGGTTTCGGCGGCCCAGGCCGGCAAGGGCCAGGCGCAGCGCCTCGCCGACCGGATCTCGGCGGTCTTCGTGCCGACGGTGATCGTGATCGCGCTGGTCACCTTCGCTAGCTGGTGGTTGCTCGGCGGGGGCCCGGGCAAGGGGCTGATCGCCGCGGTTGCGGTGTTGATCGTGGCCTGCCCGTGCGCGCTGGGCCTGGCCACCCCGGTGGCGATCATGGTGGGCACCGGGCGGGGCGCGAGCCTGGGGATCCTGATCAAAGGTGTGGAGGTGCTGGAACGCACCCGGAAGATCACCACGGTGGTGTTCGACAAGACCGGCACCCTGACCAAGGGCGACATGGCGCTGACCGACACCGAGCCTGCCACCGGGACTGACGTCGCGGAGCTGCTACGCCGGGCCGGGGCGGTCGAGGCCGCCAGCGAACACCCGATCGGCCAGGCCATCGCCACCGCCGCCCGGGACGCGCACGGCGCGCTGCCCGCGGTGACCGGGTTCGCCTCGGTGGCCGGGCACGGGGTGCGGGCCGACGTCGAAGGACAGACGGTGTGGGTAGGTCGGCGCAAGATGACCGCCGAGGCCGGGCTCACCCTGCCCGACGAGCTCGCCCGGGTCACCGAGCGGCTGGAGGGCCAGGGCCGCACCGCGGTGTTCGCCGCCTGGGACGGCCAGGTCCGCGGGGTGCTGGCGGTGGCCGACACCCTCAAAGACGGCGCCGCGGACACGATCGCGGAGCTGCACCGGATGGGCCTGCGGGTCGCGATGATCACCGGTGACAACGCGCGTACCGCGGCGGCGATCGCGCAGCGGGTGGGCATCGACACCGTGCTCGCCGAGGTGCTGCCCGCGGACAAGCAGACCGAGGTGACCCGGCTGCAGGCCGCCGGTGAGGTCGTCGCGATGGTCGGCGACGGGGTCAACGACGCCCCGGCGCTGGTCGCCGCCGACCTGGGGATCGCGATCGGCACCGGCACCGACGTGGCCATCGAGTCCTCCGACCTGACCCTGATGCGCGGCGACCTCGCCGGAGTGCCGACCGCGATCAGGCTGTCGCGGCGGACCTACCGCACCATCTTGCAGAACCTGGGCTGGGCGTTCGTCTACAACGTGGCACTGATTCCGCTAGCCGCGGCCGGGCTGCTCAACCCGATCTTCGCCGGCGCCGCGATGGGGTTCTCCTCAGTAAGCGTGGTCACCAACTCGCTGCGCCTGCTGCGCTTCCACGACCGGCCAGGCGCCCCCACCCAGCCGGTGCCAGCGACCCCACCGCAGAGCCGGACCCGCGGATCGGATTACGTGCGGGTGCACCTGCGCGACGGTGGCTACGTCGAGGGCTACCGGCGGACCTCCACCAGCGACGCCCGGGTACTGCTACTTGATGCGGTCGCGATACGCGACGCCGGCGGCGCTGCCCGGACGCCCAGCCCAATGGATTCGTTCATTCCCGCATGTGACACCGAGCGCATCGACGCGCTCACCGCGCCCAGCAACCGTGGAGCCTAACGATGCCCGTGCTTCCCGAAGAAATCACCACAACGTCGCTGCGGCGGCGGCGGTGGCGCGGTTATGACCCCACCCAAGTCGAGGCG
>JRHI01001012.1_pt1 | contig 26554 bp, 23 predicted proteins | sample 215371 | NCBI WGS metagenome assembly JRHI01 (sample SAMN02929681, study PRJNA255918) | sediment metagenome | biome: cave system; feature: Ice Cave; material: Sediment; isolation source: sediment from deep within a dark volcanic ice cave with no known source of... ...
AGCCAGCTGCATTGATCCGAGGTGGCCAACCGCCACTGTTCCTCCTCAATTGGCGGACACATCACGAGCCATCCAGGATTCGGCACGAGTGCGCCTCTTCAGTGCGAGGTTGTCGACTTGTCGCAATCGAGGTTGACCCGGAGGCTCGGGGTTTTCGTGGTATAGTGCGGCGCTGCGGAGCCCTTCGTGTTCTGGTGAATCTCAACCAGCCATTTCACCGGCTTCTGGTCGGTCGCGGTCTTTGTCGGCAGGAAGTAATTGAGCACTTGCGTCAGGCCGGCGCCGGGCACCAGATCCTTATTGACCATTGTGCTGTACGCGACCCGATCGAGCGTTTGATCGATCCCCAGCTGCGTTCCATCGGCTAGCACGAGGTTGGTCTCGCCGACGCCGGCGTAGGCCATCGACGTTGTCCGCGAGGTTCCATTACGCACCCCGACCGTCACCGCGAAACCGGGGTTGCCCCCGTCGGCGGGCGTGATCGGAGCAACCTTGTCGACGCGAACACGCCAAACACCGTTGAACAGCCACTGCCCGGCGCAGCCCTCAAGCGAGACACGCTGATTCGCTCCCCCGGGCGTGACGCCAGCGGGAGCGGCTGTGGCGGCGAGTGCCGGCGGTTCGCCGTTGACCGAGGTACAAAGGAGTACGAAACTTGCGAGGATTGCGGTCTTGTTCATGGTTGCATACCTTTCGTAGTGAACGACTTCACGTGCCAGGATACCAGTTCCGCCGTCCATCGTGCGTCCAAGATCTTTTCAAACGCCTCCGGATTGATTGGAGGCGCAAGGGTGCGGACTGTCTCGAAGGCGTCGAGGCTCTCGGCAAGCTCGGCCTTATAGTCGATACAACCAAGGGCTCGCGACCGCGAGCCTTCGCCCGCCGGGATGCGCCGGCGTCGTCACCTTGTGCGACGCAAGCAGAAAGATCTCGGGACGTCCAGACCGCCCCACACNTTTTTGCGAGTCCGGTCCGGTCGTCCAAAGAGTCGCGATCTTGGCGCAGATGCATAATCTGTGTCGATGCTACAGAATCCCAAGCTAATACCCCGCGACCGTGCATTCCGAACGGCGGACTTCGGTCGCGCCGCGGTACATGCCGCCGGTTCGATCGCGCGCTACCAACTGGACGGCGCTGCCGGCGTCCCAGGGGCCGATGACCTCGACGTCGTGGCCCCGCAAGCGCAAACCATCGATGACCGTTGCGTCGACCCGGCTCTCAATGCGCACGAGGTTGTCCTGTCGTTGTAGCTGCTCGCCAAAGGTAAAGCGGGGAACGGCGATAGCGGCTGCTGGATCGAGTCCGAAATCGAGCACATTCGTGAGAATCTGCACGTTGGTTTGAACCTGCCAGTGTGCGCCCGGCGTGCCGCCGGCGAGAACGGCCGCGCCATCTTTGTGGACGATGTAGCTGTTGAGCGTATGCACCGGGCGTTTGCGCGGCGCGAGCACGTTGGGACTCGCCGCATCCAAGGTGAAGCCGGCCAACCGGTTGTTCATCAGCACGCCGGTCTCGCCTAACACTACCCCTGAACCAGCGAACAGGCTATGGATGTAGCTGACCATCATCCCGTCGCCGTCGCCGAATGCGGCGTAGGTTGTGTCAACCGCGACCGCCGGTGGCACGGCCGTTTGCGCCCGAGCGCGGTCGGGATCGATCGTTGCGGCGAGTTCCACCGCCCGCCGTTCGGAAAGCAGTTCGGTTATTGGGATCTCGACGAACCGTGGATCCCCCAACGTGCGCATTCGTTCGTCGAAAGCCAATTTGAGCGCCTCGATGAGCAGATGGTAACGCTCGGTCGAACCCAATCCGATTGCTCGCAGATCGAAGTGCCGTAGGATCCCAAGGGCGATGAGCACGATGATCCCTTGCGAAACGGGCGGTTGCTCGTAGATCGTAAAGCCGCGATAGTCGCCCATTAACGGTTGCGCAACTTCGCTGTGGTGTTCGTCGAAATCCGCCAGCGAGAAAAGTCCGCCGTTGGCTTGGGAAAAGGCGACCATTTCCTCGGTAATTGCCCCCCGGTAGAATGCGTCGCAGCCACCGCTCGCAATCCGCTCGAGGCTTACCGCGAGCTGCGGCTGCGCGAACAGCGAGCCGACGGCCGGGACGCAGCCGCCCGGTAAGAAGACGCGCGCCGCCGCCGGATACTTTGCATAGACCGGCGCATCGGCCGTCAGCAGCCGGTGTAGGCGCGGCGTCATCGGAATGCCGGCCCGCGCATAGGCGATCGCCGGCGCGAGCAGTTGGGTGAACGGCAACCGGCCATAACGGTCGTGGGCCGTGAACCACAGATCGACGACGCCCGGAACGGTCGAAGCGAGGAGCCCTTCGGTGGGAATGCTGCCGAGCTCCCGATAGCGCTGCAACGTTGCAGCCGCCGGCGCCGCGCCGCTTCCATTGAATGCAATGACCCGTCCGTCACTCGGCTGATTCACGAGCATGAACGCATCACCGCCGAGATGACCGTTGCGCGGCTCGACGCACATCAGCACCGCGGCGGCGGCGATTGCGGCATCGACCGCAGTTCCGCCGGCTCGCAGAATTTCGAGTGCCGCATGCGAGACGAATGGATGCGCGCTCGCGGCGATCCCGTTGCGTGCGTAGAGCGGTTCGCGCGGCGGAGCGCTCGCGCCGGACTGCAGCGCTTCTTCAAAGTTCAGTGCCATGCTGCGGCGTTCGACGAAAGCTGCGTCTGGGCTTCCTTTAAAAACGTTTGTCGTAGGTGGTTTCCGCCGATCAACGCCCGAGTCGTGGGTCAAGGGCATCGCGGAGCGCATCGCCCAAGAAATTCCAGCCGAGTACCGAGACGAAGATCGCTCCGCCCGGCGCGAGCACCAGCAGGGGATTGGTCTCCAAGTAGCCCTTTGCGCTGTTGATCATGTTGCCCCAACTCGGCGTCGGGGGCGTCACGCCCAAACCGAGGAAGCTGAGGGCGGCTTCGGCGAGAATCGCCGACGGAATCGCGAGCGATGCTTGCACGATGATCGGCGAAAGGGCGGCCGGCAGCACGTGCCGCAGGATGATGCGCGTGTCGTCGAGCCCGAGTGCCCGGGCGGCGGCGACGTAATCGAGTTCGCGGATCGCAAGCACTTGTCCGCGCACGAGCCGCGCGAACGCGGGGACGCCGGTGACTCCGATCGCGACGATTGCATTGGCGACGCTTGGGCCGAGGGTAGCGGTGATCGCTAATGCGAGCACGAGTGCTGGGAACGCTAGTAGGCCATCGATCGTGCGCATGAGCACGGCATCGATGCGTCCGCGAACGTATCCCGCAATGAGGCCGATGCCGACTCCGATGATGAGTGCGAACGTGACCGCGAGGACGCCGACACCCAGCGATGTGCGGGCACCGAAGGTCACGCGACTGCGCGTATCCCGGCCAAGTTCATCAGTTCCTAGCCAATGCGCCGATGACGGTCCCGCCAAGATCGCAGAGCCGTTTTGTTCCACCGGATCGTGGCCGGCGAGCACCGGCGCAAACAGCGCGCCGGCGCCGATGATGAGGAGGATCGCTAATCCCAGCCAAAAGTACGGCGAACGTGCCAAGCGCCGTTTGACGTCGCCGCCGGGGGTCCGGATGATGGGCTGGGCCGGCAATGCGTAAGCGGTTGCCATCAGGCGTACGTTATCCGGGGATCCAGCCAACCGTACGAGACATCGACGGCGAAGTTGGTGGCGACCCGCGCCAGCGCTAAAAACACGACCGCGCCTTGCACCATCGGAAAGTCACGTGCAAAGATGCTCTCGATGACCAGCCGGCCGACGCCGGGAAGTGCAAATACCGTCTCAGTGAGGATCGCACCGCCGAGCAGGGCGCCGACCTCCAGACCGACGATGGTTACGACCGGGATGAGCGCGTTGCGTAAGGTGTGGCGGACGAGAACGGCCGGCGGCGCGAGTCCTTTTGCGCGCGCCGTTCGGACGTAGTCGGCGCCCAGCGTTTCCAACAGGCTGGACCGCGTCATGCGGGTGATGATTCCGGCCAGGGCGGCGCCCAGCGCCAGCGCCGGCATGAACATGTGACGCATGTTCTCGACCGGATTTTGCAACAGCGGCGTGAAACCCGACGGGGGGAGAATCCGCCACCACAGCGCTGCCACCAAGATGAAGCCCAGGCCGACGACGAAAGTCGGCAACGAAACACCGACCAGCGCAACGAATGTGGCGGCAACGTCATACGCCGAGTTGCGCCGGAGCGCTGCGATGATGCCCAGCGGCAAACCGATGGCGAGCGAGACGCACAGCGCGAGCACGGTGAGCTCGAAGGTGACGGGGAGCCGAGAGAAAATCGCGCCGGCGACCGACTCGTGCGTGCGGATCGAATGTCCTAAGTCACCGCGCACCAGCGCCCACAGCCAGTCGACGTACTGCACCGGCAACGGCCGGTCGAGCCCGAGCATCGCCCGCAGCGCAGCTGCAGCCTCGGGCGTGGCGTCTTCGCCTAACAGCAATTGGACCGGATCTCCCGGCGCCAGATGAAGAACCAGAAACATGACGATGCTGACGACGATCAACGTTGGAATCGTTCCCAGCAGCCGACCCGCGAGGAAGCGAATCATCGCGCCGGAAGCAACGTTTGCGCCAGTGCTAGCGCTGGAGCCAGGTTGATTTAAACCGCATCAATCCGTCGGGAGTCTGAACAAACCCGCGCAGTGCCGTCGTGGCGACGAACAGCGTCGGCGGGAAGTAGGTGAAGGCATGCGGGACGTCCTCGACGATCTTGCGGCTGAGCTTGGCGTAGATTTTCTTGCGCTCGGCTTGATTGGTCGTCTGCCGGGCCTGCAAGACCATCGCGTCGACTTCGGGGCTGGTGTACTTGCCGTAATTGAAGGCGCCCTTCGATTCGAACATCGGCTCGATGTTGCCGTCGGGATCGATGCGGCCGCTCCAGGACAAGCTAATGACATCGAAGTCGTTCCGTTCGCCGGCTTTGAGCACGCTGCCGAACTCTTGGAGTTGCAGCCGCAGATCGATGCCGATTTCCTTGACCTGCGCTTGCAAGAGTTGGGTGACCTTTTGCTGGACGGGCGTGTTCTCGGCTTTGAGCACGGCGCTGAAACCGGTCGGCTTGCCGCCTTCAGCCAGCTTGGCTTTGGCCGCGGCCAAATCGCGCTTGGGAACGTCCAGCGCCCGATCATACGCCCAGCTGCTCGGCGCGATCGGACCGTTGGCCGCGCGTCCGATGTGATTGTACGCGACGTTGACGACGGCCGAGCGATCGATCGCCAGCGATAGGGCTTCGCGCAGTGCTTTGGTCGCAAACGGACCGGTCTGGCAATTCAACCAAAAGCCCTCGAAACCGACGCCCGGGCTTTCGAGCCACTGCAAATTTTTCGACTGCCGGATGATTCCGATATCCTTGGCATCGATCGCGAACGTGTACAGAAAGTCAACGTTCCCGGTGCGAAGCTCGGTCAACGACACCGAGGTGTCGGGGATCGACCGGTAGACCAACTCATCGAGATACGGCAGACCGCGCTCGAAATAGTCGTCGTTGCGACGTAGGCGCAAATGATCGTCGCGGACCCATTCAACGAATTTGAAGGGTCCGGTGCCCACCGGATTGCGGGTAAAGTCTTTTCCAAATTTTTCGCGGGCCGTCGGTGAAACGATGTAACCCGCGCGGTCCGAGATAATCGCCAGGAACGGTGCGAACGGCGACTTCAGCACGAAGCGGACGGTAAGCGGGTCGGGCGCCTCCACCCGATCGATCAGCACGAGTTCGGGGCGGCGCTGCGAGGCGTTCGCCGGGTTGAGGATATATTCAAAATTTCGTTTGACAGCGCTGGCATCGCACGGCGTGCCGTCATGGAACTTCACCCCCGGGCGAAGCTTGAACACGTACGTTCGATCGTTCGGCGTCGTCCACGATTGCGCGAGGTCGGGGACGATTTTCAAGTTCGGGTCGACCGTGACCAGACCGTTGTACACGGCGGTGTAGACGTTACGATCGACGCCGGCTGACGCGCCGTGGGGATCGATACCAATCAGTTCGCGGCCCAGGACGACCCGCAAGATTCCACCGCGCGTCGGATTCTGGCCCGCGGCCTGGGCCGGCGTCTGGAGTGCCGGCGCGGCGGCGCCGGCGGCCAGCAATGCCAGCACCCCCCGGCGTGAAAGACTCGATTGGAGTGGCATGATGGTCCAACCTCAATTCGGCGACGGTCATTGAGTACGACGTCACGGAGCTTCTGCACTCCCACTGAGCAGGGTTCGCCCCGACGGTCGGAAAGTGCGGGGTATGACGATGACCGCACGCCCGGCAACCGCAGCGCGCGAGATCGCCCACTTCATCGGTGGACAGCGCGTCAGCGGCAAAGCCCGATTTGGCGACGTTTTCAATCCCGCGACCGGCGCCGTCAGCGGACGGGTTGCGTTCGCCTCACAAGCGGAGGTCGCAGCGGCGGTCGACGCCGCCGCGCGCGCCTTCCCGAGCTGGGCGGCGACGACTCCGTTGCGCCGGGCCCGCGTGCTTTTCAAGTTTAAAGAACTCGTCGAGCGGCATATCGACGAGCTGGCTCGGCTCGTGAGCAGCGAACACGGAAAGACCGTCGCCGATGCGCGAGGCGAGGTGATGCGCGGGCTCGAGGTGGTCGAATTCGCGTGCGGCATTCCGCAGTTGCTCAAAGGCGAGTTCACCGAGCAAGTCGGCAACGGCATCGACAGTTGGTCGCTGCGTCAACCGCTTGGCGTCTGCGCCGGAATCACGCCGTTCAATTTTCCAGCGATGGTTCCGATGTGGATGTTTCCGGTCGCGATCGGCTGCGGCAACACGTTCGTGCTCAAACCCTCGGAGAAGGATCCGTCGACCAGCGTCCGGCTCGCCGAACTCTTGCGCGAAGCCGGGTTGCCCGATGGCGTCTTGAATGTCGTGCATGGCGACAAGGAAGCAGTTGACGCGCTGCTGGCCGAATCGCGCGTCGCGGCGGTGAGCTTCGTCGGCTCCACGCCGATCGCCGAGTACATCTACACCACGGGCTGCGGTGCCGGCAAACGCGTGCAAGCGCTGGGCGGTGCCAAAAATCATCTCGTTGTCATGCCCGACGCCGAGCTGGACGGCGCCGTCGAAGCATTGACGGGCGCCGCTTACGGTTCCGCCGGCGAGCGCTGTATGGCGATTTCGGTCGCCGTTGCGGTTGGCCCGGTTGCTGACCCGTTGGTCGAACGGCTCGCCGAGCGCGTGCGAACGCTCAAGATTGGCGCCGGCGAGGATCCCGGCGCTGAGATGGGCCCGCTGGTTACGGGCGCGCATTTGCAGAAGGTGCGCGGCTACGTCGACCACGGTGTTGGTGAAGGCGCTCGGCTTGTGGTCGACGGTCGCGGCTATGTGCCGCCGGCCGGACACCAGGCGGGCTTTTTCCTCGGCGGCTGTCTATTCGACGCAGTCACGCCGGAGATGAAGATCTATCGCGACGAGATTTTCGGTCCGGTGTTATGCGTCGTGCGGGTTGCCGACTTCGATGAAGCAGTCGAACTGATCAACCGCAGCCAGTACGCTAACGGCGTCTCAATTTTTACCCGCGACGGCGACAGCGCGCGTGAGTTTGCACACCGCATCCAAGTCGGCATGGTCGGCATCAACGTTCCGATTCCCGTCCCGATGGCGTTCCACAGCTTCGGCGGCTGGAAGCGCTCGCTGTTCGGCGATCACGCGATGCACGGGCCTGAAGGAGTTCGCTTCTACACGCGCATTAAGACCGTGACCTCGCGCTGGCCGGCCGGAATCCGAAGCGCCGCATCCTTCGTCATGCCCACGCATTAGCTAGCCCGAGGGCGCGTGAAGACCCGTGATGTGGCGCTGCTGAGCGCTATCGAGTTGACCGCGCGATACCGGGCCGGCGATCTTTCGCCGGTCGACGTCGTGCGTGCGGTCTTCGAGCGCATCGAAACCCACGAGACAGCCATCAACGCATTCTGCGTGCTCGATCGCGAGGCGGCGGACGTGCAGGCGCGGGCATCCGAAAAACGCTGGCATCGCGGCGCGCCGACCGGTTTGCTCGACGGCGTTCCGGTTTCAATCAAAGACGTGCTGTTGACGCGCGGCTGGCCGACGTTGCGCGGTTCGCGAACGGTGACACGCGAGCAAGGGTGGGACGAAGATGCGCCGGCGGTCGCGCGGCTACGCGAGCACGGCGCCGTGTTGTTCGGCAAGACGACGACGCCGGAGTTTGGTTGGAAAGGCGTCACCGACAGTCCGTTGACCGGCGTCACTCGCAATCCGTGGGATACGACCAAGACGCCGGGCGGCAGCAGCGGCGGAGCGGCGGCGGCGGTTCTCCTCGGGATGGGAACGCTGGCGCTGGGCACCGACGGCGGTGGCTCGGTGCGCATCCCGGCCAGTTTTTGCGGGATCGTCGGTCATAAGCCGACGTTCGGCCGCGTCGCAGCCTATCCACCGAGCCCGTTCGGGACGTTGGCCAACACCGGTCCGCTCGCGCGTACCGTTGCCGATGCGGCATTGCTGATGAACGTGATCGCGCAGCCGGACGTGCGTGACGTGTACGCTCTGCCGTACGATGCGCGCGATTACGTTGCCGACTTGAACGGCGGCGTGGCGGGCTTACGGATTGGGTTGTGTCCAAGTTTCGGCGGTCACGTCGCACCGGAGGTCGCGGCGTCCGTCGCCGCGGCCGCAAAGATTATGGAAGGCATCGGCGCCCGGATCGAGCCGGTGGAGGCACCGTGTGAGAACGCGGCCGCGACATTTACAACGCACTGGCACGCCGGCGCCGCCGAACTTCTGCGCGGGATCCCACCGGAGCGCCACGCATTACTCGACCCTGGTTTTCGTGAGGTCGCGGCGCTCGGCGCACAGATCGACATGCCGGCATTTTTCGCCGCCGGCCGCGCGCGTGAAGCACTCAGCCGCCGGATGAATCGCTTCTTTGCGGACTACGATCTGCTGATGACCCCGACGATGCCGCTGGCGGCTTTCGAAGCGGGCCGCGACCTACCAGTGCAAGCCGACGGCAGCCATTGGATCGACTGGTCGCCGTTCACGTACCCGTTTAACCTGTCGCGACAGCCGGCAGTGAGCGTGCCGTGCGGCATGACGGTCGCTGGCCTCCCGGTCGGGCTGCAAATCGTCGGCCCGATGTACGCCGATGCGCTCGTGCTGCGCGCTGCACACGCGTTCGAGACAGCCTGCCCAATTCGACGGTTGGAGAATTAGCACGCCAGTGAATTCGGAGCGATCATGCTAACGATGCCGCAGTCGTGCCGGTGCACGCCGATTTTAGGCGTGTTTCGAGAGCCTCAATCGTCGCTGAAAGAAGGGATGCTCGCTGACTAACCGTCCAGGACGAGACGGTCGGCGATCTTGTCGAAATTGGCTTTGGTTCGCGCGAGCCAGCGGCGAAGTTCGGCTTGTTCGCCGAGCCGCAATTCTTTGGCCAGCGAAAATGGAAGCGGCGGCGTTGCGGTCATCGTGAGATCGACGAGCCTATCGTGTAGCTCCGGTAAATCGATCGTCAACCCGCCGGCGGCCTCGAAGTCGCGCCGCGTTTGGGACTCGGCCCAGCGCTCGAAGCGAGTGGGATCGCCGAAGAAGAGATTCCGAACAACAACCATTGCACGGGCGTGAGGTGCGAACGCATCCATTGCCGGGCGCAACAGCGCAATCGAATCGGGCGCCCGATTGAGCAACCAGAACAAGATCAGCGACAGCCCGAGCTCTTCGAGATCGGCTCCCAATGCCGGAATTTCTTGAGCGACCAGTTCGCCGATTCCGGCCGGCAATGAGATCACGACATCGCTCTCGTCGGTTTCGTCGAGCACCGATAGCAGGTCGATCCAGCCGTCATGATGGCGCAAGTCAATCGCTTTGGTCGGCACGTGATCGCGCAGCACACGTTCGACGTCGGCGTTCCGAACGTCGCCATCGACCACCAGCGGCGTGAGGCCGCGGACCGATACGAGCCAGTCGGCAAAGGCAATCGCCGCCAGCGATTTGCCGACGCCGCCCTTATCGCCGTGGAAGAAGTGGACGCTCATCGTGGGCTCACCGCTTTATTCACTCGACGGGGTCGCTTCTACAAAAGCAACGCCGCGCCCCTGCGAGCGGCTCTCGTGAACCCGCTCCTAACCGAGACCGATAACGCCGCGCTCGGCAAGCGCTACGATCGCCGCCTCGTCGAGTTCCAGCTCTTCGCGCAAAACGTGCCGAGTATCGCGACCGACTTCGGCGACGCCAGGCTCGAGCGCCGCACGGGCCGAGCGCGCGCGGGTCGAAAATTTTCGATCAGGACGTCATATTGACGAATCCAGCGAAGAACAAGTTCCTGCACGATCGGGTTATGTAAATCGAATGTGACCCCGCGCCGGTTTCGACCGAGCGAACGCCAGTAGATGCCGTGGCCGCGCCGCAGGCGTCCGTAGTGTCGCGCATGATCGCCCGTGCCAGGCTGCTCGATCTTGGTGATGCTCGCGCCGGAGTCGCCTAAGACCGTCGCCGCGATTGGTGCGGCGATCATCGTTGGCAGGTCGAGGACGCGAATGCCGGCTAGCGACCGCGGATGTCGTTCAATCGGCATGACGACGAGCGCAAACGTAGAGCGAAACTGACATCGGCTAACGCGACTGGTTATTGGTTGCCTGCTTGATCATCTGCCGTGCGATGATCAGCTGTTGGATTTGCGAGGTTCCTTCGTAGAGTCGCAGGAGCCGCACGTCGCGATAGAAGCGCTCGACCTTGTACTCGCTGATATAGCCGGCGCCGCCGTGAATTTGGACAGCCCGATCGGCGACGCGGCCCACCATCTCCGTAGCGAACAACTTGCAGCATGAAGCATACATCGCCATCTGCGGATCGCCGCGTTCGTATCGCAGGGCGGCGTCGCGAACCATAGCGGCGGACGCGACAATTTCGGTCTGACTGTCGGCGAGCATCGCCTGGATGAGCTGAAAATCAGCGATGCGCTGGCCGAATTGCTCTCGGTGAAGCGCATACCGAAGCGCATCGTCTACGAGCCGCATCGCCATCCCGGTCGAAGTCGCGGAGATGTGCAACCTGCCGCGGTCGAGCACCTTCATCGCCGTCTTGAATCCGACTCCCGGAACGCCGCCGATGACGTTTTGGGCTGGGACGCGAACGTTGTCGAAGATGATGTCGCAGGTTGTGGTGCCGCGCTGGCCCATCTTCTTGTCGGGTTTTCCCAGCGCGATTCCCTTCAAGTCGGCGGGAACGATGAACGCGGAGATCCCGCTGGCTCCGGTGCTCGCCGGATCGGTGCGCGCCATAACCGTGAAGCCGGCGGCCCGGGCGGCGTTGGTGATGTAGCGCTTCGTTCCATTGAGGACGTACACGTCGCCCTCGCGGCGCGCCGACATTCGCAGCGACGCGGCATCCGAACCGGCGTCCGGTTCCGTCAACGCAAACGAGAAGATCATTTCGCCGCTGGCGATCTTCGGAAGGTAGGCGCGCTTCTGTGCCTCGGTGCCGTCCATGAGGATGCCCTGCGAACCGATGCCGATGTTCGTACCAAATACGGACCGAAACGCTGGGGAGGTGTGGCCCAGCTCGATCGCGAGTTCGACCTCCTCGGGCATGCTCAAGCCGAGCCCGCCATACTGTTCCGGAATCGACAAGCCGAAGAGTCCCAGCTCGCGCATCTCAGCGACCAGCGCAGCCGGAACCGTATCTTGTTCCTCGACGAGGTCCTCGTTGGGAACGAGCCGTTCGCGGACGAATCGGCGCACGGTCTGACGCAGACTTTCGAAGGTCTCTTGATCTAATGTCATGCAACGATCCTCAGCGCCAGCGGTTTCCGGTGATCAAACCCTTCGCGTCGGACGCAAGAAACTGCTTTAGGCGCCGCGCTACGCTGGCCACCGGAAAGCCCCGGCGCGTAGTCCCCGGCAACGACGTCGGCCGCTTTGTTTGCGGACCGATAATGTGGGACGGCGACGACCCGATAACTTCCGAGACCGCCGGTCAGGCTTCCATCGATGGTGACCGTTCGCACGGCGGAGCGTCTTATTAGGAGTAATGCCGTGACCCACCGCCCGCCCATGAGCCGAATCGGCATGCTCACGGCCAGAGCCAGGAACACATCAGTCACCGGCGTGCGCTGGGGACGGGGTTGCGGACGGCGATTATGTCGACGGTTCTGGCGCGACTCGGCACTCTTTATGGGGCTTTCCGTCCGAACTCTGGCAGCCGGCCTGATGTTCTGCGTTCTAACGACGGCCAGCGCAGCGGCAGATGAGCGAGTAGCTTCGACCGCCCCTTCAAAGGAAGGCTATCTCGGGGTACAGGGTTTGGTCGTTGTCGGCGATCATGGCGACATTGCGGGAAAGCAATATGGTGTCGGCGGTGCGGCGCTTTTTCAAGTGAATCTTGCTCCGATTCGCCGGATCTCATTGCACGCTGAAGGAGTCCCCGTCGTCTCCATTCCGCAAAAAGCCTCCGCTTTTTACGGTCAAGCGGCGCCCGCCATTGGCGTCTTCGATACCGCCGTTCGGTTTGCCGTCGACAAGGCTGGGCGCTATCGGGTCGGCGTTGGGACGACCGTGATCAATCAGCGCACGCCATTACCCAACATCAGCCAAGTTGCTTACTCTCGTTTGGCCGGTGGCCGATACGAAGTGCTTGCTCGAATTCCGCGCGGCAAGTCGCGCTTTATCGAAGCGCAGGTAGGGGTGACGCCCCGGCTGTTCGGTACGGACCATTTCTTATTCAGTGACGGTAATCCAGCTGTCAATAAGAATGAACGAGCCGCCGAGGAAGACGGCAGCATTGTGTATGGCATTCGGCGGGCACACTCGGAGGTCGTTTTCGGCTTGCGGTCAATCAACTTCTCCGCAGTTTTTACGAAAGATGGCTCCGCCGCCGACCGCAACAATGGCGCCGGCATCATGATCGAATTTCGCCGCGACCTTTAAGCGCGCACCGCGGCCAAAATCGCGGGCCGTTACAACTGCGAGGTCAGATCGGAACGACCGCTCGGGGGTCAATGGCAACCGAGACGCAGCGCGCTACCAGCCGGACGTGCCAGGCGCTCCTTTGAACGGCCCGACGATCTCGCTGGTGATCCATCCACCGTAAAAATCGCCCGCTTGCGTCTGCACGCGTTCATCCCCGACATAGCACGCGTCAACGCGTCCCGGATAGAACGCGACATAATTCTCTAGCTCCGCATAGGCCGGCAAGGGTGCTTCATACCTCCATGCGGCTCGAGCAACCCGGCGATCGCCGACGACCAGGTCGTAATACGACGCCACGCCCTTCCATTCACAGAACGACGTGTCTGGAACCCGGTGCAGCGACGTCATCTGCACGTCATGCGGTGGAACGTAATAGACCGGCGGATGACTCGTCTCCAACACGCGCAGCGCCCGGTCCGAGCGGGCGATCTCGATGCCGCCACTTACCACGCGCACGAGGCGGCCGCTGCGTTCCAGACGCGGCGGGCGTTGGTAGTCCCACACCCATTCCTGACCGGGCGCTAGCGATGGACGTTGCCTCATCAGGTGCTGTAACACTTTCGAGGGTAAACGGGGTTCAAGCCGTATGAGCTGTTTCATCGTTACCGGAGCGACCGGCGGCATCGGTTCGGCGATCGTGCGCCGCGCGAGCGCCGCGGGCTACGAGATCGCCGCAATCGCTCGCGACGCGACGCGCTTGACCTCGCTCTGCGAGCAAACGGGGACCAAGCCCTATCCGTGCGACGTGCTCGACGAATCATCGCTGAGGTCCACGATCGAGCGCATCGTCGCAGCACACGGCCCCCTCGGCGGCCTCATTCATGCAGTGGGCGCGATCATGCTCAAGCCGCTCCATGCGACCTCGCTCGACGATTGGCGCGCGACGATGGATCTCAATGCAACGAGTGCGTTTCTTGCGGTAAAAGCCGTCATTCCCCATCTGATGCGCGAACGTCGTGGAAGCATCGTGTTGTTCTCAACCGTCGCGGTGCAAACTGGACTCCAGAATCATGAGGTCGTCGCAGCGTCCAAAGGCGCCGTCGAAGGGCTCGTGCGAAGCGCTGCGATTTCGTACGCGCGATACAACATCCGGGTGAACGCAATCGCGCCGGCGCTCACGCGCACCCAACTCTCGAAGCAGTTCTGGAGTAGCGATGCGATGCTGCAAGCCTCGACGACGCTGCATCCGCTCGGCCGCATCGGCGAGCCTGATGACGTCGCCGCCGCCGCGCTGTTCGCGCTTTCTGAGGACGCGAGTTGGATGACGGGACAAATCATCGGTGTTGACGGCGGGCTTTCGGCCGGCGTACAGCCGCTACGAACAAAGCTCTAGGCGTTACAACTTTGAGGTCAGATCGGCCCGGCCGCTCGCCGGGTCAATGGGAACCGAGTCATGTTCTGCCCTCCGGCTACAAGGAGGTCGATGAGATCCGGCACATTTTCATTCCAACGCCCGGCATAAAATAGTCGAACAAATTGGTTGTCGCCAAATGCGAGAGGTGCTGATCGAACAGACCCAACCCCACAGTAATCAGCGGCCTAACGTTGAGGCTCAGACCGCTAAGCGATTTCGACGACGTAGCTGTCGAGTTTAAGCTGCGCGACGTCAAGCTCTACGATGATACGTGTAGGGCCGAACTCCTATGATGGCGTGCACGTATGGGTGCGCTACCAGTCCGACTTCCAGATCTACGCCGTCACCGTCAACCGCCGCGATGATTGCGTTGTAAAAAAAGCAAAGAAGACTCCAGGAGGCCGCTCCAACGGCGGAACATACTTCACATTGGCTGAGGCGCGGTATTCCGTTCCCTTCGGCGCAACGCAACACGTCGCGTCGTCACTCGCGACGTCGCAACCGACTCGGCAATGCTCGCGCTTGCGATCGATGGACGCACTCTCGTCCGGACGCTGGACCAAGAAATGGTCGGCGGAGCGCCGATCGCAAAACCTGGTCGCGTCGGAATCCGCGGCGATACTAGTGAATTCTATTTCGACGACTTCATGGCTACTTTGCTATGATCGTTCGGTGGTTCGACGCCTCAAGCGAGCTGGGAAGCGCGTTCCCGCCGCAAGCCTTTTTTACCGTGATGGCAGCGCCGAAACAGAGCACCTAAATACGCGCTTTGTTACCTTTATCAGCGGGGTTTAAGATACCGTCAGCGAGGCGACCGCGCCAGCGAAAACGCCCCACTCCACCAGTAAGCGCGGCAAGAAATGCAATCGACGCACTCAATAGCCCGGCGACTGGCGTGAAAACGACCGATTCCCATGCATGGTTCATGCGCCGTGCCAAAATTGCGCGCGCCAAGATGCACAATACGATGGAGATCCAGGCCCAGCGGTAGTTCAAGTACGCCGCGATCCAGGGAAAAACGAAAACGACGGACTGCCAAACTCCAAAACTTAGCGACCCGAAAAAGCCAACTGAAAAATAAAGCGACCGTCCGAGGCCGCTACTGGCCGCGTTGAACGATCCATAGCCTTGAGCCGTAAATAGAGCCGAGCCCGAAGCAAGTGCGATTCGGTACCCGGAGCGTTTGAGATGCATCGCCAATTCAACATCTTCGACGAGCGTTTGCAGCGCCGCATGACCACCGGCAGCGTTGTACGCATCCCGCCGTACCAGAAATGCTTGTCCAGTCGCGGCGGAAAACCGTGGGTTGGTACCGGTCGCCCAACGCATGGGCAGTGCTTGCAGTAAAAACAAGGTAATCGCGGGGCAAAGCAACGCATCGAAGACCGAACGATTCGCAATTCGCGGCCATACGCTCACAGCCGCAACCTTCGCGCTTTGCGCATATCGAACAAGCGCATCGATTCCGCCGTTCTGAACGACCACGTCGGCATCGGTGAAAAAAAGCATCGGCGCTTGTGTAAGCCTTGCGGCTTGTGCCAGTGCTGCGACCTTCCCGCAGCCCGTCGCCTTGGCTACCACGAGACGGGGTTGCCAAATCGAGCAATGTTGCAGCAACTGGAAAGTCGCATCGGTCGAGCCGTCGTCGATAACAATAATTTGGCGCACCACCCTCTGGGCTAAGAGCGCTTGGCAACACAAAAGAGCAGTCAAGGCTTCATCACGCATAGCGATGCAAACATCGACTTCCGATTCCCCGAAGCACTGGAGTGCCCGCAAGCGTGGAAAGAAGCGCAGATTGTCAAGTTGGACGATCAGTCCGGTGAGCGCAATTAGGTTAGCAATCCAGACGACAGTCTCAATCATGTTTGGCAAACAATCGCAGCGAAGATGCAACAACGTCATCGACACCCCTGAATCCCCGAAGTATTGCGCGATAGCGCGTCTCGACCGCATTCTGCGCAATATCGGCATCGATGCGCATGAGTGAGTTGCTAACACGCTGCTCGGCGAGTCGCACTAGGCCTAGTGTGCTCGGCACAATTGGAGTTCCGATGTCAAGTAAAATGTCCGGACGCTGCTTGCGGCGGAAAACAAGCCGCAGCGCCATTGGGACCACAGGAACGTTGGCTGAACTTGCTGCGTGCGAAAATGCGCTCAGAAACCGCAGGGGATCGTTCGGAGGACGCAATTCGCCTTGAGGGAAGATCCAGACCCCGCATCCCGACGCAGCAAGATCAGCAGCATGGTCGATGGCCGGTTTTGCGGTTCGGGGACTCCTAGCATCGACTGAAAATGCGCCCACCCAGCGGAATATCGGAAACCGCATGAGTTGATCGTGGCGCATCATAATGGCAAATGGGCGATTCGGAAGCGCCAAACGATGCAGCGCAAACGGAAGAAAGCCATCCCACCATGAGGAGTGATTGCCCACTCCAATATACCCTGAGTCCGGCAGTTCCGCTGCATCATTGCGCAGCCATACGCCGGCAAAAGACGAGCGTAATAATCGCTTAACGTACAACCCGAAAAATCGCTCGAAGCCCGGAAGGCGTTTTTCACGGACCCACCCAGAACTCATATGCTTAGGAGGCGTTCTGCCGCCAATCGTCCGCTGATCAGCACCATTGGCACACCGGACCCTGGGCGCGTGCCGCTCCCGGTGAATACGACGTTCCGCAAAAACGGATGTGCGATCGTGGGTCGCAGTGGACCCATTTGATCGAGCGTATGGTCGGGCCCAAATGCGGCACCATGCATAAGATTGAGCTCGGTCTCAAACTCCCGCGGTCCACGAGCGCGCTGGAACACAAGGTGTGATTGCAAATCGCCTGCGTGACGCTCGACGCGTTTTAAGACGCGCGTGAAAAGCGCCTCTTCGTCAAAGTTGCGTAGCTGCTTGCGATTTGGAACGGGAGTGAGCATCGATAACGAACTCATCTTGCTGGGTGCAAACGATGGATCGGTGACGGCTGGATTGCAGACATAAACCATTGGTTCGGTAGGTATTGATCCCGCGTCAAGTTGAGCGTACGCCCGCCAAGGATTCTCCGGCAGCAGTACGCTATGATGCGGCAAAGAAACGGGCCGGTCGATACCGAGGTACCACACAATCGCCGAGTGTCCATAAGCAAGTTTCGACAACGGCGCGTCGAAAAAGCGACGCATAGCAGGCTCGCGATCTGCGTTGATGGCCACCGCATCAAATGTTCGAATGGTGTCACCGATACGGATTCCGGTTGCCCGGCCGCGCGCCGTAATAACTTCGTTGACGGCCGAACCAAAATGGAAATGGACACCCGCATTTTCGCATGCGCTCATCATTGAATGAACGACTGCCCCCGTACCTCCGGGCGCAAACCAAACGCCTCCAACAATTTCTTCCACCGGCAACAGCGAATACAAAGCCGGCGCGCGCAGTGGCGAGGTTCCTAAATAAAGCGACTGAAAGGTAAGTGCTTGGACCATGCGCGGGGACTCAAACCACCGCTCGGTGTAGCGGCGTAATTTTCCGAGCACCCATGGTCGAAGCTTTCCCGGATTGATCAGCAGCTTCAGGATGCTCGCGGGTGAATGGTCCACTTCGAGAATTTTGCCGCGGGATTCGCGAAACTGGGCGTGTACCTCCGCTACGTAGCTCAGCGCTGATGCGGCACGCCCGGGTTCGAAGCGCGCCACTTCTTGCAGTAACGTAGCGATATCGGATGAGAGATCGAAATGCTCACCGTCGGGCCAAAGCACGCGGTAGGCTGGATCAAGTCGCCGTAGTCCGATGCGTGAGAATGCGTCCTTTCCAAGCGCGCGCTCGATGACGTCCGTCATTACAATGAGCGTTGGTCCCGCATCGAAGCGAAAGCCTTGCGGAGAAACAAAGCTCGATGCCCGTCCCCCGGGGCGATCGTGGGCCTCATACACGTCCACGAACACGCCGTCCTGCGCTAGCCGCAGTGCGCACGCCAGTCCGCCAAGCCCGGCGCCCACCAAGCACGCGGACCTCACGTGATATTGCCGGATAACATCGCGAAAGCCCGAAAACCCGTCCGGATGCTTGTATTGAAGTCGATCCACATTGCTGCCGCGATTTTATGGCTGGGAAATTTTGCGATTACCGGCGTTTGGAGCATTCGCGCGTTCGCGACGGGCAGGTCACAGCTGCGTGCGTTTGCGGTCCGTGAGATTCTCTTTACGGATATTCTCTTCACGCTGGTCTTTGGATCGGCGGTAACAATTACTGGAATATCGCTGGCTGCCGCAGAGGGCGTTGCGATTTTGCGTACGGCGTGGACGGCCGCAGCCTTATGGGCCGTTATCGTAGCTGGAATCGCATGGCTCGCAATTCTGCTCCCACTGGAACTACGAATGCACCGCTTGGCATGTGCCGGGGAAGATGCGAGCCTCAAACAAGTGTTCGTCATTTGGAGCATTGCAGGCTGGCTCGTGACGGTCATCCTGTTTGGCGTCATTTATTTGATGGTTGGGAAACCGGCGTAGACCAATGCCATGCTCCGCACGGCGTACGTCAGCTTGGCAATTGTGCCGACGTGCACCCGTCCTCGGTTGGGATCGAATCCGCCTGCTTCTAGTTTGTCGAGAATGCCTGCGTATACGGCGCTCGTCATGATGAGCGAAGCGCGGGATCCATCGTTGGGTACGCGGGCCGCAAGAACGCTGGATTCACGGTAATAAGAGCGCGCTCGCTCAGCGACGGATCGCATGACTTGACGAAGCTCCATTCCCGGCCATTCTTTCACGGGCATATAATTGCGTCCCATTCTGCGATCCTCGTCAACATCGCGCAGGACATTGGTAAACTGCATGGCAATGCCGAGCCGCTCGGCACGGCGTAGCGAATCTTTGTCACCTGCGCCAAGAACCGGCATTGCGCACCGTCCGACGGTTCCCGCAACGGCAGCCGAATACGTTTCCAAGTCATGCATGCTGCCGATGCCGAGGCCTTCGACATCGCTCCGGCATCCGCGGATCAAGCGCAGCAAATCATCGATTGAAATCTCAAAGCGCTGCATTGCGTGGCGCAGCGCTGGAAACCATGGGGCATCGGTTTCCCAATCTGTGTTCCGCGCCATTGAGACGTCGAGCCTAACAGCATCGAGAAGATTGAATCGGTCCGCGGCAGTGAGCCCCGGCTCATCTGCGGCATCATCCGCGAACCGGCAAACCCCGTACAGCGCTTCGATCGCTTTCCGTTTGGCCCGCGGCAGAATGCGGGTCGAAAAATAGAAACTTTTCGATTTAGTGCGCATGACAGCGGCGCACCATGCTTGACTGTTTTCCACGCATACCGCGCTCATGCCGGCAGCTCGTCGCGAATGCGCTCGACCGTTTGCTGGGCGCTCATAGTTACAAGAGGCAATCCCGTTGCCGGCCGAGTGCTGGCTCCCGCGAAGAAGCAATTCTTGTAACGGCGGTGCCGCGTGTCCGGCCTCAGCGGCCCGATCTGAAAAATGTCGTGCGATAGTCCGAATGCAGCTCCCCGATTAAGGTTGAGTGCATCGGAAAAATCTACCGGTGTTCGACTCTTTATGAAACGAATACGTGAACGCAATTCCGGCAGGCGGCGTGTCTGGATACGATCGAGGACCGAATCGATGAGTTCTTGTTTTTGCGCCGGCCAATCAACCTCGGAGTGAAGGTTCGGCGCCGGTACCAGAACGTATAACGCTTCTTTACCCGGCGGAGCCATGTTCGGATCGGTAACGCTGGGCGCTGCGAGATAGATTGCAGGATCCCGTGGAAAAATACCATGCCGGAAAATATCGGAACACGTTGAGCGCATGTCTTGGGGCATGAGGAATTCATGGTGCAGCATGTCGGGATATCGAGTTTCAAGCGCAATGTAGAGCAGCAGTGCGGACGGTGTGTGCCGCATCGTTAGCGACCGATGAGAAGGCTCTTGGAGAAGGTGTTCGTACGCGTACGGAAGGTCCGCCGTTAGGACCGCGATGTCGCAATCGTATCGCGCCGAATCCGTGCGAACCGCTGTGACGCGCGACGCATCTTTCTCCACTGCGGTCACTTCGGAATCGTAGACGACGTGAACGCCGGCCCGACGCGCGACCCGGTCCAGGGCGCGCGGGAGAGCCCCGATTCCACCGAGCGGAAAATAAATGCCCTCCCCCAGTTCCGTGAAGAGCAAAAGACGGTACAGTTCCGGGCTGTCGTAGGGCGACATGCCGAGGTACATTGATTGGAAAGAAAAGGCCGCAGCAATCTCGGGCGAAAGAAATGCCCGATCGGCGCTTGCGGCGAGCCGTCGGAAGGCACCGGCTTTGACCAGCGACATAAGGTTACGAGGTGTAACAAACTCCGCGAAACTTTTGACGCGCCTGCCAACAAAATCGCGTCGAGCAATTTGATACGCCCAGGCCGCCTGCGCCAAATAGTACAGAAAGCCCGCGCTCGAACCGGGATGAAATACTTCGAGCGACGCGATTGTTTCGGACAGTACGGGCGAGATGGTGAGCGACCGCTGGTCCGGGTAATGTAGCCGGTAGTTCGGAGAAAGGCGCACGGACGGGACTTCGCGATCGAAATCCTCGCCGATGGTCGCAAACACAGCACGGTACACATCGCACATAAATAGCAACGTAGGGCCTAAATCGAATGTAAAGCCATCCCAGGTTTGCTGAGCGGCACGCCCGCCTGGGCGGTCCTGTTTCTCCAACAGCGTCACGCGATATCCGGCGTGGGCCAAAAGCGCCGCAGTACAAAGCCCGGCCACGCCGGCCCCGACCACTACGACGCGTTTTTTGTCCATGCGCAACTCCCGGTGTGCCTTAGAGACAGTACAATAGACGCTAGTAGGGAGGCTTGTCAAACGAGACCTCAAGGAACCACGCGATCGCTAATCTCGCTTGTGCAGCGCGGGGACTTTCACAGAAACGTCGCTCGCCATTTGCACAGCGTCGCCGCACTCATGCCGTGTTTGCGATAGAGTCCAGTGGCTTTCGCTCCGCGCTTGGCCTCCTTGAGAATCCCGACGATCTGAGCTTCGGTGAACCGGGACTTAGGCATGTGGTTCCCTTTCGAGGCGAATGCCCCCGGAATCCACATGTCCCTCGTGGCACGCATACGGATCTGGCATCCTCGACATAGGTTAGCCGAGTCGTCTATTCCGGAACGCACAAAGCCGGTTCAAATTTGCTTTCGACGGGCGTCTTCCACCTGCCCGATAAAAGCCAAGACGGCCGAATCGAATTCCGCGGGCGCCTCCATGTTCGGCATGTGACCGGCGCCCTTGATAACGACCTTCCGAACGCCCGCGATGCCCGCCCTCAGCGTGTCGGCGATTTGCTGAAAATCCGGCAAGTCGCGTTCACCAACGACGACGAGGGTCGGCATGCGGATCTGACCGAGCCGCTCACTCGATGGCGGGTCGACGCCGGCCGCATGACTGTCGTTGACCCAGCCCCAACCGGAATAGTCGTTCACGATCTCGGTCACCCTGGCCCGCACGTCCGGAAGTTCTCGGACCGACGAAAACAACTCATGTTCCAGCCAGAGAGCATTGCCTGCTTTGGGACCATCGCTTTCGGCGCGCTCGACGATCGCATCGAACGACGCGTTCCAGCGCTCCGTCCACGTGTGTCCGTCCAATGCGGAATTGACCAGTGTCAAGCTCGGCGTCGCGTCAGGGTGGAGCAATGCGTGGTGGAGAACAATTCGACCGCCCATCGACAGGCCAATGAGATGCGCTCGCGGCACCTGCAGATGATCGAGCAGCCCTCGCAAATCATTTGCGTGATTAAAGGGCTCGCCCGAAGGAACGTCCGATCGCCCGAACCCACGCAGGTCGTAACGAATGGCACGGTACGACCGTGCGAAGGGCTCGAACTGGTCGTCCCACATTCGGGTGTCGAGTGAGAGCCCATGGACGAACACCACGGGCGTTCCCTGGCCGGCCGCCTCATAGTAGAGATGCGTACCGTTAACCGGCACCACCGAAGACAAAACGTCCATCGCCGTCCTTCCGAGCGCCGAGTCCGCCGCTCTTCCGCGCTTTCGCAAGCTGTCCCTAGCGAAGCGGCAATCTTACCGGAATTGACGTTGGTGACGCAGATGGATTCGTTGTCGGCAATGCGATTGGTGCCGGTTGTTCAGGTGGCGCTGTACCTCCGCCACCGCAAGCAGCCAGAGCGATCGCAATTAAACTTGCGCCGCTGATTTGAAAGAATTCTACTCATCCATTATCTTCCGCACGCAATCAAGCAAAGTCGGTCGCCCACCGCACGGATGTAGGTACCAATAGCCTTCTTGTGCTGTGGGCCGTTCGAGCTTATTCAGCAATTCGTGATTTAAGGGATGATAGCTCGACGGTCCAGTCAAGATGGGCGCTGGGAAAGAAAGTGTGCACCGAAAACCACCCTCTGGATAGAGGCTAGCCCAATTTCAGCCTATTACGTGCGAGCAGTCTATAATGCGATCGTGCGTTTGCGTAATCCGGAATCGTAAGAGCTGGCCAAGCCGCACCCCGAGAACTGCTGACGAGGCGTTCTCTTTAGCGCCAGGGTAAAACCACCAGCGCCTCCGGAACTTCGCATCGCGACGATTCTTTAGAAGGAGCCTTCGGAGCGGTCGACCTCTTCCACGTATGTGCAGAGTAGGTTGAGCAGTCGCATTTGCTCGATCGTCTTCGCACGAGAGGCGAGCAATTGCGGACTGCAAACCAAGACGCTGAGCGCTTGGGCGCGCGACAGGGCGACGTTGAGGCGGTTGGGACTAAGCAGAAACTCGAGTCCGCGCGGCGCCAGTTCCGCGCTCGAGGTCGCCATGGAATAGAAAACGACTGGCGCCTCCTGACCCTGAAACTTGTCGACCGTGCCGACGCCGATCTCGTCGAGTCCCCGCGAGCGAAGGCGTTTGACGATCTCGACGCGCTGCGCGTTGTACGGCGTCACGATGAGGATGTCGGCCGGTGTGAGTTGGCGTGAAGGGCAATCGCGAAGGGTCACCGTTCCGCCATCCAGCAGGCGCGCAACCTCCGCGACAACGCGTTCCGCCTCCTCAACTGATCGGCGCGGATTTTCGTCGTGCTCGACCGCAAGAAATCGCGGGCCGCCGCCCGACAGCCCGGAAGCCGCGACGCGATTGTTCGGGTTGAGGGCATCCGCCTCGAGGCGCCCTTCGTAGAACGCAAGCGAGATGAAGCGGTTGATGTCCGGCTGCAGGCGGTACGAAGTATCGAGAAAGACGCCGCGGTCGATCGGGATCGTCGCATCATCGTTTAGCAGATGCTCGAGGATCGAGCGATCCGTGCCGATCGGGTGCGAGCCGGCCGAGACCTGCGGCAATTGCTGGGGATCGCCGAGAAGCACGACATCGCGCGCGATCAGTGAAGTGGCGAGTGCGTCGGCGAGCGAGACCTGTCCGGCCTCGTCGATAACGACGACGTCGAACGCACCGCGTTGCCTCTCATCGGCCCATGCGTGCGTCGTCGCCGAAACGAGTGCACATCCGGCGTAACCAGCGACCTTGGGTGCGTCGATCACCAACGGAGGGTCCAGGGACGACAGATATTGGGAGCCCTCGCTCCAGTCGCTGCTCTTGTGGCAGCCGTGGAACGTGACACCGCGGTCCGACGCAGCTTCCTCGACCTTGCGAAGCAGGTTATGTAGCGCCTTATGGGTCTGGGCTGCGAGCGCAACGCGCTTTTTCGCTTTGAGCAGGTCGACGATCACGTGCGCGGCAGTCGTGCTCTTTCCCGAACCGGGTGGACCTTGTACGACGAGGTAGCTCCGGTCGAGCGCCCGCACGACATCCGAAACTGTTTCTTGCGTGACACGCTCGGGCTGCAAACGCGCGCCACGCGGCCGATCTGTGAGGCGCGGCGCGCGCCCAAGTAGCATGGCAAGCGTCGCCGCATGGTCGCGCTCGAGTGTGTCCGCACAATACGCGTTGGCGATCGACTCGATCGCCGCGCGCTTCCCATGATCATCGAATGGTTTGGCGGGAATGAGCGCGCAAAGCCGATCCGGGTCGATGGCCTTTGCAAGCTTGATGCTGAGCTTTCCCGTAAGGTCGTCGAGGTTGACGATCTCACCCGCTCCCTTGCCGGTCGCGACGTCGAGCGGGTTCTTGCCGAGATCGTGTTCTTGCAAGGGATAATGATAGGTGTACACGAGATTGCGGTCGCGGTCGCCGATTTTGTATGGGTGGAATTCGCTGCAAAGCCGCAACCCGCCGAGGGCCTTGCGGTCTTCGTCGACGAGCTCGGTCGGATGATCGATGCGATAAAAATGCTCCCACCACTGCGGCTTCTGCTCGCGCTGGTGGTACCGCAGGAGATTACCGAGCAACCACCTGGCGCGAAGCGGCTCCGACCAGTCGCGCAGCTCCTCCAAGGTCTCAGGGCTGGGTAAGCCATCGAGAAGGGCCGTTTCGAGCTCGCCGCGTGCAAGGTTCTCGGGCGCGCCCGTCGCGTCGGGTGGGTCGCGCCAAGGCACGGGCACCTCGAGTGTCGCGTTGCGTTCGCCGCGCAGGCGCACGAGCCACTGGTGGAGGGCAAACGTCGACCGGCAGTCGTCTTCGTTATACGCGCGGATGTCTTCCAGCGTCGCAGGGTCTTGGCTTTCGAGCCAGCTCTCAAACATGACGATCGAGTCGTCGCCGCCACGGGTCAAGGTCCGGCGCTCGAAACCGTAGAGCGCTTCGACTTTTTTAATGGAGTACGACGGTTGCGAAATCCAAAGGCTCTGTCGAACGACCGCATAGAGATCGACGAAGGTTCCGGCTCTCAAGAACCCGTCAACTTCTTCTTCGCGCGATCCGAAGCGTCCCATCAGTCGTTTGAGTGCAGTCATTTCGTAAGGCGCGTAGTGGTAGACGTGCAAGTTCGGGTACCGTTCTTGTCGGCCGACCACGAAGTCGACAAACGCTTCGAATGCGAGCCGTTCATCAGCGGGCGTCGTCCCCCAAAATGGGTGATACGCATCTACGTCCGGCAGATAGACGCCAAAAAGATACTCTAGCGTGCGACCCGGGCGATAGAGTGGATCACCCTCCATGTCGAAAAAGATGTCGCCGGCGGAGGGCTCGGGCAATCGCGCGAACCCGCATTTTGGGTCGGAGGCCTGCCGAAAAGTATAGCTGTGCGTTGCGACGCCGTCGGCTGCGTCTGCCATCCGGTAGCGATGCTGCTCCGCTGCTTGCGCACGCACGTTCCCAAAAGTCTCGACGGTGAGCCGCTTCGGCCGCGCTTCGTCGGCCGCATTCGCGAGCGCCCCAAGCGTCGCGATTCCCGCGCCTTCGAGTTTGCTGATCTGATCGCGACGGATCCCCGCCACCAGGCTCAGGTGGTCGTCGGTGTCACGCTGCTGGGCGCACGCATCGCGCCACGCGCAAAGGTCGCAATGCGCGCACTCGAACGGATAGGCGTCGTCGCCGCGCTCGACGCTCGCGAGGTACGACGCTTTGAGCCGCCGGTAGTACGCCGCGTAATCCTCGACGCGAAAACGGCGTTCTTCCCCAGTCCCCAGCACGATCGCTGCCTGCTCGGGTGCTACGCCCTGGATGCGCTCTACGTGTTCGCTATAATTGCAAAGCTGCACCAGAAAGTATGGCTTCGGCGAGAGCGCGAGCTTCGTGTCAATGACTTCGTAGCTCCACGGCCAGCGCGCTGATGGGCGGTCGACCTTCCGCAGGAAGTCGGCACGTCCCAGAAACGTCCCATCGAAGAACGTCGCCTGGTAAATAATCTCGGCGCCGCGCGCCATAGCTGCGACGCTCTGGCTTTCCGCCGCTTCGAAGCCCGCCCGCGTCGGCACGGGCCGGTCCTCGAAGGTCACGAGGCGCTCGCCGTGCATCCCGCGTAGCCGCTCCAGGTGGCGCTGCTCGTGCTCCTCGCCCTTACGCCCCAACAGTTCCGCAGTCGGATCCCCGCGCGGCGGCCGGACTGCGCGTCCCCCCGCGACTGCGCGCTCGAGTGCCGTGAGGTGAAGGCACTCAGTATAGGCGTTAAGGTCAGAGGCCGAGTGGATGAGCCTGCCGTCGAGCGTCTGCATGATGCTTATCGGGTGCGAATCGGGGGGAGGAAGTTCATGTCGCAATCATGACCGCTAAATGTGCCAGACGTGTGGCACTCGGCGCGTCGCCTGCCAGACACCGAATCTCACCCTTCCCCTATCGGCGAGCATTTTTGCCGCCCGGAGGAGCAAGGGGCAAACGGACCCGTGCGGGGCCGAAGTGTGATCAGAGCGGCAACCCATTGGACGGAGTCGCTCAATGCATTAACTSTRMWRCTGGCTCCCTTTCGTGGAC
>JRHI01001013.1_pt1 | contig 26538 bp, 31 predicted proteins | sample 215371 | NCBI WGS metagenome assembly JRHI01 (sample SAMN02929681, study PRJNA255918) | sediment metagenome | biome: cave system; feature: Ice Cave; material: Sediment; isolation source: sediment from deep within a dark volcanic ice cave with no known source of... ...
CACTACAGCCGCGGACGGGTCACGATCCTCGACCGGCAGGGGCTGGAGGATGTCGCCTGCGAGTGCTACGACGTCATCAAGAACGAGCTGGACCGGGTGGTGTCGCCCCCCGAGCGTCCGACGCTTGGCGGCCTGGGCGCCGACGCTGCGACGCCACTCGGCGGGGCCGCCTGACCCCACCGTGATCGCCGACCACTACGCGGGTGCGGGGCGCGGCTGGGCCCGTGGCGCCATGCTCGTGTATGGGCCCATCGCCGCGGAGCTGGTGGCTCTGAGCCCGCATCCGCTGGAAGGTCGGACCGTGCTGGACGCCGGTGCCGGCACCGGGGCGGTCACCGCCGCGCTGCTGGAGCGTGGTGCCCGGCCCTTCGCCGTCGACCTGTCCACCGGCATGCTGGCGTGGAACCCCCATGTCCGGCACCGCTGCGCCGCCGCCGACGTCCGGGAACTGCCCCTGGGCGCCGGCTGCGTCGACGCCTCGGTCGCCGCCTTTGTGCTCAATCACCTGGTCGATCCCGGGGCCGGGTTCGCGGAGCTGGTGCGGGTCACCGCCGGCGGTGGCGCGGTTCTGGCCACGGTGTACAGCAACGCCAGCCACAGCGCCGTCAGGGACCGGGTCGACACAGTGGTGAGGGACGCCGGCTGGCAGGTTCCGGAGTGGTACGTCGAGACCAAGGCGAACGCCGTCCCCCTGCTGGGCAGCGCTCCGGCCATGGAGGCCGCCGCCCGCGCCGCCGGTCTGCGCGACGTGCGCGTCGAGGAGCGGCCCGTCGACGTCGGCGTCACCGAGCCCGAGCAACTCGTCGACTACCGGCTCGGTCAGGCGCACTTCGCCACCTGGCTGGAGCGGATCGGCGATGAGCGGGCCGCCCGGGTGCGCCGCGCGGCGGCGTACGCCATCCGGTCGGTGATGGAGCCCTACCGGCCCATCGTGGTCTTCCTCGCCGCGCGGGTGGCACCGTCGTGAATGGTGCTCAGCCCCGCCTCGCGGCCCGAGGCGTGAACCGCACCTGTCGTACGGCTGGAACCGCGGTGCGCACCGCCTCCTCGACCTGGTGCGCGATCAGGTCGGCGGCGGCGACGGTCGTCGCCGGGTGGAGATGGGCCTCCACCTCGAGCATCAGCGACCGGCCCATCCAGCGGCCGCGGAGCTGCGGCTGAGTCAGCTCCTCGACGGAGTCCAGCGCGCTCCGGGCCGCATCGAGGTCGTCGGGGTCGACCCCGTCCATGAGGTGGTGGACGATCTCGCCGGTGACCTCGTAGCCAACTGATCGAGGGTGTGCTCGTGGTCTGCAGTGCAGGTCGCCGTGTGACTCATCGCTGCTCACGATGCCACACCGCCGGCAGCTTCCCGTGAGACTACGGGCGTGACCACCGTGCGCACCGCTCATACCGCCGACCTCGATGTGGCCACGCTCACGGCTGCCCGGGCCCTTCTCGACGGCGCCTTCGATGACATGACCGACGACGACTGGGAGCATTCCCTGGGTGGGGTCCACGCCATCGCATGGGAGGATGGCGAGGTCGTCGGGCATGCATCCGTCGTGCAGCGGAGGCTGATGCACGGAGGGCGCGCGCTACGCGCCGGGTACGTCGAGGGCGTGGCGGTCCGTGCCGATCGACGCCGGCGCGGGATCGGCGGCAGCCTCATGGATGCCGTCGAGCACGTGATCCGGCGCGCCTACGACCTTGGCGCCCTGGGCGCCACCGACGAGGCTGCGCACTTCTACGTGGCGCGCGGGTGGCGCCCGTGGCAGGGGCGGACGTCGGCGATGACGCCGGCCGGCGTGGTGGGAACGCCCGACGAGGACGCCTCCATCCACGTGCTCGCTGTGGGCGCCACGCTGGACCTGACCGGTGAGCTGACGTGTGACTGGCGCGGGGGCGACGTCTGGTAGACGGCGGGTGGCGCGATATGCTCGCCGCGCATCACGGCAGGCGTCAAAGGGCGGGACATGGAGTTCGACGAGGTCGTCAGGCGGCAGCGCATCGTCCGCCGGTTCGAGCGCACCCCGGTGCCGCCCGAGGTGCTCAATCGAATCGCCGCCGCCGCCCAGCGGGCGCCCACGGCCGGCTTCAGCCAGGGCCAGCGCCTGGTCGTCGTCACCGACGAGGCCACCCGGCGGCGCGTCGGCGAGGCGGTCGGCGAGCAGATGTACGTGGACGACGGGTTCGGTGACTGGATCAGCGGGTGCGCGGCGCAGTTCGTCCCCTGCGTCAGCGAACGCATCTACCGCGAGCGCTACCTGGAACCCGACAAGCGCTCCGGGCACGACGACGCGGACGACGTCTGGGTTGTTCCGTACTGGTGGATGGACATCGGGTGCACCACCATGCTCGTGATGCTCGCGGCCATCAATGAGGGTCTGGCGGCGGGCTTCTGTGGCGTCATCAATGGTCCGCAGCAGCTGCGGGAGGTGCTCGGCATCCCCGAGGACATGATCCCCGTCGGCGTGATCCCTGTCGGCCACCCGCTGCCGGACAAGAGGAGCCCCTCGCTCAAGCGCGGTCGCGTGCCGTTCGAGGAGTTCGCCCGCTGGGAGCGGTGGTAGGCCGGCCGCTCAGCGGCGGCGCCTCCCTCCCCCGGCGAGTGCGCGGCCGAAGCCCCAGCCCAGGAGCCCGGCGGCGAGCAGATGCCGTCCCACATGGGTGTGCCTGTCGGGCTCGACGCTGGCGTGGCAGGAGCCCGGCGGGCACGCCCGGCTCCGGGCATGGATGATCCTGGTGGCGGACACGCCCGAGCCGGGCAGTCCCACGGTCACCCGCGAGGTGCGGCCCAGGGTCAGGTGAGCTCCTCGCGTCCCGATGGACGTCGAGATGCCGGAGCCACTGAGGTTGAGGGTCACGCCGGGTGCGATGTGCAGACGGCGCCAGATGCGCAGGCTCATGCCGCGCCACTCCGGCGGGACAGACGTGCCGTTCGCGTCAATGGTTCTCCTCGGGTTCGTCCGCGCAGGCGCGAGGTCTGCCCATGGCCTGCGGGTGACCGTATTGTGATCCGACGTGCCCGGCGGCGGAGGGATCGTCCCTCCGTCGCCGGCGCATGAGTCGCGCGCGTCACCGCGGCCGAAACCGTGAGACAGCAAGCGGCACGGACACCGCCAGGATCACCGCCGTCCACACCAGCGACCCCGTGACGTACCAGGCCGTGCCGTGGTCGAGGAGCCCGCCGGCATCCGGTCCCAGCGCCAGCGCGCGCACCGCGTCGACCATCATGGTGATCGGCTGGTGGTCTGCAAAGACGCGCAGCCAGCCGGGCATGGACTGCACGGGGACGTAGGCGCTCGACACGAATGTGAGAGGAAAGACCAGCAGTCCGACCCCCTGCGCGGCCTGGGGGCCGCCGGCGATCGCGCCCAGCGCGATGAACAGCCACTCGAAGGCGAAGCCGAAGACGATGCACAGTCCGAGTGCCGCCAGGGCCTCGGTGAGCGAGCCGTGAAAGCGGAAGCCGGCGGCGAAGCCGACCGCCGCCATGACGAGGAGGGACCAGACCAGCTCCGCGGTGTCCGCCAGCGCGCGGCCGGCGAGGATGGCGCTGCGCGGGATCGGCAGCGACCGCAGGCGGTCCACGAAGCCCTGGCCCATGTCCTCGGCCACGCCGACGGAGGTCCCCATCCCGACGAACAGCACCATGGTGGCGATGAACCCGGGGAACAGGAAGTCGACATAGGGCACGCCGACACTGATGGCGCCGCCGAAGACATAGCGATACATCAGGAAGAAGAGGGCTCCCTGGAGCGAGCTGAGCACCACCAGCTGGGGCGTCCGGAAGTACTTCATAAGGCTCCGCCTGGCGACCACGAGAGTGCTCGCGGTCATGGTCGCCGAGTTGCGCATCGCGCGAGAGGTGAGGGCCATGGTCGTGGAATCTCCTTTCAGGCCGCGTGAACGGTGGTGTCATCCGGCGCATCCGGCGCCTTTCCCGTGAGCGCCAGGAACACTTCGTCGAGTGTCGGAGGTCGCAGCGCCACATCCTCGACCTCCAACCCCGCGGCCGCGAGCGAGCGGAGCGCCTGATGAAGCCGGTCGGCGCCACCCTCCACGCTGACGCGGATGCGACGGGTGGCCTCGTCGACCTGGGGCTGCGCGTGATCCAGAGTGCCGAGAACGGCGGCGACCGCGGGCAGCTCGAGGGCCGCACGCACATGAACCTCGACGACGTTGCGGCCGATCCGCCGCTTCAGCTCCGTGGGCGTGCCCTCGGCGACCACGCGGCCCTGGTCGATGATCACCACGCGGCCCGCCAGCCGGTCGGCCTCATCCAGGTACTGCGTGGTCAGCAGCACGTCGGTCCCACGCTCGACCAGGCCTCTGATCGCATCCCAGAGCTCGATCCGGCTGCGCGGGTCGAGCCCGGTGGTGGGCTCGTCGAGCAGGAGCAGCCGCGGAGCTCCGACCAGGCTGGCGCCGAGGTCCAGCCGGCGCCGCATGCCGCCCGAATAGGTGCGCACCAGGCGGTCGCCCACCTCGGTCAGGCCGAGCTGCTCCAGCACCCTGTCGGCGCCACGGCGTGCCGTCGGACGGTCCTGGCCAAACAGCCGGGCCAGCATCTGGAGGTTCTCGCGCCCGGTCATGGCAGGCTCCACGGCGGCGAACTGCCCGGCGAGGCCGATGATGCCCCGGACCGCCCGCGCCTCGCGGACGACGTCGTGGCCGGCGACGCGAAGCTCGCCCGCATCGGGGCGGAGCAGGGTCGCGACGGCGCGGATGAAGGTGGTCTTGCCGGCTCCGTTGGGCCCGAGCACCGCCACCACCTGCCCCTGCTCGGCCACCAGGTCGAGCCCGTCGATCGCCTGCGCCTTTCCGAATCGCTTGCTGAGGCCGATGGCCTCGATCATGGGGACCATCAGCCCGACCTCCGCCGCGGGTCACGTTCTGGACACATTGCCTGTCTCCCGTGGTATTCTCAACTAAGAAAGTATCTTAGAATACTAAAAGACTAACCACACCAAGAGGCCAGCGTCAAGTCCCATGACCGCATCCCGCGAGGCCCTCCTCGCCAGCCTGACCGGTGAATGGACACGGCTCGGCGCCGAGCTCGTCCTGCTGTCGCAGAGCGTCGCCGAGCGCCTGCGTATCAACATCACCGACCTGCAGTGCCTCGCGGTGGTGGTCAGCGCCGGGCCGATGACGGCCGGTCAGATCGCCGAGGCCACCGGTCTCACCACCGGCGCCATCACCGGTGTCGTCGACCATCTCGAGAAGGCCGGGCTGGTGCAGCGGGAGAACGACCCGGCCGATCGGCGCCGCGTCATGGTGAGAGCGCTGCCGGGGGATGTCCTGGCCGGGCGCGACCCGGCGCTCGCCGCGGCCATGGCCGGCCTCACCGCGGGGGCGGCAGAGCGATACGAGAGCTACAGCGACCGCGAACTGCAGCTGGTCATCGACGCGCTCAGCCGCGCGCATCCACTCATCCTCGATCACGTCGCCCGGCTGCGCGACCAGATCCCGGTCCGTCACGACCTCGACGCACCTCTGGCCGGTGCCCGCACGGGACGGCTGGTCCTCTCACCGGGGGTTGGCGAGCTCACCATCGACTCGGATCAGACGATGGCCGACCTCTACCGCGCCCGCGTCGAGGGGCCGCCACCCATCATCGATGCGGCCGAGGGGACGGTCACCATCCGCGCGCGGCGCTTCCCGCTCTTCGGATGGGGCCATCGGAGCCTGCGCCTCACCCTCAACGGCGCCATCCCGTGGGACGTCGAGGTTCTGCAGGGGGCGGCCGGTCTCACCGCCGACCTGCAGGCTCTGCAGCTGCGCTCCTTCGCCATCAAGGGCGGGGCCTCGCGCGTCGACCTCCGCCTCGGACGGCCCTCGGGCGTCGTCCCCATCACGATCATCGGCGGCGCCAACCGCGTCACCGTCAGCCGGCCGCGAGGCGTCCCGGTCGAGACGCGGGTCAAGGGGGGGGCCGCGAGCGTGCGCATCGACGGGCGAGCCATGGGCCCGGTGGCCGCCAACGCCGTGTGGAACGCCCCCGAGCGCGCCACGGGCACGGATCGGTACGTGATCGATGTGCGCGGCGGCGCGCACCGGCTGAGCGTCGAGCCGTCCTGACCGTGCCTGGGGCGCCCGGCCGCGCGAACCTCACCGCCGGCGCAGGGTGCGGCTACGCCCGGGCCGGGTCGGCAGGCGCAGGGCCCGGCTCCTTGTAGGCGTGCGATGCCTTGACCCGCAGCAGCCCGGCCGCCCAGTCGGGCATGTACCAGTTCCAGCGGCCGAAGAGCGACACCAGTGCCGGCACCAGCAGCGCGCGCACGACCGTGGCGTCGAGCAGGATCCCGGCTGCCAGCCCGGTGGCGAGGATCTTGATGTCGGTCTGCGGTCCACTCGCCAGCGACAGGAAGGCGAGGAAGAGGATCAGAGCCGCACAGGTGACCAGCCGTCCCGTGCGACCGATGCCGCGGACGACCGCCTCGGAGGTCGAGTGGGTGGCGTCGTACTCCTCGCGCATGCGCGCCAGGATGAAGACCTCGTAGTCCATCGACAGCCCGAAGAGGAAGGCGAACACCATGACCGGTACCCAGAAGGTGATGGCATGGGTGGCGGAGATGTTCCAGATGAGGCTGCTGCCGTGGCCGTCCTGCCAGACCAGCACCAGGATCCCGTAGGCGGCGGCGACGCTGAGGACGTTGAGTACCACCGCCTTGAAGGGCAGGAGGATGGAGCGGAATGCGCGAGCCAGCAGCACGAAGGTGATCACCACGATGACTGCGACCATCAGCGGGAACTTGGCGTAGACCTCGCTGATGAAGTCCGCGTTGATGGTGCCTGTGCCCCCCACGTGCACGTCGCCGGGCAGCGAGTGAATTGTGTCCTCGACCTTCTGGGTCAGGTCGCGTCCCTCCGACGAGCTCAGGTCGAAGGCGGGGACCGCCACCCCCACGGCGGTGCCGTTGCGACTCCAGTTGGGGTCCCCGGAGGGGGCGACGGCGCCGCGGATGCCGGGGACCTTGGCCACCGACGCGGTTGCCGTACCGGCCTCGCCGGCCGGTGCGGCGATCTCGTAGGGCTGGAGCGGGCCTGGGCCGATGCCCGAGTTGGACAGGGCGACGAAGCCGTCGTGCGCCTCGCCACTCTGCGCCAGCGTGTCGGCCCGGGGGGTGCCGACGACGATGGTGAAGGTGGCTGCCACCAGGACGCCGAGAATCGCCAGCGCCACCAGCGCGGCCGCCCATCGGCCCCGGACCACCGCCTGCGCCCAGCGGGTCCAGCCACGCGAGGCCGTCGCCTCCTTCCGGACTCGCGGCCATTCCATGCGCGGTCCCACCGTGGCCAGGATCACCGGCAGCAGGGTGATGGCCACCAGCACGCTGACCAGAGGGATGAGCGTGCCACCGAGCCCGATGCTGCGCAGGAAGGGAACCGGCAGCACCAGCAGCGAGAGCAGACCGATGGCCACGGTCGTGCCGCTGAACACCACGGCCGTGCCTGCGGTCTGCATCGTCCGGATGATGGCGTCACGGTTGTCGAGGCCGTGCGCCCTCTCCTCGCGCCAGCGCACCACGATCAGCAGCGAGTAGTCGATGGCCACCCCCAGCCCGATCAGGGCGACGAGGAACTGGACGATGAAGGACATCTCCGTGACGGTGGTCAGGAGCAGGATGCAGAGGAATGTGGAGAGGATCGCGACGATGGCGACCAGGAGGGGCACCACGGCGAGGAACGAGGCGAAGACGAAGACCAGCACGGCGAGCGCACCCACGCCACCGAGGAGGGTCTCGACGAGGACGCCCGGCCCGCCGTTGTCGGAGCCGCTGTTGAGGTTGAGATCCTCATAGCCGGTGAAGAGGATGGGGCTGCCGCCCACGGTCATGCCCTTGACCGACTGCTTGATGAGGTCGTTTTCCGGTGGCGGCGTGGTGCCGTGGAAGTGCGTGAAGATGAGCCCGTAGGTGGTGCGACCGTCGGCGGACACGAAGACGCGGTCGCCGGTCGATGCGTATGAGGCCACGCGTGCTGCGGGATACGCCTTCTGCATCGCGCTGAACGCCGCGGTGAGCTCGGCCTTGGCACTCGGGCTGTCGACGGTGGTGCCCTGGGCGAGCGTGACCACGGGGACGAGCGTGGGCTCGTCGCCGCCATTCCTGTAGACGGACTCCAGGATGGTGTTGGCCTTGTAGCCCTCGCTCCCGGGCAGCTTGAACTGAACCGTGAGCCGGTCCGTGGTGATCTGGGCGGTGGCGGCGCCGGCGAAGGCGAGCGCGATCCACGCGACGACGACGATCCGCTTGTGGTCGAGCACCCAGCGCGTCAGCCGGTCCATGGCCACCCCTCCTGCCCGGGCCGCTGCGGGACCCGATGGTGATCAGCCCGAACCATAGCTCGGGCTTCGGACGCTCCGCCACCGAGGCGTCCGCGGGACCCCCGGTTAGCGCACGCCGGCGGCGATGCCGGCGGCCAGACCGGCGCTCATCCCGGCGACGATCACGCCGACGCCGAACAGCGCTCGGCGGATGCGGAACGGCCTCCTCGACGGCGCCGAGACAGGCGGACCCTGAGCGACGGTGTCCGCCTCCATCAGGGTCCAGGACACCCCATTCCACATGTACCTGTCCATTCCTTTACCGACACTGTGAACCGGCGCAGTCGTGCGGGCCGTGTGCGGTGCGGAAACGGCGCAGCCTCGTCACTCCGGTGTGTCAGTGGCCTGGGCATCGCCGCGACCAGGCAGTTCGGTGGCCGGCATGGCAACTCAGCCGCGGCGGGTCAGCGGCGGCACGGTCCGCCCGGCGGCGGAGTCGGAGATCAGCTGCTGCAGCCGGCGCTGTCGCGTCGCCTCGGCCTTGGCCGACATGACCCAGTGGATGGCCGGCTTGCGGTAGGAGGCTCCCCGCGCCTGGAACCAGATCCACGCCTGCGGGTGGTCCTCGAACCGCCGCTGGTACTCGGGCGACAGGCGGGGATCCTTCTGCTCGGTCCCGTAGATGCCGGTGCGCTCGGCGGAGCGAACCGCGAATGCCGCACGGCCCGCAGCGCGCATCCGGCCCGCGGCCTCCAGTCCGGCGACCTTGGCGACGTTGACATTGCTCCAGACGCTCCCTGCCCGCCGCGGCGTGAAGCGGATCGTGTAGCTGGTCTCGTCGATGCGGTGTCGCACGCCGTCGATCCAGCCGTGACAGAGCGCCACGTCGACCGACTCCGACCAGGTCAGGCTCGGCCGGCCCGTGGCACGCTTGTGATAGCCGACCTGAACCTCGGTGTCGCCGGCGCCATGCTCGTCGAGCCAGGCGTCGAACGCGGCGACGTCGGGGAAGAAGATCGGCTTAGGCACGCGTCTGGAGCTGTGACTGATCGCTGGTCGGTCGCCTCAACCGACCCGCGGCCCCTCCGACTCGAGTACCTCGAACGACCAGAGCTCGGAGCCGGATGCCGCCGGGGGCCCGGTCGCGGCCTGCCGGTGCCCGTGCTCGAAGGCGCGTGACGCCTGCCAGCGCTGGAAGTCCTCCTCGCTGCGCCAGCGCGTGTAGACGAGGTAGCGCTCCGTCCCGTCGACGGGCCGGAGCAGTTCGAACCACTCGAAGCCGTCGACCGCCGCCACCTCGCCGGCGCGCGCGGCGAAACGCTCCTCCAGCACCTGCCGCCGATCCTCGGGCACGGTCAGCGCGTTGATCTTGACGACGGACACTGGAGGCCTCCTTCGGGGAACAGCTGCGGTCACATTGTCCCACCGGCGGGGAGGAGCCGGAAGCGCGCCGGCCACGAACATGACTGTTGCACTGTCATCTCATATGATCGTGTGCGGGTACGTTATGCTACAAATGTGGTGAGCTTTATGCCACTCAAGGTAGGGAGCTTTATTCCACCCACATCGGAGGACGGAACCCATGACGGACACCAGCAACGAACCGACCCATGTCGACGGCGCCCGCAGGGCCGAGGACATCAAGGATCACGACGGCGAAGAGGCCGCCTCGATCAACCAGGGCGAGACCACCGGGGCGAATCGCCCCGCCGGCGGTCGCGCAGCCTTCGACCCGATGAGGGTTGGCCAGGACGAGGAAGGCATGCGGGAGCGCGGCACGGTTGATCCCGGCCAGCCCGACCCCTCGGGCGGCCCGCAGTAGTCGACGGCGTCTCAGGAATTCGGGTGCCCGGGGGCCGAGGCGGTGACGCCTGGCTCCCGGGCCATCCCGGCTGGGCGCGGCCGGAGAATGACTCGCCTGGTAGCCGGGTACCCGCATGGCAGGAATAGACTCCGTGGTCGCGACCATCACCCCGGACATCAATCCGACGATCGGCAGTGAGCGGGCGCCCGGCAGCCGGCCCCCACTCACCGGGCATACCCAGGCGGTCGCGGCCCGGCTGCGCGAGCTGCTGGCAGCGGGGGCGCTGGAGCTGCCCGAGCACGGCGGCGGGAGCACCGCGCACCGCTGGGCGGCGCTGGCACAGCTCTGCGGTGAGGATGTTGCGCTGGGCCGGCTCGCCGAGGGCCATGTGGACGCGGCCGGCATCCTCGCCGAGGCCCATCGCCAGGCCCCGCCCGCAGCGCTCCTCGGCGTCTGGGCGGCGGAGGGCCCGGACAGCCACATCGAGGTCGTGGACGGCGAGGATGGCGGGCTCCAGCTGACCGGCAGACGCCGCTTCTGTTCCGGTGCCTCAAGCCTCAGCCACGCGCTCCTGGCGGCGCGCCGCGGGGAGAGCCGCCTCCTTCTCCTCGTCGACCTGGACCTCCCCGGTGTCCGGGTGGTCCCGGGAAGCTGGCAGGCGGTGGGCATGGCGGCGTCGGACAGCCCCGAGGTGGCGTTCGACAGCGTGACCGTGGGACCAGACGCGGTCGTCGGAGCACCCGGCTTCTATGTCGAGCGGCCGGGATTCAGGTTGGGCTCGATGGGGGTGGCGGCCTGCTGGTGCGGGAGCGCGCGCGGCCTCCTCGATGCGGCGGCGGCCTGGCTCGCCGAGGGCCGGCCTGACCAGCATCGGCTCGCCCATCTGGGGTGTGCCGCCGGAGTGGTGGAGGCGCTCGAGGCGGCCGTCGAGCAGGCTGCGCTGCGGGTGGACAGGGGCATCGACCCCACCTCGGCCGCCCGCCTCGCCCGCTCACTCCGCGCCGCCGTGGCGGGAGGCGTTCGCGCGGCACTGGGCGAACTCGCCGACGCGCTGGGCAGCGGGCCGCTGTGCCGTGACGCCGGTCTCGCCCGGCGTAGCGCCGATCTTGCCGTCTACGTCAGCCAGTTCCGCGACGGAGCCGAGCTCGCGGAGCTGGGCGCCGACGTCGTGGCTGAGGCCAGGCGGTGACGCCGGCACTGCGCGGCCGACCACTGATCGACCTGACCTCCGCCGGAACGCCGGCGCACGCCTGGCTCGCCGGGGTGGACGCCGCCAGAATCCCGCCTCCCGACTGGCGTGGCCCCCGCCGGGTGGTGCTGCTGGCGCCACATCCCGACGACGAGACCCTCGGGGTCGGGGGCACAGTGGCGGCCTGGCGACTCGCCGGCGTGACGGTCACCGTGGTGCTGGCCAGCGATGGCGAGGCCGTCGACCCGGACGCCGGCGCCCGAGCACGGCGCCGCATCGGGCAGGCGCGCCGCGTGGAGGCGGGCCGCGCGCTGGCGCGGCTGGGCGTCCCATCCGGCTCGATCGTGCCCCTGGGTCTGCCCGACGGCGGACTCGACGGGCACGAGGACCGCCTCGCTTCCCTGGTTGCGCCACACCTCTGCGGGGCCGACTGGTTGGTGTCCACATGGCGGCACGACGGCCATCCTGACCACGAGGCCTGCGGCCGTGCCGCTGCCAGGGCGGCCGCCGCTGGGCCCGGCTGCGGCCTCGCCGAGTATCTGGTCTGGGCGTGGCACTGGGCCGAGCCGGGATCGCCGGCGCTGCCGCGCCACCGGCTGCGCGCCGTCCGGCTCGACGCGGCCTCGCGCGCTGCCAAACGTGCCGCCGCCGCGGAGCACCGCAGCCAGGTTCTGCCCGGTGCGGACGGCGCCCCTGCGCCGCTGCCTGCGACGGTGGTGGCACGCTGGCTCAGCGGTGTGGAACTGATCATCCAGTGAGCGGCGATCCGCGCAGCGACGCCTTCCGGCGCAGCTGGACGCCGGACGCCGAGCAGGTGCCGGACAGCTTCTTCGAGTCCCTGTTCCAACGCTTCGAGGATCCCTGGGCGCTGGCCGAGCGCTGGTCGGAGACGCGAAAGCGCCAGCTGACTCTCGCCATGCTGCCCAGGGCCCGGTATGACGCCGGGCTCGAGGTGGGCTGCGCCGGCGGCCTGCTGACCGAGCGCCTGGCGGAGCGCTGTCGCCGGCTGCTGGCCGTCGACGTCGCCCCGGGCGCAGTCCGGCAGACGGCCGCGCGCATGGCGGGAACCGCCGGCGTCGAGGTGCTCCGGATGGCTCCGCCCGACCAATGGCCGGAGGGCGACTTCGACCTCGTGGTGCTCAGCGAGGTTCTCTACTTCAGCGCCGGCGAGCGACTGGAACACTTCATCACCGGTGCCGTCGAACGAATGCGTCCTGGCGGCCATCTCCTCGCCGTCCACTACCGCCCGGCCACCGATATCCACCTGGTCGACGGCGACACAGTCCACCGCCGGCTGCGCGCCGCCGGCGGACTGCGGACTCTGATCCATCACTCCGAGCCAGAGGTGGTGCTCGACGTGCTCGAGCGCGAGGCGCCGTGAGGCGGATCTCGGCGGTTGCGGTCGTCATTCCAGCCCACCGCGAGGCCGACCGAGTGGCACGCTGCGTGCGCTCGGTCGAGCGAGCGCTGGCCCGGGTACGCAACCCCCGGCTGGCCACCGTCACCGTCCTCGCCCTCGACTCCTGCGACGACGCCACCGGTCACGTCGCGCTGGCGGCGGCCCCGTGGCTCCATCTCGTGACCCTCGACGCCGGGCGTGTCGGCGCGGCCCGCGCCGCCGCGGCCGAACGGGCCCTGGCGCTGCTCGCCGAGCACAGCGCCGAGCGCATCTGGCTGGCCTCCACCGACGCGGACAGCGCCGTGCCCCCGGACTGGCTCGCCGCCCATCTGCGGCACGCAGAGAGCGGGGCGGACGCAGTCGCGGGCCTGGTCTACCTGGGAGACTGCACCGGTCGCGCGCCGACACCGCCGGCCGCTTCCGGCGGTACCTGCACGGCAGCGGCGTCGGCGCCGGGCATCCGCACGTCCATGGGGCCAACCTGGGCCTGACCGCTGCCGCCTATCGGCAGGTCGGCGGCTGGCTCCCGCTGGCTGCGCATGAGGACGTCACCCTCTGGCGCCACCTCGGCGAGGCCGGGCTGGAGCGGCGGGCCATCGCCGACGCGCCGGTGGAGACCAGCGGTCGCCGGGACGCGCGCGCCCCCACCGGCTTCGCCGCCTTTCTGGATGGGCTCGAGTCGACCGGCAGCTGATCCCTGGCGGGTTCGGCACGCCGTCCGACACCGGACCTCAGGCGCGGTCCCAGTGCCGGTGCAGCCGCACGGCGGCGACCAGGGGCGCACTCAGGGCGCCGCCGGTCTTCTCGACCACCACGCCGGCGCCCGGCGCGATGCCGGCCGCGGTCAGCACGGACGCGCCGTCGCCCCAGGCGCCGATCGTCTTGTGGTGCCGGTAGGCCTCCTGCAGGAACAGCGCCACCACGGGCACGGCCAGCGTGTCGGTGCCGGCGCTCCCGGCGACGACCACGGCGTCGAACTCGACCGACTGCGCGCCGAAGAGCGTCTTGGTGGCCTCGACCGTCTTGCCGCCGGCGGCCGTCAGCGCCCCCGCGTGCGGCCCCACGACGTGGACGGCGGCCCCGGCCGCCGAGAAGGCCGCGCGGACCGCCTTGACCCCGGCGGCGTCCACGCCGTCGCCGGCCGATGACGGCGATGACGCGACCGTCGATGGGACCCGGCTTCGCGGGCAGCATGGACAGCGCGGGCGACGGCTTCAACTTCCCTGGCGGCCTGCCCTTGGGGGCTTTCAGGCCCAGGTTGGCAGCCACCTGCCGGGTGAGGTCGGTGTCGACGCAGGCCAGCCGCTCCAGCATGCGCTCGCGGATGGGGACCGTCTCCACATGACTCAGCTCGAAGGAGAAGCCACCGACGATGTGGGCCTGCTCCACCGCAGACATGCTGCGCCAGAACAGGGCTGCCTGGGTGTAGTGATCCTCAAAGGAGAGCGCCCGCTCACGGATCTTGGGCCCGTTGACAACGCGGGGCAGCACCGTGTAGCCGCCCCCGGCGCCGTCCTTGGTGTGCCAGGGGCAGCCGCCGCCCACGGAGTTGGGGATGTAGGGCGCGCGGCCCTCGGCCACCGCCTGCTGGCCGTGTCCGTCGCGCAGGTTGTCGTTGACCGGCGCCAGGGCCCGATTGATGGGGATCTGGTTGAAGTTCGGGCCGCCCAGCCGGGTGATCTGGGTGTCGAGATAGCTGAACATCCGGGCATGGAGCAGGGGATCATCGGTGGGCTCGATGCCGCGCACGAAGGAGCCCGCGCAGAAGGCGACCTGCTCGGTCTCGGCAAAGAAGTTGGCGGGGTTGCGGTCCAGAGTGAGGCGGCCGATGCGTCGCACCGGCGCCAGCTCCTCGGGGACCAGCTTGGTGGGATCGAGCAGGTCGATGCCCTCGAAGGTCTGGTCCTCGGTGTCCGGCATCAGCTGCAGTCCCAGCTCCCACTCCGGGAAGGCGCCCGCCTCGATGGCGGTCCAGAGGTCGCGACGGTGGAAGTCGGGATCGATGCCGCCCAGCTTCTGGCTCTCCTCCCACACCAGCGAGTGGATGCCGGCAACCGGCTTCCAGTGGAACTTCACCAGCGTGGACCGGCCCGCCGCGTTGACCAACCGGAAGGTGTGAACGCCGAACCCCTCCATGGTCCGGAACGACCGCGGGATGGCCCGGTCCGACATCGCCCACATCAGCATGTGCGTCGACTCCGGGGTCAGCGACACGAAGTCCCAGAAGGTGTCGTGCGCCGTCTGGGCCTGCGGGATCTCCCGGTCCGGCTCGGGCTTGGCGGCGTGGATCACGTCCGGGAACTTGATCCCGTCCTGGATGAAGAAGACCGGCATGTTGTTTCCGACCAGGTCGAAGTTGCCGTCCTCGGTGTAGAACTTCACGGCGAAGCCGCGCACGTCCCGGGCCGTGTCGGCGGAGCCGCGTGACCCTGCAACCGTGGAGAAGCGCACGAAGACGGGCGTCGTCTTCTGGATGGTGAGGAAGGCTGCGCTGGTGATCTCCGCGATCGGCGTCTCGAGCACGAAGTGGCCGTGGGCCGCGGCGCCGCGAGCGTGGACCACACGCTCCGGGATGCGCTCGTGGTCGAAGTGCATGATCTTCTCGCGGAGGTGGAAGTCCTCCATGAGGGTCGGACCACGGCTGCCGGCACGCAAGGAGTTGTCGGTGTCCTGAACGCGCACGCCGAGCGCGGTCGTCAGCGTCTCCCCCTGCTGCGCCCACTGCGGCGAGACCGCCGCCTGCTCCGGGGACTGGCGCCCTGCGGAGCCGGTTGCGGCGCCCCTGGCTGTCGTCTTGGCCACGTCGTCACCTCTGGATGGGTCGGCAATAGTCGCGTCTGTGACCGGTCGTGATCACCACGTCGCCGGCCCGATCAGTCAGGGTTTTGACGGTCAGCCCGCCTGGAGCCACGCGCCGGCCGTGGTGCGCGTCAGGTGGTCGCCGTCGCCAGTCAGCCCCTCACGGGGCATTCAGGTGCCGTAGCGCCAGCGACGCTGCTGGGCTGCGAAGGCGCGATACACCTCGCGCTCGCGTGCGTCCGCCTCCTTGATGGCGACGTCGCTCAATCGTTCCCAGGCCTCGCTCAACTTGCTGGTCTCGCAGGGCTCGACCTGAGCATGGAATTCCCGACAGTGCGGGCACAGACGCATGTCCATGGCCGGCGCTCCCGTGTGGCGTTTGGCTGCTTCGACGCAATATACGATACATCGTCGTACCAGTAAAAGATTACATCAGCTCTGTCAGATTACGGGAAAATTCCACCCCTGCCTCGTCGAGCGGTTCGGCATCTCGGGGCGACGGGCGTGCCAGCTGACGGGACAGCACAGCGCCGCGCAGCCCACACATTGACTGTCACCTTGCCCTATAGTGGGACACTCAGAGTTAGGGTTAACGTGGCCCCATGTCCGGGGCACCCCATTCGCCTGGGACGACCGGCGCGCCCCGGGAGATCGGTAGCCGAAACGCCGGAAGTGAAAGCGGAGGAAGACTGTCATGACCAACGCCACCGACGACAACCCCAACCCGGCCTCGGGCGCACACGACTTCGAGGAGAGCGGCGAGGAAGCCCACGAGCGCCGGGACCGCTGGGGCGACCACGACGCCAGCGGTGCGTCGACGCCGGGGAGCCCCGCCGACGCGGCCGAGAACGTTGAGGCCGACGAGGAGCGCTCCGCAGGATGACCCATGGCGCGGTGGCCGCCGGTCTTCGGCCGCCACCGCGCCGACCCCGGAAGCGCGCCATCATGGAGCCATGGCATCGCAACCCGTGAACCTCGCCGCGGCCCTGGCCACCTTCGACGACATCTACAGCCCGCGCATCGTGGGCCGGGTCAACGACTACGACATCCGGATCGCGCACGTGAGGGGCGAGCACGTCTGGCACGTGCATGAGGACACCGACGAGTTCTTCCTCGTCCTCGAAGGCCGGTTCGACGTCGCCATTCGGGACCCCGGCTCGGCGGAGCGAATCGTCGCGCTGCGTCAGGGAGACATCTTCGTGGTGCCACGGGGAACATTCCACAAGCCGTCGTCCCCGGGCGGATCGGTCCTGATGTTCGAGCCCAGGGGAACCTCGACCACCGGCGACCACCACGAGGGCGAGATTCCGCAGCACGTCGACAGCACGACCGGCCACGACCTGCGCGGTGACGTCGCGACCGGGTCATGAGAACCGGGCGGCGCCGGACGATCTCGGGGCGAATGCCGCCGTTGCCCTGACCGCCGCCGCGGTGGCTACGCGGTGCCGGGCGCGGCGGCCTGCTCGGCCGCCCAGCGGCCCAGCAGCCCGCGATAGTGGGCGATGAACTGCTCGTGCTCGCGCGCTGGGAAGGTGGCTCGCACGGTGTCGACGATGAGCCGATCGAACTCGGGGCTCTCCACCCACTCGACCGACGCCGCGTCGACGTGGGTCAGGTGGCGCGCGCAGAAGGCCTGGTAGCGCTCCACCTCCAGCTGCCGGTCGGCGAGGCGGCGATACTCGCGCAGGCGCTCCGCGTAGGTCATGCCCTCGCGCTCGGCGATGGCGAAGTACCGCCGCGTGTCCAGGTCGACCGTCTGCCGCCGGCCCGTGGCGCAGCAGAAGACGATCCACTTGAGCAGTGAGCGGATGGCCCAGGGGAAGTAGTAGTGGAGGCTGGTCAGGGCCAGGTCGGGCGTGGCGTTGGCATAGTCGATGGGGTAGACGACACCGTCGCGCACCAGGGTCTCGCAGCTGTTGAGCTCCCAGCGAAAGAAGGCGTTGACGGTGCGGAGAATGCTGATGACCTCGTCGCCGATCTCGGCGCTGAGGAAGTTGTGCGCCACCGAGTACCGATCGTGCAGTGGACGCGACGGGTCATAGCGCATGACCATGGTCTCGGCGCCGATGCCGAGGCTGCGAACGAAGACGTCGAAACCCTCCACCGAGGCCTGCAGGTGCATGAGCCGCTGCGCCGACTCGTCATAGGCCTGATGCAGCGCTCCATTGTCCCCGACGCGGCTGACGCCGACCCAGGCGCCACCGTCGAACGGCTTCATGTAGAGCGGCAGTCCCACCCGGTGCGCCACCTCCTCGAGGTCGAAGTGTTGAACGTAGCGCTCCGCCGTCCTGGCGAACCGCGGATTCTCGGGCGGCATCTTGTGGGGAATCATCCAAGTGTTGGGGACGTTGAGGCCGAGGCGCATCATGGCGCAGTAGGCGGCGTGCTTCTCCATCGACTGAAACGTGAAGGGATTGTTGAGCAGGTGCACCCGGTTCATGAGGGCCACCTTCTTCAGCCACTCACGGGGCAGGTCGTACCACCACCCCAGCCGGTCGATCACCAGCGAATGGCGGGGCACGGCACGCAGGTTGAAGGGCTCGATGGTGACGCGCTCGGTGGTGAAGCGGTGGGTCTCCCCGCCGCGGCGCACCGCCGGGTCGACGCGTGCCAGAAGCGACTCGAATGCCGCCGGCCAGTCCTCCTCGGCGCCGAGCAGCATGCCGATCACATGCGTGCGTGCCATGGAGGACTCCTAGCAGAAGTGGGGGAGGTGATGAGCCAGCTGGCGCCGCCACGATGGCCAGTCGTGGGGGACGTCATGGCCCCAGAGGTCGACAGCGCAGCGGATGCCTTTGGCGTGGAGCAGGTCGCCGAAGCGTCGGGTGCTGTCCAGAGCGCCGGTGGTGTCCTCCCACTGCCCCTGACCGCAGACCAGCAGGAGGGTGACGCGCGCCCGGAGCCAGTCGAGGTGGTCGCCCTGCGCGTTGGCCACGTAGGCGACGGGGTTGTTGAAATACACGGCGTCGCCGGACATCCCCAGCCGAGGGCTGCGACGTCGTAGACGCCGCTCATGCAGATCGCGGCCGGGACCCGGTCGGCATGGCGCAGGACCAGGTTGGCGGCGTGGTAGGCGCCGAAGCTGCAGCCGGTGGCGAGCACGTCGGGCCGGCCGCGGCAGTCGTCGTCGATGAAGGCCAGCACGTGACGGACGATCCAGTCCTCGTAGGCCTCGTGACGGCGCGCGCGCTCCTCCAGCGGCAGGTCGTCGCGCATCCAGCTGCCGCTGTCGAAGGAGTCCACGCAGTAGATCTTGACCCGGCCCGCGTCCACCAGACCGCGCACGGCGTCGAGCATGCCGCGGTCCTCGAAATCAGTGCGGAGACCTTCCTGGGACGGGAACACGAGCAGCGGACGCCCCCAGTCGCCATAGGTGACGACGCGACCCTCGCCACCGATGGCCGGCGACCAGAGCCCGACGTCGTCACGCCTCATGCCCACATCTGCTCGAGCAGACCGGCGAGGTGGGGTTCGAACGCATCGCGCCAGGCAATCCAGTTGTGCGTGTCGCGAAGCTCCTCCAGGCGCACCGCATAGCCGGCGCGGCCGAGCGCCTGTGAGACGGCTCGGTTGCCGTGCACGTTCTCCTCCACGGCGCCGCAGGTCATCACCACCGGCAGCGGATCAGGTCCCCCCGGCCGGTCGAGCAGCCGGCGCACGAAGCGGACGATGCGCGGATGCCGGTCGAGCCAGGCCTCGTGGTCGTCGGTGCGCGCGAGGAAGAGGCTTGCCGACTGGAGGAAGAGCGCTCCAAAGGTGCCGGGATGGACGCGGTGGGCGTGCAGCATGGCCAGGCCGCCGAGGCTGGCACCCATGCCGACGCGCGCCTCCGCCGTTCCCGCGGTGTGCAGATGGCGCTCGACCTCGGGGATCACCTCCTCCACCAGCGCACGCGCGTAGGCGGTGGAGGCACTGTAGTCGAGGTTGCGCCGCGAGGGCACGAGCAGCGCCGCGTGGCACGGCGGCAGCCGGCCCTGGGCCACGGCGCGGTCGAGGAAAGCCAGCAGCCCCGAGTAGAGCGCGTACTCGACGCCGTCGTGGGCGACGAGCAGGGGCAGCTGGTCGCCGTGGTCATGCCCGGCGCTGGTCCACAGGACTGCCTGGAGCCCGCGCCGCAGCGCCCGGCTGGCAATCAGGGTCTCGCTGACGACGCCGCTCGGCGCCGGCGGCTCGTCCAACCATGCCGGAGCACGGTACCCCGGCAGCTCCACCACCGACTTGTCGCCGAACGGTCCTGGGGCGCGCAGCGGGTTGGCAGCGTCCACGGCGATGGCGACCTCGCCTCCCGGGCGGTGGAGCTCGAACCTGTACTCCAGCCGGTCGACGTCGGGCACGGTCAGCGTCGCCACCCAGTCCGTGGCGTCCGGGGGACGCACCAAGTCAGGTCCGGACCGGGGCCGCACCACCTCCTGGAGGAGGGTGACCCCGTCGAGTTCGCCGTCAGGGTCGGCGAGGCGGAACGTGATGCGGCCGGCACCGACGTCGGGCATGACGGCCGAGGATACGGCTCCACGTCGGGGTGCGCACGCCGCCGCGGGTCGTCGACGCAGCTACCGCACCGGGCGGCGGACGGGTAGCCCCGCAGCCGCCCAGGCCTGGAAGCCGCCGATGACGTCGGTGGCGCGGTGGAGTCCGAGGCGGACCAGGCTCTCGGCGGCGAGGCTCGACGAGTAGCCCTGGTTGCAGATGAGGATCACGAGCCGGTCCACGTCGGTCGCTTCGGGAACACGGTCCGGGCTGGTCGGGTCGAGACGCCACTCGAGGACGTTGCGGTCGACAAGGAGGGCGCCGGGGATCTCGCCGTCGCGCTGCCGCTGATCGATCGGCCTGGTGTCGACGAGCAGTGCACCAGACCGTACGGCCGCCGGCACCTCGATCGGCTCGAGGCGGACCAGGGAGGCCTGGACGCGCGCCACCAGAGCGCCGACGGCGCCGTCACTGGTCGCCACTGTCGTCACCCCCGGGCTGCTCCACGCGGGATTCCTCGACCGCGATCATAGGACGCCGATGCGGTGTCCGGAGCCGCGCGCACGCCGCCACGGGGCAGACTGTGGGCCGGGCGAGGGGCCGAGGACAACGGCTGGAGGACCACCGTGGATCAGTTCGAGCGTGCCGGTCGGCTCCTCATCCAGGTCCCGTACACGCCCGGACGCCTCCTCCGGCGCCTGCGCCGCGGGTCGCTGCCTGACGCTGTGCGGGGGCGGGTGACCATGATCACCGGCGCCTCCTCGGGCATCGGGAGGGCGGCGGCGCGCCGCGTGGGCGCGGCGGGCGGCACCGTCCTGCTCGTCGCGCGCACGCCGGCGAAGCTCGAGGAGGTGCGCGCGGAGATCGCCGGTTCGGGCGGCGAGGCGCACGTGCACGCGTGCGATCTGACCGACCTCGACGATATCGACCGCATGGCTGCCGAGGTGCTGGCGGAGCACGGGCAGGTCGATGTGCTGGTGAACAATGCAGGGCGCTCCATCCGGCGTTCGGTGGCGCTGTCGTATGACCGCATGCACGACTACCAGCGCACCATGCAGCTCAACTACTTCGGTGCGGTGAAGCTCATCCTGGCGCTGCTTCCCGGCATGCGCAGCCGCCACAGCGGGCACATCGTCAACGTGTCCTCATTCGGCGTCCAGCTGGGGGCGCCGCGCTTCTCCGCCTACGTCGCGTCCAAGGCGGCGCTCGACGCCTTCTCCCGCATCGTCGCCTCGGAGATCCACGGCGACAATGTACACATCTCCACCGTCTACATGCCGCTGGTGCGCACCGCGATGATCGCGCCCACGACGTTCTATCGCTCCGTGCCGGCGCTCACCCCCGATCAGGCGGCTGACCTCATCTGCTCGGCGATCGCGCAGCGGCCCAAGCGCGTCAGCACCCGCGTGGGCAACTTCAGCGAGCTGGCGTACGCGGTGGTCCCCGACTCGGTGGATGCCGTCGTCAACACCGCCTACCGGCTGTTCCCCGATTCCGCCGCCGCCAGGGGCGAGGCGGAGAAGGACGAACCGCTCTCCGGTGCTGCCTGGCTCCTGGCCCGGATCGTGCGGGGCCAGCACTGGTGAGCGGGGTCCGCCGGCGGTCGAGCGTCCCTCAGGCCGCCGCGACCGCATCGGGACGCGCCGCCTCGCGCTCGTCGAGGAAGGCCCACCAGCCGTCGGCCGCACGCCGCGCAGCGTCGTGCACGGCGTCGAGCGAGGCGGCACCGGCTGCCAGCGCCTCGACGCTCCAGTCGCAGTGCGCCTCCTCGACAGTCGCGTGAACGTCCCAGAAGGCCACCGCCGCGCCCTGCAGCCCGTACTGGGTGCGCAGCCCTTCGGCCTTGGAGGCCGCAATCGCAGGGGCCTGCAGCTCGTAGGCAGCGAGGGCGCAGATCCCGGCCGCTGCCGAGCCGGCGATCAGTGCCGTGTGCAGATCGAGGAGGGCCTGTGTCGCCGGCATCGGCTCGGCGTGTCCGGCGCCGACAGCGCCGGCGAAGCCGTCGAACAGCGCCAGGTGCGACGGCTCGGCGGTCTCAGCGGCGAGGTTGCGTCGTGCCGAGCGCGCCAGCGCACCGTCGTCGTCCGCGGCGGCGATGGCGGTGAGCCAGCCAGGGAGCGCCGCCTCGAGGTGTCGGTACTGGCCGGCATAGGCCGCCAGCTCCTCGAGCCCGAGCTCGCCCCGCGACCAGCGCCGGTAGAACGGGTGGTCCAGGAGGCGGCGTCCCTCGAGTGCGTCGACCAGTGCCGCGCGAACCGCTGCCGGTGCCGTCGGTGTCATCTGGATCCCTCGTCGTGTCGGGTCGGTCGCCGCACAGCCTACGGAATCGGACGGGGCCCGAGTAGCCGGCGCGGCGCCGAGGTGCTCTACGCTTCCGGCATGTGTCGTGCCACTTCGGGTGAAGCGGCTTGGCGAGTTGTGGGTCGCGCCGTCTCCGAGCCGGTCCAGTGACACGGCCCCCCCTCCCGGCGTTTCTGCTCCGCCCGTACCGCGCCGCGCGTGGGGTGGGTGAACGCGCTCTCCTGGCTCGTCGGTCGGTGGGCGCCGTCTGGGAAGAACAGCGCCGAGTGAGACTCGTCGAGTCATATCTCAGTGACCGACCCGCAGCGGCGACGGCCCGAGCCGCCGGGGGCGTCGGTGGCGGCGGTCCGCTGACCCATTGCCGCGTCTGCAACCTCGAGGATTTCGAGGAGGCGGCGCTGCGCAGTGTCATCCGCGAGATCTATCTCTCGGCCGAGGTGGCCTCCACACGAGAGCCAACCTTCCCGGCCGGCTCGGAGGAACGCAAACAGTGGGAGGTGGCGATGGCGGTGTGGTCCCTCGGTGACCTCGGCGTCCTTCGCGCCGACGCCGAGATTCTCGGGGTCGGCGCCGGCCGCGAGGTGACGCTGTTCTGGTTGACGAACCTGGTGCGCCGGGTCTTCGCCACCGACCTCTACCTGGCCCCCGGGAGCTGGGATCTGACCGCGCCGCCGACCATGCTCGTGGAACCGTCGCCGCCCAATCCCCTGCCCTGGCACCCGGAGCGGCTGGTGGCGCAGCACATGGATGCCCTCGACCTGCGCTTCGCATCCGCGTCGTTCGACGGTGTCTTCTCGTCCAGCTCGATCGAGCACTTCGGTGACCATCGGGCCGTACGCCGCAGCCTCGAGGAGATGCATCGTGTTCTGCGGCCGGGGGGCGTGCTCTCCCTGTCGACAGAGTTGCGCCTCTCCGGGCCCGGGCCGGGGCTGCCCGGCACGCTCCTCTTCAGCGCCGACGAGCTCGAGAACCTGCTGCTCACCGGTCTCGGATGGCATCTGGCATCACCGCTCCAGCTGACCGTGTCAGAGCGCACCCGGGCCAGCGTCACCGAGTTCCGCGATGCCGTCGACGATGTGAGGAATCAGCGGCCGCGCTGGCGCACCTATCCGCACATCGTGATGCGAGCCGGGGAGCACACGTGGACCAGCGTGCACGTCGCCCTCATCAAGGACTAGACGGATCGCTGCCGTCCGGCTGATCCGCCCGGGGTCGAGCCGTCTGTTCGTCACCGGACCGACGGCCGGCCACCGGGTACTCCAGAGTACGTTTTGTTTGGGGGGAATGGGTGGTTCGCGTCACTCGGGGGAGAGCACTGTGCCCCGATGTCCCTCCGCTCCATACGGAGTTCGCCCATGTCGAAGCGCAATGGCAATCGCCACCAAGGGGTGAGCGGGTCACACGATCAGGCCGAGATGGCACGTTCTCAGGCCGCCCGAAGTGTGGCCGCCATGGATCGGGATCGCGCTGCCGAGACGCGAGACCAGAGCGCGGAAGCGCGGGATGACACCGCCGAAGCACGGGACGCGACCGCTCTGGAACGCCATGCTCCGGCCGAGAGGGTGGTCCCGAGCGGAGCACGCGATCGAGACCGGGGTGCGGAGGACCGAGTCTCCGCGGCAGCCGATCGCGTCGCGGCGGCTCGCGACCGCCTGGCCGCTTCGCTCGACGTCCGCGTCTATCTTGACGCCATCGCCGAGCACGTCGAGCAATTGCGGATCGACCGGTTGCGTCTGATCGAGGCGCAGAAGATCGCCAGCATCGGCAACTTCGAATGGGACGTCGCATTGGGCACCCGGCACTGGTCCTCCGAGCTCTTCCGGATCCACGGGCTGCTCCCGGACCAGGGCGTGCCCTCCACCGAGGACATCCTCTCCTGGATCCATCCCAACGACCGGGAGGTGGTCGCGCGAGAGTTCGGCGCCGCCCTGGAGAGCGGCCACTCCTTCGACTTCGACCAGCGGGTCGAAGTGCCGCGCGGAGGCGGGGAGTTTCGTTTCCTCCACACCCGGGGTGAGTCCGCAACTGATGGCGACGGCAGGGTCATCTCGGTGCGCGGGACGGTTCAGGACGTCACCGACAGCAAGTACCTCGAACGGGAGCTCGAGCGCCAGGAGCAGCAGTTCCGGTCGCTCCTGAGCTCGGCGTCCGAGGGGCTCTGGGGGGTCGACGGCCAGGGCCGCTGCACCTTCGTCAGCCGCGCGGCCGCAGAACTGCTCGGCTGGACGCCGGAGGAGATGATCGGTCGCGATCCGCACGACCTCGTCCACCACTCTCATTCCGATGGCTCCCCCTCCCGCGTGGAGGACTGTCCGCTCTGCCAGGTCGTCACCACCGGGGCGAGCTGCCGCCTCGAGGACGAGGTGCTGTGGCGGAAGGATGGGACAGCCCTGTCGGCCTCGTGTGCGTCCTTCCCGATCATGCGGGACGGCGTGGTCATGGGCGCGGTCCTCGCGTTCACCGACATGACCGAGTACAAGGCCTCGTCTGCCGCACTCCGCGAGGCCAACGATCTGCTGAGGGAACTGGCCACCACCGACCCGCTCACCCGCCTGGCCAATCGGATTCAGTTCGCCGCCCGGCTCACCCAGGCGCTCGACGTCGGCCGCCGGAACGCCGAGTCGGTGGCCGTGCTGTTCATCGACCTGGACCGCCTCAAAGAGGTCAACGACCGTCTTGGCCACCGCTGTGGCGACGAGTTGTTGGTCGAAGTGGGAAGGCGGCTGGAAGCAGCCATGCGACGCAGCGACACCGTCGCGCGACTCGGGGGCGACGAGTTCGCCGTCCTGCTCGCCGGTCCGACATCACCCGAGCACGCGGCGTCCGCCGCCGAGCGCGTGGTGGCGGCGATGCGCCCCGACGTCGTCGTCAGCCACGGCGTTGAACTGTCGGTCAGAGCCAGTGTCGGGGTCGCTCTGTGGCCCGACGATCCGTGGCCCGACGCCGGTGACTGCAACGAGGAGTTGCTCCGGCGCGCGGACGTGGCGATGTACCGGGCCAAGAAGGCCGGTGGCGACCGCTTCGAAATGTTTCAACCGGCCATGAACGTGGCCGCTCAGGAGCGGCGCGTCCTGGAGATCGACCTGCGCCACGCCCTCGAAGCCGGCGACTTCTTCCTCCGATACCAACCCCAGATTGATCTCGCCAGCGGCGAGGTGGTCGCCGTCGAGGCCCTGTTGCGATGGGCCCACCCCTCCCGCGGCGAGCTGCTGCCCGCCACGTTCCTCGCCCTCGCAGAGGACACCCGGTTGATCGTCCCCCTCGGCGCGTGGGTCCTCGAGGAGGCGTGCCGGCAGGCCGCTCGCTGGCGCACGGTGTTCTCCGACCGCCCCCCTCTGCGGATGGCGGTCAACGTGTCCGCCGGCCAGCTTGCCAGCCCCGGCTTCAGCGCCGTGGTGGCCGACGCCCTGGCTGCCTCGGGCACCCCGGCCGGCGAGTTCGAGCTGGAGATCACCGAGGGGATGCTCGACGATGAAGCCGTCGTGGCCACCCTCCACACCCTGCACGGTCTCGGCGTGAGCCTGGCCATCGACGATTACGGGATGGGTACCTCGTCACTCGCCTCGCTGCTGCGGTGCGGCGTGGATCGACTCAAGCTCGATTCCGCGTTCATCGCAGGGCTGGGGAACGCCGATGGGCTGACCGGAGTGGGTGGCGGGGAACTGGTCGCCGCCACCATCCATCTCGCTCACGCACTCAGGCTCGACGCGGTCGCGGAGGGGGTCGAGACGGACGAGCAACGCCTGACACTGCGGGGCCTGGGCTGCGAGCAGGGCCAGGGCTTCCTCTGGACGACACCCCTGCGCGCGAGCGAACTGCCGGACTGGCTGCGAACTGTGCGTCAGCCGTAGCCGGATTGCCCGCCTGTGCCCCGTTACCCCCGCCTGACCGCCGCGCTCGGAGTCATGGCCGTCGCCCTCTCAGGCGCCATCTCCGTCATCTCGGCGCCCGTCGTCCATGCGGCGGTCGGCCCCACCTATCCGACGTATCAGTCGAGCTGGCTGCCGTACTACAACTTCTGGCGTGCCAGCGCCGGCCTGAACACCGTCACCGAGGACCCGGCCCTCTCGTCCGGGGACCAGGCCCACGTCAACTGGGAGATCTGCGCCCAGGTGCAGAGCCACGTCGAGACCAACAGCGTGGCATGTCCCGCCACCCAGGCAGGCCAGACCGCGGCCAGCAAGTCCGATCTCACCGCGCTCCATGGAGCCACCTCCACACCGGAGGAGGCCCTACGCAATCTGATGACCGCCCCCTTCCATGCGCTGCAGCTCCTGACTGTTGGGCGCCGCGCTGAATCAGGATCAGCGGCCGCGTAGGCGTCACTG
>JRHI01001015.1_pt1 | contig 26497 bp, 22 predicted proteins | sample 215371 | NCBI WGS metagenome assembly JRHI01 (sample SAMN02929681, study PRJNA255918) | sediment metagenome | biome: cave system; feature: Ice Cave; material: Sediment; isolation source: sediment from deep within a dark volcanic ice cave with no known source of... ...
GGAGGGAGTCGAACCCCCACAGCTTTCGCGGCGGTTTTACAGACCGTTGAGCTCAGCCACATGCTCAGTGCCGACCCAGCCAAGGCGCCCGATGGCCCGTCAAGGGTAGCAAGGCCGCCAGTTCCAGCCCCGGCGATAATGGCCGGGTGCCGAAGGGTTACGCCCGCTACGCCCTTGCGGTCATGGTCGGGATCAACTTCCTCAACTACCTCGATAGGTTCGTGCCAACCGCCGTCTCCCCCATCCTGCAGCGCGAGTTCCATCTCAACGACACCTCGATCGGGTTCCTGGCCAGCTCGTTCCTGATCGTCTACGCCGTGTCCGCCCTCCCCTTCGGTTACTGGGCTGATCGGGGCATCCGAAAGAACGTGATCGGGGTCGGCGTCACCATCTGGAGCCTCGCCACCCTGCTCACCGGCCTCGCTGCCAACTTCACCCACCTCTTCCTGAGCCGCGCCCTCGTTGGCATCGGGGAGGCCAGCTACTACCCCGCCGGCACCTCGCTCCTGGGCGACTACTACCCGAAGGGAACCCGCGGGCGGGCGATGTCCATCTGGGGCGCCGGGACCGCCTTCGGGATCGCCGTCGGCTTCATCGGCGGCGGGCTGATCGCCGAGCGGTTCGGCTGGCGATATGCCTTCTTCGTGACCGCGATTCCGGGACTGATCTTCGCGGTGCTTGCCTTCACGCTGCGGGAACCGCTGCGCGGAGCGGCTGAGGCCAGAGGGCCCCAGCTGGCACGCACCAAGGCATCCAGCTTCGCCAGCTTTGCGCGCCTCCTCCGGATCAGGACGCTCGCACTCACGATCAGCGCTCAGTGCTTCCTCTTCTTCGTGCTGGCGGCCGATGTCAGCTGGCTGCCTATCTACATGGTCCGCCACTTCGGGCTCAGCGCCAGCAAGGCCGCGACCATCTCCGGCGGCGTTGTCGTGTTCGGCGGACTCATCGGGACTCTCGGCGGCGGTTGGCTCGCCGACCGGCGGTCGAGGAAGTCGGCCAAGGGCAACCTCGAGGTCGGCCTGGTCGGGTTCGCCATTGGCGCGGTTTCGGTCGCGATCGCCCTGCTCGCCCCCAGCCTGGCGCTCTTCATACCGTTCTTCCTGATCTCCGTGATCGCCCTCTACCTGTACAGCGGCCCCTTCACGGCGATCGGGCAGAACGTCGTCCCGCCCAGCCTGCGCGCCAGTGGCGTGACCATGAGCCTGCTCATCGCCCATCTCCTGGGCGACTCCTGGTCACCGCTTGCGGTGGGATTTCTGTCCGACCGCCTCGGCAGCCTGCAGATCGCGCTCCTGATCGTCTCCCCCCTCTTCCTGGCGATCGCCGCGGGCATCACCTTCGCTGCCTTCAGCAGCATTGAGAGGGACACCAAGGCGATGGAGGACCACTGGGCGGCCGGCGAGATCGACCTGACTCCAGCTAACTCGTAGCGAGAGTCGCCGTCCGCAGGCGCTGGCGCAAAGCGACCACAAAAAGGCCACCCAGCGGCAGCACGGTCATGGCCAGGAAGCCCGCGCCGCCAAGGGGAAGCAGCTCTCCGATCAAAGGCCCCGCCAGCGCGCCGGTCGTGAAGCCGGTGAAGATGAGCCCAAACGCTGCCCCGGGGGCATCGCGGGCGGCCTCCACGGCAACGCGCGGCATGATCCCGGCCGGTGCCCCGAAACCAATTCCCGCCAGCAGAGCTCCCGCCAGCAGCTGAGCGGGCGAGGCGGCAGTCGCGACAACCACGGCCGCGCTGATGGTGCACAGGAGCATCGCCGCCATCACCGGCCCGGTGCCGTAGCGGTCGGTGGCGCTTCCCCCGAGCAGCCGTCCCCCTCCGTTGCCGGCCACAAACCCAGCCACGGCAGCACTCGCGATCCAGACAGCCAGTCCGTCCTCATGCGCGATTCCGTCCCACATGCGCGAAGGCGTAGGAGCCGAGCGGTGTGGCCAGGAGCTCCACGAGCAGTGACGACCACACCAACGCCGTGCGAATAACGATAAGAACGGCGGATGGCCTTCGGTGGCGTGCCGGGGAGGGATCGGCAGGCCGGGCATCAGGAGCAGGGCCAGGCCGGCCAGCGCCAGCACCGACGAGGCCGTGATGGTGAGCGCGGCGATCCATCCCCGCGGCTGCACCATCAGCGTCACCACCGGCACCAGCACCAGTGCCGAGCTGGCAAAGACCGCGCTCAGCGCCCCGCCCGCGGTGCCAAAGCGGGTCGGGAACACCTGGCGCATCGTCGAGATGCAGACCGCGATCGAGAAGCCGCCGCCGAAACCGGTGGCAAGCATGCCGTAGAAGACCGCGAAGGTCAGCGGCGAGGGGGCCAGGAAGGCGACCGCGAAGCCGAGGCCGATCACACCGAGCACGATCCAGAGGAGCCGGCGGGGCGGAAAGCGGTCGGCCAGGCGGCCGCCGAGAATGCTCCCGATCCCGTAACCGCCGGGAGTCGAGGAAAAGACGATCGCGACCTGCAGCGACGTCCAATGGGTCTGGCTCAAGGCGAACGGAGCCAGAGCTCCCCAGGTGTAGCCAACCCCGAGCGCGAACTGGAGGACGAGCGTTGCGATTGCCGCGCGGAGCGGCCAATGCTTGCGAACCTCGCGGTGCTCCAATCGGCTACGCGGGAGCGAGGGCGTCGAGGAGCACGTCAAGCTCCTGCCGGGTGGTGAAGAAGTGCGGTCCCACCCGCACGCCAGCACCGGGCCGGCTGTCGACGATGATCCGCTGCGCCGCCAGCCGCTCCTCCATCCCGGATTCGTCATCCACCCGGATCACCACGGATGCCCCGCGCCGGTCGGGGCGCGTCTCCGAATTGACCGCCAGGCCGCGCTCCAGCGCGTTGTCGATCAGGTACTGGGTGAGGTACAGGCTGCGAGCTCGGATGAGGTCGACCCCAACCTCGGCGATGACGCGGTAGGAGGCCTCCGCGGCGACCAGCGCGGGCACCGCCGGCGTGCCGTGCGCGAACCGCAACATCGATGCCTGCGAGTACTCGATCGCACCCGGCTCGAAGGCGAAGGGCCGGGCGTGGGCGTGCCAACCGGTCAGCCGCGGCTCGAGGGATGCCTGCAGGTCGGGCCGGACGTACAGGTAACCGCCGCCGGGCCCGCCGCACAGCCACTTGACCGACCCGCCGACGCCGAAGCTGATTCCCCATTTCTCGTACTCGAGTGGTACGGCGCCCGCCGACTGGTAGGTGTCCAGGACGACATGCGCGCCCACCGAATGCGCCTTGCGCACGATCGCCTCGACATCAACTTTGTGGGCGGTCTTGAACTGGACGTGCGAGATCGGCACCAGAAGCGTCCGCTCGTCGATCGCGTCGATCAGTTGGTCCGAGTGATCCACCGTCACCACCTCGGCGCCCGCCACCGCTTCCCAGACGTACATCACCGTCGGGAAGTTCTGCGCCTCGTAGACAACCCGCCGGCGCTCGCCGGTGAATTCGAAGCAGCTGGCCACGACCCATTCCGCGATGGTCACGTTGGGAAGCATCACCACCGAGCCTGGGGGAGCCCCGAGTAGGGGCGCCAGCGTGTCGCCGACGGTGACCGGGGAATCCCACCAGCCCTTCTCGGTCCAGGCCCGCACACCCCGTGTCGCGAACTCCTCGGTGTAGCGCTGCAGCGCCTCGCCGTACTCCTGGGGCATCGCGCCGAGCGTGTGGTTCGCCAGGTAGGTGGTGGTGTGGAGAATCGGAAAGCGGGCGCGCAGCGCGTCCAGTTGGTTCGATGAGAGCGGGTCGCGGAAGGTCACAGCCCCTCAGATTAGGTCGTCGGCGATCCACTTCTTGAGCACGGGGTAGACGAGGTCGATCTGCTGTTTGGTCTGCTCGGGGCTCACCATGTCGTGAAGCAGGTTCAGCTCCTTCGGGAATTCGTAGTTGGAAACCGCCTCGCCGTTGCTCCTCCAGTGCTCCACCAGGCGCCGGGTGGCGTCGTTGTTCACTGCCGGATCCGCGGCATTGATGACCACCCGGATCTCGCGAGCCCGCGGTTTTGCTGCCCGGGCTGCCCGTTTGACGCGGGCCCCGACCGTCAGCATCGCCCCGTACCCCTTGGTCGGGAAGCGGGGATAGGCGTAGGCCGGCCCCTCTATTTTCTCCTTCGCCTTCGCATCCCACCAGACGAAACGATTGGGCAGCCCGTTCGCGATCAGGCCGGTGAGGGCGCTGGCAACTTCGGGCAGGTCGGGCGCCGCAAATATCGGAGCGATGATGACCGCCCGGTCGAGGTCGGCGCGGTCGAGCGCCAGCTTGGCGGCGAGCACTCCGCCGAGAGAGAGGCCGGCGACGGTGACCAATTGCCCGAGGCCAGTGGCGATGTCCATCGCCTCCTCAGCCGCCGCCACCAGCTCGTCCGCGTTGAGCCCGGCCATCTCGTTGTTCAACCGGTCCGCCAGTCCGTGGCGGGGAAGGCGGGGCAACAGGATGTTGTGGCCCAGCGCATGCAGCTGCTCGCCGAGCCGGTGGAAGCACTGCGGGCAGCTGGTGAAGCCGTGGATCAGCACGATGGCCCGCTCTACCTGATGGCCGTGGCTCATCAGCCCGTAGGAGCAGAACGGATTGACCTCGACCTCGGCCTCGCGCAGGGCGGCGACCCTGACGACCGACTCCTCGAAGGTCAACGCAGCACCTGGATCTGGGCCACCCGTTCCAGCACCTCGAGGCGGTAGAAGGCCTCCTCCAGGCTGTCCCCCACCGTCACCGTCCCGTGGTGGGCCAGGATCACCGCCTGCCGGTTGCCCAGTGCAGCCACCGCGTGGTGCGCCAGCTCCATCGACCCCGAGGGGGCGTGTTCGGCGACCCGGATCTCACCGCCGAGCACCGGGCCCACCTCGTCGAGCAGCGGCTTCAGGGCCTCGCCCCTGACCGCCAGGACGCAGCCGTGGATGGGATGGGCATGCACAATCGCCTCGACCTCGGGCCGGGCCCGGTAGATTTCGCAGTGGACAGCCCACTCCGATGAGCGGTTGCTCCTGCCCCGGCCGTCGAGGTCGATCGAGACGATGTCATCGGCTGTCATCCTCTCGTAGCGGAGCCGGCTGGGGGTGATGAGGACCTTCTCGCCGTCGCGAACCGACAGATTCCCGTCGGCCCCGACGACATAGCCGCGGACCACCAGCAGCCGGCCAAACTCAACGAGGCTTTCGCGCATGGCTCCCCTCAGCTCCCGCCCGCCGGCCGGGCCGGCGTGCCGGTGCGGTCGCCGTGCCGTAGGTGTGGGCCAGCGATGCCACGGTGGCACGGATCGAATTGCGCAGCTCGGGCGGGCCGACCACCTCGCAGGCCTCGCCCCAACCCAGAACCCAGTGTCGCATCTCGAGCCACGAGCTCACCTGGACGGTCAATCGAACGCGACCATCGGGAAGGTCCGCCAGCGTCTGGCTGGGATGCCAGACCGTCTCTTTGACCCGTCGGGCGGCGGCCGGCGCGAAGATCAGCTCCACCTCGACCGGTTCGCCCGGGCTCCAGATGCCCCAGGCCTGGCCCAGGTAGGCCCCGGCATCGAAGCCGTCCGGCGGCTGGAACACCTCGTCGAGAAGCCGGGCGTCGGAGATGCGCTCCACGCGGTATGAACGCACCGCCTCGAGCTTCTGGTCCCACGCCAGCAGGTAGATCCCGCTGCCCAGCGGCGACGGCTCCAGGAAGAGCKGCCAGACCGTCCGCTCGAAGGTTCGCTCCATCGTGTACGTGATCCGCACCTTGCGCCGCTCGGCCCAACCGGTGACCAGTTCGCGCAGGACCCTGGTATGGCGGCCCTCGGCCGGTTTTTTGGCGATGCCAGCGGCCGCCTCGACCAGCGTGTCGCGGATCGGCTCCGGAAGCACGGCGGCCAGCTTCTCGTAGGCAGAGGCCGTGAACTCATCGCGGTGGTCGGAATGGCGCAGCATCAGCCGGGCGCTCAGCAGCAGCCCCATCGCCTCGGACAGCGAGAAGCGGAGCGGCTGGAGCCAGAACGCCCGATCGACCACCCAGCGGTTGGCCTCGAGGTGGAAGGGGACTCCCAGGTACCCCTCCAGCGCCTTCAGGTCCCGCTGGGCCTGTCGCTGGCTGATTCCCATCCGCTCGCCCAGCTCGCGGGTGCTGAGCCCGTGGGGGATCGCCTGCAGAAGGCGCAGCTCGGCGAGCAGGCGAACGATCCGGTCGCCCTTCTCGAATTCAGCGGACATGGCCGTGATTATTCACCGCCGGCGGCCGGGTGGCGCGGAGCGATGTAAAGGGCGACAATGTGCCCGCCCGCGACAAGCAGCTGTCGTCCCTCCACCCCAAGGTCTTTACATCGTGAGGTTCCTCCACAGCGCGGACATCCACCTCGCCCCACGCCTCGAGTACATCGAGGACCGTGAGCGGCGAGCGTTACGGCGTGAAGATTTCGCGCGCCAGGTCGATCGCTTCTCCGAAGTGGTGAAGCAGCACGGCGCCCAGGCGCTGGTCCTGGCGGGCGATGTTTTCGACCGCGATCTGCCCGCCCAACCCGAGGCTGCGCGCCTCGCCCTGGCGCTGGCCGAGTGCCGGGTGCCCGTGCTGATCACACCCGGGACCCACGACGCCTGGCGACCGGGCGGCGTCTGGGAGCGGCCCTGGCCGGCCAACGTGGTGATCTTCAAGGAGGACCAGTGGCAGGTTCGGGTGATCGGTGAGACCGCTTTCTACGGCCTGGCCTCACTCGGCCGGGCTCGTCGCGGCGGCCTCTTCGGTGGGCTGCCTGAACTGGAGTCGACGGCCACCTTCCATGTTGGCATCGCCCATGCCTCGATGCTCTGGGCCGACGTCGCGGCGAAGGTCGATCCCAAGAACCACCCCTTCCAGGAGGCCGACCTCGATCGCAGCCCCTTCGACTACCTGGCGCTCGGCGACCACCACCGGACGCGGGTCGTCAAGCGTCCGGGCGGCAGGCGTCCGGGCGGCAACGGTCCGGCCGAAAGGGTTGCCGCCTACCCGGGCTCACCCGAGGGACTCGCGTTCGACCCGGCCGAGGCGGGCCCGCGCCACCTGCTGCTGGTGGAGCTGACCGAGAGCGGCCCCGTGGTGACGCAGCTGCCGGCGAACCTGCGCGAGATCCATATCGAGGAGATCTCGCTCGACGACCTGCAGCACGAGTCGGCGGGGGACCTCGCCGAAGCGGTCAGGCGCCGCCTTCGCCACTCCGCGCAGGCCGATCGACTCGCCCGTTTCGATCTGACCGGTGTGCTCCATCACCCGCTCGGCGTCGATCCCTCAGCGCTCGGGGACAACACCAACGACCTCTATTTCCTGCTCCAGATCCGCGATCGGACGCGGACGATGCCCGAGTCCCCGGTCGCCTCCAACACGATCCGGGGCGCCTTCGAGCGCCGGCTTCGCGCCCGGCTCGAGGCGGCAACCGACGAGCGCGAGCGGGTCGTGACGGAGCGGGCACTGGCGATGGGGCTCCAGGCCCTGGAGGGCCTGTTGTGAAGTTCACGAGCCTGAAAATGCAGGGTTTCCGCTCCTATGCGGCACCCACCGAGCTGACCTTCAGGCCCGGGCTCAACGTCTTCCAGGGTCGGAATGAGGCCGGCAAGACGGGCATCCTGATGGCGATCCGGGCGGCTCTCTTCGTGCCCCGCTCGGCCGCTGAACGTGAGGCGCTGATCGCCGAGGGCAGCGAACAGTGCACGGTGGCTCTCGAATATCAGCTGCCCGACGGCGGCCGCTTTCAGCTGGTTCGAGACCTCGCCAACCACCGGGGCGCGATCTCCCAGTGGCAGGACGGCGAGTGGCTCAGCCTCTCGACCACCGTCAACGACATCGCCCAGCTGGTGCGCCAGCACACCGGGTGCGACGAGCCCCTCTTCCGTGCCAGCCTGATGGTCGGCCACGAGGACATCGAGGTCGGCGATGGCAGCGACCTCACCCGGGCCCTCACTGAACGCCTCGAGGTGCTCGTCTCCGGCTCGCCCGGTGGCATCAGCGCCGCTCGCGCGGTCAACAAGCTGGATGCCCACGTGAAGCAGTTGAGCGGTCCCCGGGCGGGCCTTGTGATGGGGGCGCAGGCGCGCCTGCGTGAGGCCGAGGCGGCTCTCGAGAAGTGTCGGTCCGACGCTCGCCGGCTCGAGGCGGCGCAGCCTCGGCTGGCCGAACTCACTGCTGCTGCCGCCGCCCTGGAGACTGAGCTGGACGACGCCCGGCAGGTCCTCGCGAGGGCACTTGAGGTGATCAGCCTGGGGAAGCGGGCCGAGGCAATTCGCGTGGAGCGGGCGGCGATCGATCGGGCGCTGGACGCGCGAAGCGAGCTGGTGGAGCTCGAAAGTGCCGCCGGGAAGGCGCGGGCACGGGTTCCAGAGAGTCCGGCCCTCCTCCCCGCTTCGGGCGGCGCCTGGGCAATCCCCGCTCTCGCCGCCGGCGTGGCGCTGTTGGTCGCCGGCCTCGCGATCGCCATTGCGGTCAGTCCCATCGCGGGTGGCGTGCTCGCCCTCGCCGGTCTGCTCGGAGCTGCCGCCGGCTGGCTGGGGCGCAGGCGCATCGCGGCAGCCCAGCCGGTCGCCAACCCGCTCGAGGCGGAAGCCCGCGAGGCCGAACGGCGGCGGGACATTGCCCAGGGTGTCGCGCGATCCCTCGACCAGCGTCCCGAGCCCGAGCTTGTCGCGCTCCGCGCCAGCCTTGGCAGGGATCTCCAGGAGTGCGAGACCGCCCTGACGCAAGCTTCCCTGCATCGTCTCGAACCGGCTCAGCTGGCCCGCTTGGAGGAGCGCGCTCGGCGTCTCCCGGGTCTGATCAGCGAGGCGAATGACGCCCGGATTCGCTGCGAGGTCGAGCTCGCCTCCCTCGAGCAGGCGGGCGCCTCGATGGTCGAGCTGGAGGACGAGGTGGCGGTTGGTGAGGCCGAGCTGGATCGCCTGCGCACCCGGCTGGCCGCGATGACGCTGGCGCGCGACGAGCTGGAGGCCGCCGTCGGTGACATCCGCAGTGGCGTTGGGCCCCAGCTGGCGGCCGCCGCCGGCGAGGCACTAGAGGCCATCGTTCCCGACTACCAGGTGCTGCTCGAGAACGGCAGCGGTCTCCGCTTCGTGCCCGCCTGGCGCGACGGCCGGCCGCTAGGACGGCGTGAGCTGTCCGACGGCACCCTCGACCAGTTCCACTTCGCGGTCCGGATCGCGCTCGCGGACGTGCTGCTGGGCGATCTCCGGCCGCCGCTTCTGCTCGACGACCCGTTCAGGTATGCCGACGGCGAGAGGCGCGAAGCACTCCACTCTTTGCTGGTGGAGCTGGCGGGAGAGCGCCAGGTGCTCTACTTCACCGTCGACACGCCCACGGCGCTGGCCGTGACCCACAGCCTGCCGCTGGTCGACAGCCGGGCGCTCGCCGGATGAGCCTGGCCGCCGCCCGCCTCCGTCCCGGGCCGGGGGCCGAGTCCTGGCTCGACGACCAGCTCCGCGAGCTGCAGTCGGGCGACCCGCTTCAGCCGCTGACGGTGATCGTCCCGTCCAACTACGCCGGCCTCTTCCAGCGGCGCCGCCTCGCCCGGTCGGGGTACGCGAATATCAGGCATTCCGTGTTGGGGCGTCTGGCAGAACTGCTCGGCGGTCCCCGGCTGGCCGCCGCCGGCCGGTCTCCCCTCACCGCCATCACCGAGGAATCGGCCATCCGAGCCGCGCTCCGGCGGGCCGGTGGCCTGGGTCCCCAGACCGAGCACCGGGCGGTTGTGCTTACGCTCCGCGGCCTCTTCCGGGACCTTGCCGATTCTGGCCTCGCCGAGGCTCAGCGTGATGCCCTGGGCGATCAGTCCCAGTTGGCGCGAATCGCGATCCACGCCTACGAGGAGTACCGGCGCCTGCTCGTCGAGAGCAGGCTCTATGACGCCGCCGACCTCTGCGCGGCGGCCGTGGAGGCGATCACCACCGGAGAGCCGGGCTGGCTGCCCGACGTGGGCCCCTTGATCATCTTCCTGCCCACGCGCCTCAGCGCGCCCGAGCTGAGCCTCATAGCAGCGGCCGGCGAGGTGGCCACTGTCCGTTTGGGACTTCCCTCGCTCGACGACCCCGAGGCTGATGCCGAACCTCAGCGATGGACTTCCGTTCTGCAGCTCGATTGGGATGCGCTGGCAGGGGTTCCGGTGCCCATGCCGGCCCCCGCCGATCTGAAGACGCGCGTGCTGGCCGCGCCGGACGCCGGCGAGGAGGTCCGGGCGGCGGTCAGGATGGTGCTCGGCGATCTCGAGAGCGGCGTTCCGCTGCATCGGACCGCAATGGTCTATCGCCACCAGGAGCCCTACCAGCAGATGGTGCGCGAGACGCTGTCGACGGCAGGAGTGCCCTGGCTGGGGCTGGGCGGAAAACCAGTTGCGGCCAGCTTCGCGGGTCGCGGGCTGCTCGGCCTGCTTCATCTCCAAGGTCGCCGGTTCTCAAGGGGAGCGGTGATGAATTGGCTCTCCTCGCTGCCGCACGGCACCCCCGGACCCTCCCTCGCCCAATGGGATCGGATCAGCCGCCGGGCGGGAATCGTCCGCACCGTCCAGCAGTGGGACGACCGGCTGAAGCGCAAGCTCGAAGAGGATCGGCGGATCGAGGCCGAGCTCGAGAAGGAGGGCGACGACGCCACCCTCGCTCGGCGCAGCTACCGGCGAGGCGAGATCGCGGCGACCGAGGCGATGCGGCGGCGCATCCTGGACATGGATCGGCGGACGCGGCCACCCGAGCCCGCCACCTGGAAGGACCTCGCCGAGTGGGCTGCCGAGCTGCGCGAGCTGTTCATACCGGCCCAGCCCGGCTGGCCTGCCGACCAGGTCGAGGCGGCCCGGCTGGTCGACGAGACGCTGGCCGCGATGTCCGCGGCCGGTGCGCTCGACGCGGCGGTCAGCGTCGAGAGGTTCGTTGAGACGCTCGAGGAGGCGCTCAATGCCCGCCGGCAGCCGGAGGGCAAGCTGGGCATGGGCGTCGTGACCGGTCCCCTGAGTGGCATCTCGGGCATGTCCTTCGATCGGGTCTATGTGCTCGGCATGAGCGAGCGCGCTTATCCAACCCCGCCCCCCGTCGACCCCATTTTCCCGCTGGAGGCCGGCCACGATCCGCTGGGTCGCGCCGAGCGGCGGCTCTCGGCTGAGCGCATGAGCTACCTCGGCGCCCTCGCCAGTTCCAGCTCGGCACTCCTATCCTTCGCCACCCACGACACCGAGCAGCGACCGGCGTACCCCGCGCGCTGGCTGCTCGACGACGTGGCGCGGCTGGCCGGCAGCCGGATCGGCCCCGGTGAGCTGCGCGAGCTCCGGGACGACGGCACGCGGCCCTGGCTGACCAGCCTCGCCTCAACCGAGGCCGCGCTCCGCCATGGCCCCCAGATGCTGAACCTGGCCGAGCGACGCGTCCACGAGGCGCGGGACGTCACAGTCCTCCACAAGGCCGACCTGGCCGGCACGGCGCTGGCCGGTCGCGACGACCTTCCCCTGCAGCGCGGTCTGGCCGCCTCGCAGGCGCGCGCCTCGGCGACCTTCACCGAGTTCGACGGCAACGTGGCCGGCGTCGCGGCCGACCTGTCGAAGCTGGCGGGCGGCCTTTCCCGCCTGCACCCGATCAGCCCCAGCGGCGTCGAACAATGGGCCCAATGCCCCTTCCGGTACTTCCTGGGCAGGGTGCTGGAGGTCGAGCCCACCGAGCGCCCTGAGGACACCGAGTCCTGGGCGATCAGCGCCATCGACCGGGGTTCGCTGATCCACGGCATCCTCGAGGAGTTCTTTCGAGAGCTCCAGCAGGGCGGCCGGCCCGGGCCGCTTGAGACCTACACCCAGGCCGACCGCGAACTTCTGGCCGCGATCGCCCAGAAAAACTTCCGCCTGGTGGAGGACCTCGGCCAGACCGGCTACCGGTTGGCCTGGCTCAACGAGCAATCGGCGATCCTGCTCGACCTTGAGACCCTGCTCGGCAAGGATGAGGAGTTCCGCGCCAAGAACCTGCTGAAGCCCGAGTTCTTCGAGCAGGGCTTCGGCTGGGAGCAGGGCCGGCAGGAGGGCTGGCCGGCGGCCGAGGTCACGCTGTCCGATGGCAGCGTCGTCCGGCTCCGTGGCTACATCGACCGCGTCGACTTCGCCGACGGCGCGGCCTACGTCACGGACTACAAGACGGGTTCCAACATGAACCGTCGCGAATTTGACGACGACCCCGTGGTCGCCGGCACGAAGGTGCAGCTGGCGGTCTACTCGAACGCGGTGCGCCGCCATCTCGAGGAGCGGCACCTGCCGGTTCACCAGGTCACCGCCTCCTACTGGTTCATCTCCCCGAAGGGAAAGTTCCAGCGGGTGGAGGTCGCCGACGCGGACGCCTCCGACCAGCGGCTGGCCCAGGTGATGGAGGTCGTCAACGAAGGCCTCACGGCGGGCGCCTTTCCGCAAGTGCCGGGGGAGGAGCGGACGATTCCCAAGCGCGCCGCCTGGTCGAACTGCAACTTCTGCGACTACCACCGAATCTGTCCGACTGGCCGCGACCAGATCCACGAACGTAAGAAGAACGAGCCCGGTGCCAACCTGCACGCCCGGCTCGCCCTGAGCTAAAAGGAATGCAGATGCTCTCCCGAGTTCCGGCCGACCAGGGCGTCCGGGACCAGCTCAGGACCGATTTCGAGACCACCTTCTTCGTCGAGGCGGGGGCCGGGACGGGGAAGACCACGATCCTCGTCGAGCGGATCGTGGCGCTGATCGCCGCCGGCCGAGTGACCGTCGGTCAGCTGGTCGCGATCACCTTCACGGAGGCCGCCGCCGCCGAGCTGCGGGCGCGCGTCCGGGAAGCGTTGGAAAGTGCCGGCACGCCGGAGACGCGAGCGGCGACGGCCTCCCTCGAGGAGGCCTCGATTGACACCATCCACTCCTTCGCGGGCGCGCTGCTTCGTACCTATCCGCTCGAGGCCGGCCTGCCCCCCAATTTCGACACCCTGGACCAGATCGAGCAGGACCTCGAGTTTCGCGACCGCTTCCGGACCTGGTTCGAGGCGGCTGCGGAAAGCGAGGGGGCGAGCAGGGCGATCAAGAACGCACTCCTGCTGGGTTTGAGCCCCGACCGGATCGAGAGCATCGCCCGAGCGCTCCACGACCACTACGACCTGCTCGACGCGGGTGCCGCCTGGCCGGCGAACCCGGCCCGCGAGGCACTCCCGAGCGCGCCGCAGCTGGCTGAGCGCATGCGCGGGTTGGCTCGCTACCTGCCTGACTGCACCGAGGAGAACGACAGGATGTTCGAGCGGATGGGCGAGGTGCTCTTCTGCGCCGAACGCCTTGCGCAAGCCGACAGCGAGGGCAAGGCGCTGGTTGCGATGCTGCTGCTGGACGGCTTCCCGACCCTGATCGGCAGGCAGGCCAACTGGCAGGGGGACAGCCTTCGCCGGCTGCGTGGTGAGTTGAACGGTTGCCTCGAGGACATGCGCGAGATCCTCTCCACCCGCCGCACCGAGATCTTCAACAGCTTGCTGAAGGCGGTGCGCGACTTCGTGCTGCTCTACGCGGGGGAACGCAAGCAGCGTGGGGTGGCCACCTTCCACGACCTCCTCACCTGGGCTCGCGACCTTCTCCGCGACAGCCCCGAGGTGCGGTTGCGGGCACAGCGGCGCTGGCAGCGCATCTTCATTGACGAGTTCCAGGACACCGACCCGCTCCAGGCCGAGATCGCCTTCTACCTCGCGGCGGTGCCCGACACACCGTTCCCGGCCCACTGGCTGGACGCTGAACTGGTGCCTGGCAAGCTGTTCCTGGTCGGTGATCCCAAGCAGTCCATCTACCGGTTCCGCAGAGCCGACATCGCGCTTTACCAGAAAATCCAGGAGCGGGTGGGTGAGGACGTCGCCCTCATCCAGAATTTCCGCTCGGTGCCGGCGGTCATCGATTTCGTCAATCACCATTTCGGGGGCGCCATGCACTACGAGCAGGATGTCCAGCCCGAGTATCGAGCCCTGGTGGCCGAGCCTAGCGCGGAGGGCGGGCTGTGGTATTTCGGCACCGAGCTCGCCAACGTGCGGCAGGACGAGGTCTGGCGGCGCGAGGCCGACGACGTCGCCCGGACCTGCCGGCTCGCCAAGGACGAGGGCTGGCCCGTGACGCGCGGCAAGGGTGCCCAACGAATCACCAGGCCGGCGGGCTGGCAGGACATCTGCGTGCTCATCCCGACCCGCACCAACCTGCGCCGGCTGGAGCGGGCGTTCGAAACCTGGGGAATCCCCTACCGGTTGGAGAGCGGCGAGCTAATCGTCATGACGCAGGAGGTCCGCGAGCTGGTGTCCTGCCTGCGCGCGATCGATGACCCCTCCGACCAGGTGGCGCTGCTGGCCGCGCTCCGCTCGCCGGCCTACGGATGCAGCGATGCCGAGCTGGCCCTCTGGCGCGACCAGGGCGGCCGGTTCAACTACGAGGCGCCAGGGGCCGGGACGGTGGAGCAGGTTAAGGCCAGCCTGGCCGATCTCGCCGAACTGCACCAACTCCGCCACGAGCTGTCCGTCCCCGCCCTGGTCGAAAACTTCATCGACCGGCGCCTGCTGGTCGCCCAGGGTTTCGCGCAGCCCCGTCCGCGCGAGACCTGGCGGCGCTATCGCTATGTCGCGAAGCGAGCCCGCGACTTTGCCGCCACCGGCCGGGCCACGCTGCGCAGCTTCGTCGAATGGATGGAGGGCCTCGAGCGCGAGCAATACCGAGACTCGGGCGTCTCCGCCGCCGAGGAGGACGACGAGGCTGTGCGGGTGCTCACCATTCACGGTGCCAAGGGCCTCGAGTTCCCGATCGTGATCATGACGGGCTGGGGTTCCAGCAAGCGCGGCGACCGGACCCAGGTCATCCCCGACCGCATCCTCGGCCGGCTCGAGGTTGGTGTTGGCGATTGGCAGACCCAGGGCTACCGGAACGCGCTTGCCAGGGAGAAGCGAGCCGACCTGGCCGAATCGGTGAGGCTGACCTACGTGGCCGCCACCCGAGCCCGCGACCACCTGGTGCTGAGCCTCTGGCGCAGGGAGGCGTGGAGCATGAGCGAGGAACCGCCGGCGCAGGCCGTTGGTTTCGCCGACAGCCTGGAGAGCGGCCAATTGGGGCGGCAGCTGGCTGTCGATCTGGCCGCCCCGCCAGTTCCCGCCGCAGCCCTGCCAATGCCGCAGGCAACCCCGGCTGAGCATCGCGCCGAGGAGGCGGAGTGGCTGGCGAAGCGACGCGAGCTGATCAGCGCACTCGGCGGCCTCTCGATCTCCACCGCCACCGGGCTCGCGCGGGAAGCCGACCCCGACCTCGACAGCGAGGAGATCGGCGCCTTCCGTCGGGGCCAGGGTGGCACCAGCTTCGGCCGGGCGGTTCACGCGGTACTCCAGGTGGTCCCCCTCGACGACCTCACCTCTGTGGATCACCTGGCGCAGGCGCAGGCCGTGGCTGAGGGCATCGGCCATCGCGCCGGCGAGGTCGCCGCAGCCGTCAAACGGGCCTGCGGCACCGAGCCGGTCCGGGCGGCGGCGGCAGCCCGCCATTGGCGTGAGGTTCCGCTCGGAGCTTCCCATGCGGGGTCTGTCCTCGAGGGTTTCGTCGACCTCCTCTTCGAGACCGCCGGAGGGTTGCGCGTCGTCGACTACAAGACCGACAACGCGCCCGCCGACGAGCTTGAGAAGCGATTCCGGCACTACCGCCTGCAGGGTGGCGCCTATGCGCTTTTGCTGAAGCTGGCGGTTGAGCGGGACGTGACCGGCATTGACTTCGTGTTCACCGCGACCGGTGAGGTTCGCTCGGTGGTGGACGCGGACCTGGCCGCCGCGCTGGCCGAGGTCAGGCTGCGCCTAGCGGAGGGCCCGGCTGTTGAGGAGGAGGATCAGCGCGACCCCGGCCGCGGCGACCAGGGTCAGCCGGAAGCTGAGCCGGTGGTTGCCGCGGAGCCCGGCGGCCACCATGACGACGACGGTCACCAGGGTGATGGCGAGGGCGACCAGTTGCAGCTCACCTGGTTTGCCGGGCCCGAGAAGGACCGCTAGGGCCGAGCCCGCCAGCAACAGGGCGGCCGCCACGATCGAGCCGCGAAGCCCCATCAGCTGGGGAAGGCCGTGGATGCGGCCGCGCTCCTGCTCGATGTCGGGCATCACCTGGGTGAAGTGCGCGCCCGAGCCGAGCAGTCCCGCGCCCAGCGACACCCACCACGGCGGCAGATGGCCCGGGTGCAGCCCGAGCGTGACGATGGCAGGGAGCGAGCCGAATGAGAAGAGATAGGGAAAAACGCTGATCGGGGTCTTCTTGAGACCGCCGTTGTAGAGAAAGGCGGCGAGCACCGCAAGCAGGTGAAGGGTGCCGGCGGAGAATCCGTTGGCGAGTGACAGCGGGATGCAGAGGGTGGCCGCGACCACCGCCGCCCAGTGGAGCCATACCTCGGAGACCTGGCCGGCCGCCAGCGGCTTATCGGCTCGGCCGGCGGCCCGGTCGGCGTCGCGGTCGATGTAGTCGTTGGTCCAGCCCACGAAGAGCTGGCCGGTGAAGATCGCGGCGACCAGCAGCCAGGTGCTTGCGCCGCGGCCGGCGGCCAGCCCGAGGACCGCGCTGGCAGCCGTGACCGCCAGCACCGGCTCGGGATGCGAACAGCGAAACAGGTCCCACGCGCCCTTAACCGCCTGTGTGGGATCCAACCTGGCCACGGCGCATGATTGTGAGCGCATGCCAGGCATCCGGCACTTCAACCCCAGCGACCTCCCCCGGCCTTCGGGGTTCGCCCACGCCTCCGCCGGCCTCGGCGAGGTGGTCTTCACCGGCGGCCAGATCAGCTGTGACGTCACTGGGCAGCTGCTTCACCCGAATGACATTGCCGCCCAGTTCGGGGTCGCGATCATGAACGTCCGGCGCGCCCTCGAAGGAGCGAGCTGCACCACCGACGATGTCGTCAAGCTGACCTACCTGGTGACCGACGTGGCCGCTTACCGGCTGGCTCTGAAGCCGATCGGCGTGCACTACCGGGCGGTCTTCGGGCGGAACTTCCCGGCGACCACCCTGGTCGAGGTCAAGGGCCTCTTCGAACCGGAGGCACTCGTCGAGATCGAGGCCGTGGCGATCCGGAGCTAACATCCTGGCGATGGGGCAAGGTGAGCTGCCACGCGGTTACTGGAACCCCAACTCGGAGACAATGCCCCGCGACGAGCTTCGGCGCCACCAGCTCCACAGGCTGAAGCGCCAGCTGGAGCACGCGCATGCCGGTTCGGAATTCTGGCGAGGGCGGATGGATAAGGCCGGTCTCCGCCCGGAGGCAATCACGTCCCTCGAGGCCTACGCTGCCCGTTTTCCGATCCTGAAGCGCGAGGAGATCACCGCCGCGGAGGCGATCAGCCCTCCCTATGGCACCCTCCCCAGCGTTGAGGTGGGCCTCGCCATTCGCCATCACCAGACCAGCGGCACCAGCGGCGCCCAGCCGGTGCGCACCTTCGACACCGCTCGCGACTGGGCGTGGGCGGCCGACATGTGGGCGACCGGCGCCTACGCGATGGGTGTGCGCGCCGCCGACACGGCGCTGGTCGCCTTCGGCTACGGCCTCTTCATCGGCTTTTGGGGCCTCCAGTACGGCCTCGAGAAGATCGGCTGCCGCGTCATCCCGACCGGGTCCTTCGACTCCGAAAAGCGCGTCCAGCTGCTCGTCGAGCAGGGCTGCACGGTGCTCGCCTGCACCCCGACCTACGCTCTGCGGCTGGCGCTGACCGCCGAACAGATGGGGATCAACCTCGCCCGCGAGGCGGGCGTAAAGGTGGTGATCGCTTCGGGAGAGCCCCGCCCCGAAGCCACCAAAAAGAAGATCGAGGAAGCCTTCGGCGCCTTCTGCGGGGACACCGCCGGCATGACCGAGGCCGCGACCATATTCATGTTCGAGTGCGCCGAGGCGCCCGGCGGCTGTCACATCATCGAGACCGATTACATCGAGGAGGTAGTCGACCCCGAGACGCTGCAGCCGGTCGGCTACGGTGAGCGCGGGGTGAGGATCATGACCTCGCTGGGGCGCGAGGGGATCCAGGTGTTCCGGTACTGGACCAATGACCTGGTCGTCAAACGCCCTCACACCGATTGCGGCTGCGGCCGCACCTGGGACCTCTACGAAGGTGGCATCCAGGGCCGCCACGATGACATGAGGAAGATCCGCGGGGTCTGGTTCATGCCCTCGATGGTCGAGGACGTGGTCAGGCGGTTCCCGGAGATCGATGAGTTCCAGTGCACACTTCAGTTGATCGATGAGCTCGAAACGCTCGTGATCCAGATCGAGCCGATGGCGGGCAGCGATCCCGCCGGCCATCCGGCGCTGCGGGTGCGGTTCGCGGCGCAGGTCAAGCGAGAGCTGTCGTTGACTCCGATCGTCGAGGTCGCCGCCGGCCTGCCCCGGTTCGAAATGAAGGCCCGGCGGTTCCGCGACCTGACCGCCCCGGCAGCCTCCGGATGAGTACCAGCTATGGTCGTCCCGAACTCTCCGAGGAGGACAGGGAGCGGCTGAAACGGGTCTACGCCGACCTCCAGCTCCTCGCCACCAGCGACGTGCCGGCGGTTGCCGCGGCGGCCCGCCTCGCTGTCGCGCAGGTGGCTGCGGCACTGAGCGGCCAGGGTCTCGAGTACGAGCTCTACTCCAACCGTTGGAAATAGGGGTCGGGCTCCCGGCGGTCATCCCCGGCGCCCCGGGTGAGTTGGTCCTCCGCTGGGCCCGCGAGGCTGACGATGGCCCATTCAGCAGCCTCGGGGTCCACGACCGGCTCGCCTTCGACAGCTACGAATGCCTGACCGTGCTGGCCGCCGCGGCGGCGGTCACCAAGCGCATTCAACTCGCCTCGCTCATCCTCATCGGGCCGCTGCGGGGGAGCGCGCTGCTCGCCAAGCAGGCCGCCACCGTGGACGCGCTGAGCGCGGGCCGGCTGACGCTGGGTGTCGGGATCGGCCCGCGTCGCGACGACTACGAAGTGGGCGAGGTGCGATTCACCACTCGTGGGCGGCGCTTGGAGGAGCAGCTCTACGCACTCCGCGAGCACTGGGAGGGGACTGTCATCGGACCGCGCTCGGCCACGCCGAGCGGACCCCGCCTGCTGGTTGGCGGGGGCGGCGACGCGGCGCTGGCACGGATGGCACGTCATGCGGATGGTTACGTGCACGGCGGCGGACCGATCAAGGCGTTCAGGACAGCCGCCGACCGGGCCCTGGCAGCCTGGAATGACGCGGAGCGGCCATCCCGGCCGCAGCTCGTCGGCACCGCCTACTTCGCACTCGACGGGCGAGCGGCCGAGGGGCGCGAGGACCTCCTCAACTACTACGGATTCGTCGGACCGTTTGCGGAGCGGATCGCCGACGGTCTTCTCACCAGCCGCGCCGAGATCCATGAGCTGGCCGCGGGCTATGCCGAAGCGGGCTGCGACGAATTGGTGCTGTTTCCCACGATCGCCGACCTGCGCCAGCTGGACCTGCTCGCGCAGACGCTGGACTGAGCACGTGTCAGTGAGCGGTTGCCAGGTGCTCGGCGAGAGCCGCGTTGAATGCCGCCGGGTTCTCCTCGTTGCTGAGGTGTCCTGAGCCGGGGATGACGCGGAGCCGCGCCCCGGGGATCAGTCCGGCCAGCTCCTCGGCCAGTGCGGGCGGAGTCAGCGTGTCGTGCTCTCCGACCAGCACGAGCGCGGGGACGGTGACAGTCCTCGCCACGTGGCGAAGGTCCTGCGTCCATAGGTCGGCGCTGGCCGCCCGATAGGCGGCCTTGTCCAGGCGGGCAAATGCCATGACGCCCCTGTTCACGACGTCAGGGTCCGTCCCCGGTCCGTAAATGGCAGGCATCCGTTTGCGCGCCAGGTCGGGCATGGTGGCGGCGTCGATCGCCGCCAGCCGCTCGGCCTGGCCGGCTGCCGCATTGGGGTGGTTGGCCCAGGTGTCGGCGAGGATCAGGGAGCGAACCAGGTCCGGGCGGTCCCGCCACAGCGTGAGGGCCACGATCCCGCCCATCGACAGGCCGCAGACATGCGCCGGACCGTTGCCCAGGCGCTGAATCAGTGCAGCCACATCAGCTGCGAAGACCTTCATGGTGATCGTCTCCGAGCTCGTCGACGACTGGGCGTAGCCGCGCATGTCGGGGGCAACCGCCAGGTGCTCGGAGGAGAAGTGCGCAAGCTGACCTACCCAGGTGTGCGAGCTCGAGCCGACGCCATGAAGAAAGACCAGCGGCGCGCCCTCGCCCGACCTCTCGTAGTGAATTCGGGCATCGGCCAACTGGACATATGGCACCTGGTGAGTATCGTTCCCCTTGGACTCAAGGCCGCGAGCCTGAAACTGCAGGGGGAAAACCGAATGTCAGATGAGATCGAGCGTTACCTGAACTTCAAACTTCTTGATGGGCTCGACCGCCGCGGCTTCCTTCAGTTGGGCGTGACGGCGGCGGGCATGGCAGCGGTCGCCGCCTGTGGCGGCACTACCAGCGGCGGTTCAGGTGGGCCCAGCGGACCGGACTTCAAGATCGGCGCGGTCCTTCCCTCCTCGGGCGTCTATGCCGAGCTCGGCAAGAGCATCACAAATGGGATGCAGCTGTACTTCGATTCTGTCGGCAACCAGGCCGGTAACCGCCGGATCAAGGTTGTGACGGCCGATGAGCAGGTCGCCGTCGCGGACGCTGTGGCCGCCACCAAGAAGGTTGTGGACCAGGACGGCGTCGACATGGTGGTGGGCTACGTCTCCAGCCCCAACGCGGCGGGCAACCGCGACTACCTCGACGGACAGAAGATGCCGACGCTCATCGCCAACGCCGGCGTCAACTCGTTGAGCCGCGCCGGCAAGTCTCCCTTCATCTACCGCACCTCCTTCAGCAACTGGCAGCCCAGCCACCCGATGGGAACCTACGTCGCCGAAAAGCTCGGCTTCAAAAAGATCCAGTTGGTGTATGCGAAGTACGGCGCCGGGCTGGAGTCGGTCGCCTCCTTCAAAGAGACATTCACCGCCGCCGGTGGCACCCTCGTCGGTCCACCCGTCGAAACACCCTTCCCGAACAACGGCGACCAGACGCCCTTCGTACAGGCCATCAAGGTGGACCAGATTGACGGCATCTACTGCTTCATGTCGGGCACGGACGCGGTCAGCTTCCTCAAGAAGGCCAACGAGCTGGGCACGCTCAAGAAGCTCAAGGTTGTCGCCGGGTCCGGATTCTTCGTCGAGCAGGATGTGCTGTCAGCCATCACCAGCGCCGCGCCGCTGGGTGCCGTGACCGGTCTCCATTGGGCGCTCACCCTGCAGAACAAGGAGAACCAGGACTTCATCGCCAAGTACTCGAAGAGATTCGACAACCGCCAGGCTGACGTGTTCGCGGTCCAGGGTTTCGACACCGCCCGAGTCGTAGTTGAGGCGCTCAATGCGGTCAAGGGCAAGACCGATAACAAGGAGGGCTTCCTCAAAGCGATCAGCGCTGTCGCCTTCAAGAGCCCGCGCGGCGATTTCAAGTTCGACCCGGCCACCAACAACGTTGTTCATACGGTCTACGTGCGCAAGGTGGTCAACGACCCGAAACTCGGCTGGACGAACCAGGTCATCGACCAGTACCCAGGCGTCGCCGACCCCGGCAAGTAGCGCCGCCGAGCCGGCGAAAGTAACCTTCAGAGCGCCATCGCCGCCGCCCTCCAGCTGACTGTCAACGGCCTTGCCTTCGGCGGGCTGGTCTTCCTGCTCGCCGCGGGCCTGTCGATCATCTTCGGGCTGATGGACGTGCTCAACCTCGCGCACGGGTCGTTCTACATGGTCGGCGCCTACGTCACGTACTCGGTGGTGAGCCTGACGCACAACTTCTGGCTCGCCTTTTTGGTGGCGCCCGTGCTGCTGGCCGGGATCGGAATGGTCCTCGAGGTCGTCTTCTTCAGGCGGCTCTATAAGCACGGCCACCTGGCCCAGGTGCTGCTCACGTTCGGGTTCACGCTCGTCTTCGTCGACCTGGTCCGCGCCCAGTACGGTCCGACCACTCGGTCTATCCCCCCGCCTCCCGGCCTCGGCGGCGCGGTCCACCTGTTGGGCGCCACGTTCAGCGCCTACAGCCTTTTCGTCCTCGCCGTGGCGCTGCTGGTCGGCGCGGCGCTCATGGTGGGCTGGCGCGCCCTGCGCTTCGGCGCCATGCTCCGCGCCGGCGTCGCCGACAAAGAGATGGCGGGCCTGCTCGGGATCGACCTGCCGAGACTCTTCACGCTCACCTTCGGCCTCGGCGCCGGGCTGGCCGGGCTGGCGGGAGTCGTCGCCGCCCCGGAGTTTGCGATCTACCCCGGAATGGACGCCAACGTGCTGATCTTGGCTCTCGTCGTGGTCGTGATCGGGGGGCTCGGCTCGATCGAGGGCGCACTGCTCGGAGCACTGGTCCTGGGGCTCGGCTACGTGATCGGCACCGCGTTCGTTCCCCAGTTCGCGATTGCGCTCATCTTCGGTCTGATGGCCGCGGTGCTGATCGTGCGGCCGGCGGGGCTCTTCGGTCGCCGGCAGTGAGGGGCGGCTGGCCCCGAGCCGGGCTCCTCGTGGTTCTCGCCGCCGGCATTGCCTCCCTGCCGCTCTGGGCGCCTCGGTTCTGGATCTACATCGCCACCCAGGCCCTGATCTTCGCCATCTTCGCGATGTCCCTCGATCTGCTGCTCGGCTATGCGGGACTGGCCTCCTTTGGTCATGCCGCCTTCTATGGGCTGGGCTCCTACGCCTGCGCGCTGGTCGCCCTGCGGCATGTCGACGGCCTCCTCCCCCTCCTGCTGGCCGGCGCCGTACTGGCGGCGCTGGTGGCGGTGCCGATCGGCGCCCTCTCGCTGCGGACCAGCGGCATCTACTTCCTGATGCTGACGCTCGCCTTCGGCCAGATGCTCTGGGGGCTGGCCGTCAACTGGATCTCTTTGACGCGAGGCACCGACGGACTCATCGGCATCCCCCGGCCAACCCTGATCGGCCTCGACGCCCTCAACGTGACCCTCTACGAACGCGGGCCCTTCCTGCTGATGGTGCTGGCTGTTGCGGCGCTCTGTTTCCTCCTGCTCGAGGGCCTCGTCCGTTCACCCTTCGGCAGGACGCTGGAGGGGGTCCGGGAGAACGAGCGCCGGATGCGCGCGCTCGGCTTCCCAACCTATCGATACCGCCTCGCCGCATTCGTCATCGGCGCGGCGATCGCCGGTGTGGCCGGCGCGCTGGCGGCGATGGCCAATGGCTACGCAACACCGGACCTCCTCTACTGGACCACCTCAGGTCTTGTCCTCATCGCGGTCGTCGTGGGCGGCGCGAGGTCGCTGGTCGGCCCCATCCTTGGCGCCTTCCTGGTGCTGGTCGCGCAGCTCGGTCTCTCGACCTATCTGCCGCGCTGGGAGCTCGCGCTGGGCGCCATCTTCATCGCCTTCGTCCTCTTCCTGCCGCGCGGGCTGGCCAGCCTGGCCAGGCGCGCCTGATGGACCTGGAGGTCCGCGGCGTCACAGTGCGGTTCGGCGCGGTCGCAGCCCTCCATACCGTCGACCTCCGCGTGGCCACCGGCGAGCGCCGCGCGCTGATCGGTCCCAACGGGGCCGGCAAGACCACCCTCTTCAACGTGATCGCAGGCGAGCAGCGAACCGGCGGCGGAGCGGTGCTGTTGGACGGCCGCAACGTGACTTCACTGCCCCCCTGGCGGCGAGCTCGGCTCGGCCTGGGCCGCACCTTTCAGCGTTCCACCCTGTTCGCCGAGCTGACCGTCGCCGACAACCTCGCCCTCGCCATCCGCGCCCGACAGCGGTCGGGCTGGCGATTCTGGCCGGGGCGCGACCCAGAGATGGCCCGCGAGGTTTCAGAGCGGCTCGCCGCCGCCAGCATGGAGAGCGCCGCCGGCCGCCGGGCGGGCCGGCTCAGCCACGGTGAGCAGCGCATCCTCGAGATCGAGCTGGCGCTGGCGGCCGCTCCGTCGGCGCTGCTGCTGGATGAGCCGATGGCGGGGCTCTCCGGGGCCGAGCGCCAGGCTGCTGTCGAACGACTCCGGGCCCTTCCCCGTGACGTCACGCTCGTGATCGTCGAGCACGACCTCGACGCGGTCTTCGCGATCGCCGAGCAAATCTCGGTGCTCGACCACGGCGTCAAGATCGCGGACGGGACGCCCGCCGATGTCCGGGCCGACCCCCGCGTGCAGGAGGTCTATCTCGGGCATGTCTGACCGGCTGAAGGTGACCGCCCTGACGTCCGGCTATGGTGGCACCCCCGTGATCCACGAGGTGTCGCTTCGAGTCGCGCCCGGCGAGGCCGTCGCGCTGCTGGGCCGCAACGGCGCTGGCAAGACGACGACGCTGATGTCCATCGCCGGCTCGCTTCCGGCCGCCGGCGGGACCGTCGAGATCGACGGGAGGTCGGTAACCGGCTGGGCCGCGCACAGGGTCGCCCGCCGCGGCCTCTCGCTGGTGCCCCAGGGGCGACGTATCTTCGCGACCCTCAGCGTCCGCGAAAACCTCACTGTCGGCGGGCGAGGGGGCGACCTGGCAGCGGTCCACGCCTACTTCCCCATCCTCGCCGAACGCGCCTCGGTGGCGGGCACCTCGCTCTCCGGCGGCGAGCAGCAGATGCTCGCGATCGGCCGCGCGCTGATGACCAGTCCCTCGCTCCTCCTGATGGATGAGCCCTCGGAGGGGCTGGCTCCCCAAATCGTCCGGACCATCGCGGAACTGGTGCGGCGGCTGCGCGAGAGGACCGACTTGTCGATACTGATCGCGGAGCAGAATCTGTCCCTGGCCCTCGCTGTCGCCGACCGTGTGTACGTGCTGGAGCGAGGAGAGGTGGTCCACGAGGGCGCGGCCCGAACATTCCGTGATGACCGGCAATTGCAGCGCAAATACCTGGGGGTGTGACGGATGAGATTGGTGACCTACCGGAATGGCGGCGCGACCAGGGCGGGGAGGCTGGAGGGGGACCGGGTTGTGGCCCTGCCCGATTCCGACGTCGGCGCAATTCTTCGCCGCGGGGCGGCCGGGGTCGAGGCGGCCCGGAGCGCCCAGGGCGAGAGCCGTCCCCTGGCCGAGCTCGACCTCGCGCCGGTGATCACCGACCCGGCCAAGATCATCTGCGTGGGCCAGAACTACATCGCCCACATCAACGAGCAGGGCGCCGAGCAGCCGAAATTCCCGACGCTCTTCAATAAGTTCCGCCGCTCGCTGATCGGTGCCAACGATCCGATCACCCTGCCGAAGGTCTCCGAGAACATCGATTGGGAGGTCGAGCTGGTGATCGTGATCGGCTCAGAGGCGCGCCATGTCACCGGCGACTCCGCCGAGGCGGCGATCTTCGGCTACACGATCATGAACGACACCTCGGTCCGCGACTGGCAGAAGCGGACCAGCCAGTGGATGCAGGGCAAGGCCTTCGACGGTTCCTCGCCGCTGGGTCCGGCGGTGGTGAGCAAGGACGAGCTCAATCCCAACGACCTGCGCCTGTGGACCGAGGTTGATGGGCAGCGGATGCAGGACAGCAACACCTCCGACCTGCTCTTCAAACCGGTCGAGATAGTCGCCTACTGCAGCCAGTTCATCACGCTTGAGGCGGGCGACGTGATCGCCACCGGCACGCCCTCGGGTGTCGCCATGGCCCGCACGCCGCAGCCCTGGCTGCACGACGGCCAGACCGTGCATTGCGGCATCGACGGCATCGGCGAGCTCGTCAACCGCTGCGTTCAGGAGCGCTGAGTCCAGGACGCGAAGCCTTCAGGGAGTCCAGCCGGGATCGATCAGCACCCGGTCGGCCCGCCCGGCGAGCAGAACGTTCTTGACGTCGTCGATCGAAAGAATGCCGCCCGCCACCATCACCGGCAGGCTGACCTCGTTCCGGATCCGGTCGCTGAATTGAGCGTTGAAACAGCGTGAGTACCAGGGCACGGCCTCGGGAGTGACGTGCCCGCTGCGCACCAGCAGAAGGTCCGCGCCGATCTCTCGGAGAGAGCGGGCCAGCACTATCGACTCGTCGTCCGTGAAGCCTCCCGGAAGCCAGTCGGTGGCTGAGATCGACACCCAGAGTCGCCCCGGCCAGGCGGCCCGGACTGCCTTGGCCACCTCCAGGGGGTAGCGAAGGCGGTTCGGCAACGAGCCGCCGTAGCTGTCATCGCGCCGGTTGGTGAGGGGTGAGAGAAAGCTGTGCAGCAGCTGACCGCCCGACATCTCGAGGAGCAGCCTTTCGTAGCCTGCGTTGGCGCCCCGGGTGGCGGCATCGCGATAGGCGTCGCGGACGCGGACCATGTCGTCGCGGTTCATCTTCCGGGGCGCCCGGCTCTGGCTGGTGTAGGAGATCGACGAGGGGGCGAGAAGGACCCAGCCATCCTCGTGGAGCGGCCGGTCAAGGCCCCCCGCCGCACTCCGCACCGAGCCGCGCCGGCCGGCGTGGACGAGGCGCAGGACCCGGCCATCAGCCTTTTCAGGAATTTGGACCGAAGTCTCCGGGCTGAACCTCCCGTCTTCGGTGACGGCAATGGGCGGAGTGAATTCGCTGGGTAGCGTCATCAGTTCGGAGAGGGAGCGCAGGCGACTGGATATGGCGACCTCCACGTCGCGCACGAACCCGGGGTCGCGCTCTTTCAGCTGCGCGTAGTCGAAGTTCGAGCGGGTCAGGAAATGGAAGG
>JRHI01001016.1_pt1 | contig 26477 bp, 26 predicted proteins | sample 215371 | NCBI WGS metagenome assembly JRHI01 (sample SAMN02929681, study PRJNA255918) | sediment metagenome | biome: cave system; feature: Ice Cave; material: Sediment; isolation source: sediment from deep within a dark volcanic ice cave with no known source of... ...
CCAACAAGGCAACGTTGCGACGACCCCTTGAACCCAAGCAATACACCAGCTTCGCCATGGGCCATCGCCTCCGCGAAGCGGGCATCACTGCTTCGATGGGCTCGAAGGGCGACGCGTACGACAACGCCCTTGCCGAGAGCTTCTTCGGCACGCTCGAGTGCGAGCTGCTCGACCGCGTTCGCTTTCAGACCCGCGAGGAGGCGCGCCTGGTGCTCTTCGAGTGGCTGGAGACCTGGTACAACCGACGGCGCCGGCACTCCTCGCTCGGGATGCTGGCTCCGCTGGAGTTCGAGAGGAGGTAGCAGCAGGAAGCTGCGCTCAGCTAACTTGCGACAGTCCACGGAACCGGGTCAACTTCAAACCGCGCGTCAGGACAGCGATACCGTCACATGGGTGCTGGCACCGGACCGGTAACAGGGTCGACGTAGTCAAGCGTGTCATCCACCGCACGAACTTCGATGATCCGCCCGGAGCTTGTATACGTGGCGACGCACCAGGGCATGTTGGCCAGTCGGGACCCAACCTCGTCGTACGCGTGCAACGTCCGGTCGCCGACTCGGATCGTCCAGTAGCGGCCGGATCGCGTCTCGTACCACTCGAGCTTCATCGGCCCGCTCGTGCGTATCAGCCGCATTTCTCGAATCTCGCGCTCACGGTGACGCGTGACGACCCCCTTCAACACAAGGCCAGCAGCTGCCGTGATCACAGCGATGCCACCCGGCGCCAGCATCAGCAGCGGTTGCGATGCCACGAGCGCCACCGTTGCGCCGACCCCGAGTACCACCGCTTCGAGCAGCAGCAAGATTCGCGCGCTCCTCGCCTTGAATCGAGCGAGTTCCGCAAGAAGGCATTGGCGCAAGACGTCTGGGAACGCCACTGCTTCCGTCAGCGACGTGATTCGCGGTTCGCCAGCGATAGCAGCCCGGTTGGCGTGATCCGGAGCTAGTCCGCGGGTCGGGATCACGGGATCGCGCGCCCATGAAGCGCCGCGCGCGTAACCGACGAGCGACCACACGACCCACACCCCGCCCCAGCCGACGATGCCAAGGTAGCCGAGAGGGCTGCCCCCGAGCAGAAGCAATAGTCCGACGACGGCCGTAAGGATCAAGAACACCAAGGACCATCGAACCGCGCTGGATTGCAGAAAGGCTGTGCGCATGAACGCGATCGCCTTCACGGGGAGAGACTATATTCGCGGACGGCGAGGGCTTGACCGCGCGCGGCTCACGTTCGAGCGCCTGTACAGAGATGGACATGTTGCACGCAGTGACCTTCTTGTGCCGCAAGCACTGCGGGACGGACAAGTGCGGGTTCGTGCTCCCCAAGGCTGGATGCTGGCGTTTCCACCTCGAGCGGCCCGATGTTGCGGGTGACGTTTGGGTCGTCGTGCCGCCGGATTGGCCAGGCTGGTCTCAATGGCTCCGGGAGGTCAAGGAGATGAGGGGTTGAAGTAGCGCGAAACCGAAGGAAGTGTGGGAGGCCGTTCATTCGCTCCAGGCCTCTCGCCCCGTAATGGGCGTCAAATTGCCGCGTTAGTTCGTCAATGAACAAGCCTTGGCTGCTGGCCGCGGCTCTGCTCTGTTCGGCTTGTACCGTGGCGGGCGCCCCTGTCGCCGCCGAGCCGTCGCCGGCTCTTGCCGCTCAGTCCCCCGTTTCGACCTCGGCCCCAAGCCCGACCGTGACCTCGACGGTGCCCGCGACGCAGGCGGCACAGACCGCATCGGCAGCGCCTCCGCCGACGGCTGCAGCAACGCAGCCGGTGCCTCCGCCGACGGCTGCAGCAACGCAGCCGTCCACTCCACCGGCGGTCGCGACCTCGGTACCGACACTCGTTGCGACGAAGCCCCCGACTCCCCTCCCCGGCTTCGCGACCTTCGGGAACGGTACGCAGGTCGTTGGGGTAGACATCGCACCCGGTACCTATCGCATTCGGGTGGGGCCAGGCCCCAACTGCTCGTGGCAGCGCCTCGGGCCAGGGGGCCAGGTTCTCGCCAGCGAATCTCCGCGCGGTCCCACGATCGTCACGATCGCGCCCACCGACCGGAGCTTCTTGTCGTACAGCTGCCCTACCTGGACCCAGGACCTCTCGCCGCTGAAGTCGCCGACCTCGCAGTTCGGCAGCGGCACCTTCTTCGTGGGTTCCGAGGTCGCCCCGGGCACCTGGCGGGCAAGTGATGGCGGGCGAGGCTGCTACTGGTCGCGGTTGTCGAACTTCCTCAGCGGAGACGGGTTCGAGATCGATCGTTCGGGCATCATCGCGAACGGCGCGGTGCGGTCGGGCGAAGCAGTCGTCACGATTAGCGCAAGTGACAAGGGACTAAATAGCGATGGATGCACGTGGTGGAAGGGCTGACCTGACCACAGAAGTCGCGCTTGACCACGTGACGATCGGCCTCATCCATTGCACACGCCCTCTGACTGCGTCTTGCGCCGCAGAGCTGACCCAGCTCCAGAATCAGTAGCCCGGATGGTGTGCGAGTTCAGTTGATACCGGATGCCTGTCTCGGGTGATAGTGAACACCTTTCGCGGAGAGAGGTGTCGCAATGGGGCTGGGACGGTACGTGGTCGACGCGGTCGTGCTGGAGGGGCGCAGCCCGACTGAGCTCGCTCGGAGTCACGGCCTCTCGCGAACCTGGATCTACGAGCTGGTGAAGCGTTTCCGGGCCGGCGGGTACGAGGCGCTGGAGCCGCGCAGTCGCCGGCCAAAGCGCTGTCCGCACCAGTACGGCCCGGCGGTCGAGGCCCTCGTCCTGCTGCTACGCGGTCAGCTCGCCGCCGCCGGACACGACAGCGGGCCGGCGACGATCGCGGCGCACCTCGCCCGCGCTGGCGCGCCGGTCCCGGCGGTCTCGACGATCTGGCGGATCCTGCGCCGCCACGGTCTGATCGTCCCCGAGCCGCACAAGCGGCCGCGCTCCAGCTTCATCCGCTTCGAAGCGGCCCTGCCGAACGAAATGTGGCAGACCGATGCGACCCACTGGGCCCTCGCGGATGGCAGCTCGGTCGAGATCCTGAACATGATCGACGACCACAGCCGACTCCTGGTCGCCGCGGTCGCCTTCGCCACGGTGAAGGCGGCCGATGTGGTCGCGGTGTTCCACGACGCGGCGGCGGCCTGCGGCTACCCGGAGACGCTGCTGAGCGACAACGCCGCGGTGTTCAGCGGCGCCTCGCGCAAGGGCAGGGTCCTGCTCGAGATCGAGCTCGAGCGGCTGGGCATTCGGGCCAGTCACGCGACGCCCTATCACCCCCAGACCTGCGGCAAGGTCGAGCGCTTCCACCAAAGCCAAAAGCGGTTCCTCGCCCGGCAAGCCCCGGCGCAGTCAGTCGCCCATCTGCAGCTGCAGCTCGACAGCTTCCGCGCCTACTACAACCAGCAGCGGCCCCATCGCGCACTGGACGGCAGGACGCCGCTGGTCGCCTGGAACGCGCGACTCAAGGCGCGACCGCAGGGCGAAGGCGCGGCGGTGCACTACCGCGTGCGGCAGGATCGGGTCGGGTCCAACGGCACCGTCACGCTCCGCTACCAGAGCAAGCTCCGACACATCCCAGTCGGCAGCGCGCACAAGCACCAATCGGTGCGACTCCTGATCGCGGGAGCCAACGTGCGGATCGTCCGCGACGACGGTTTGCTCTTGCGCGAGCTCACGATCGATCCGCGTTCCGACTACCAGCCATTAAAGTCGTCCGCGATGACGTGAGAGAGGCGTTCGCGATGACCCGAGACACGACACGTGTAGCCCGGATGGGATTCGAACCCATGACCTCTTCCTTGAAAGGGAAGCGCCCTAGACCGCTAGGCGACCGGGCCGTGCTCGCTGGGATTCCGTTCTGGCGGCGCTGGGACGTTCGAAGCTCCCTCATTGTGCTCGCACCGCGCCCGTCGCGACGGGATCAGCGGGCCCAGGACAGCACGGTGAGCGGGCGCGTCGATGCTTCGATCATCAACGCGCCGGACGACGTGACCGCGCGCTCGGGTCTCAGCGCGCCGAACGACCCTCGGCTGCGACCTGCGTGCGCCGCGCAACGGGCCGCGTTGCGCGACCGAGCCACAGACCCCAGATCGCCGCGGCGAGAAGACCGACGAAGCTCACGAGGTACAGCGCGTCGGACATCGCGGCGTAGATGCTCAGGTAGAGCAGGACGGCACTCGCGGCACTGAGAAGCGCCGGCCCGTTCCGTCCGCTTGCGCGCCGCAGAGGCAGAGCTCGTCCGAGCAGGTCGGAGCTCCCGGGGTAACCAGCGCCGTCAGCTCGTGCCGCACCGACTGCAGCTCATCGATCTGCGCCTCCACGGCATCCAGCTGATGCCGCAGCCGCGAGACGATCGCCTTCGAGGATTGGCCGCAGTTCTGGCGGTCGGCGTCGCGCAGGAGCCCCGCGATATCCGCGAGCGGAAGCCCGAGTCGCTGGAACCGGCGGATGAACCGCAGCTGCCGAAGTGAACGCTCGTCGAACAAGCGGTATCCGCCTTCGGTGGTACCCGCCGTGGCGATCAGGCGCTTGTCGGCGTAATAGCGGACGGTGCGGCCGGCAGGCCGCTGCGTCGCGCAAGCTCGGGAATCCGCATCCAGCGGAGCGTACGCCTGACAGTAGCGTACGCCTGACAGTCCAGTGGCTGGCAAGGCTTGACTTGCCACCGCCGTGCGGGATGACCGTAGCTGCAGATCAACAACAGGAGGAACTGTCATGGCTCAGAACCTCGTCGATGTTCCGGTCGCGAAGGCCGACTGCGGGTGCGGATGCGACGGCAGCTGCGGCTGCGATGGCAAGCGCGAGCAGCAGCCGGCTCGCTAGCGCACCGGAGCGCCGCGCCGCGCGTACTCACTGACGCCGGCGCGGCGCTCCGTTGGTCGCGGCGAGACGTCCGGATCACACCGCAGGCGATCCGCTCACCGGCGTTTCCGGCACTTCTGACTTCGTCTCTATGCTCGTCGCAGACACCGCGGGTGAGGGAACGACGGATGCGGCCAGCAGGCGTCACCGCGCAGCCCGGCGCCGAAGCGCCGGCGGTGGGCGCGACCGCTCTGGCCGGGGCCCGCAAGCGTCCGCTCTGGGCGGTGTTCCTGCTCACCACGGGAACGTCGTCCTTCTACTTCTTCGTGCACCTCGGGCTCATGTGGGCCGAGATGAAGCGGGCCCGCCGGGATCCGACAATGCAGCCGATCGGGCACGCGCTCGCGCAGCTCGTCCCGTTCTACGGCTGGTTCCGCTTCCACGCCCACGTCCGCACGCTCGACGAGATGCTCACCTCGGCCGGCTCGCCGATCCGGGTCTCGGCCGGCCGATCGACCACGATGTACGTGATCGTCGCGCTGTTCGGGCTGCTCGCCGGGAGCCGGACCGTCCCCCCGTGGCTCATCTTCCCCTCGTTCGCGGCGTACGGGGCCTTCGCCGCCTGGCGCCAGCGGCTGCTCAACCGGTATTACGACCAGGTCTCGCACGGCGCGATCCCGGAGCGCGTGCACCCGGTCGAATGGGTCGTGATCGTCGCCGGCTCCCTCCTCCTTCTGATATCGCTGGTGGGCACCCTCGTGAGCTGACGGCAGGCGCACGCTCGCCCGCCGGACCGCCCTCGACGCACCCGGCAGTGGCCCACTCCTTGCACTCCGGCGGATGTCCCGCATGAAAAGAAGGAGCACCGCACATGGGTGACAAGAAGCAGGAAACGATCACCAAGTACCTCGGCGACATGAAGTCCGTCGTGTCGCACGTCTACGAGGCGATGGAGCGGCAGAAGGACGAGTTCAAGGACCAGCCGGACGTCTCACAGGCGATCGCCCGGATCGCGCTCGGTCTCAAGCGCCAGGGCGACGAGATCGAGTCCCGGCAGGAAAGCCTCGGCGGGAGCCCGACCCAACCGGTCAAGGAAGCGGTCGCCGGAGCGGCGGGCGCGCTGGCCGGTCTCTACAACAAGGTCCGCACCGAGGGCGCGGCCAAGGGCCTGCGCGACGATCATGTGGCCCTCAACCTGGCCCTCGTGAGCTACGCCATGCTGCACACGACCGCGGTCGCCTTCGGCGACAGCCAGACCGCCTCGCTCGCGAAGCACGGGCTCACCGAATGCGCGAAGTTCGCGATGGACGTTCAGAAGCTGGTGCCGGCGACGGTGCTGCGTGAGCTCCGAGACGGCCACTTCGGCCCGCTCGACGAGAGCGCACCGCTGCAGACCATGACCGCCATGCGGAGCGCCTGGGGCGCGCCCGAGCCGGCTACCGAGCCGAGCCGGCTCTAGCCCCGAACTCGACGCCTCGCTACGCGGGGCGGCCGATCCCGAGCAGACGCGCGACGCCGCGGAGCGAGGCCCGCTCCGCGGCGTTCGCCGTCCGGCTCCCTCGCTCGATCGCGCGGATCGCCGCTCCGGTGTCCAGATCATCGTCGAGCGCGGCGAGTGCCGCGCGCGTCGCGGCCCCGCGTCCGATCGGACCGATCGCGCCGCGGCCGAGGCGGGCGGCGAGCGCCGCGTCACGCTCGCGGGCCCGCGCGAGCCGCCCCTCGTCGTGATCGAACGTCTTGCGATAGTGGCCATCGAACAGGTACAGCCGCAGCGCCGAGGGCGTGCCCGCGGCGAGCGCATCGCGCACGAAAACCACGTTCCCGTCGGATTTGGACATCTTCGTGCCGGCCAGACGGACCGGCCCGGCGTGGACCCAGTGGCCGACGACCGGATGGCGGCCGGTCGCCGATTCCGACTGCGCGATCTCGTTCTCGTGGTGCGGATAGATGAGGTCGCTGCCACCACCATGGAGGTCGATGTGGTCACCGAGGTAGCGGAGGGCCATCGCGGAGCACTCGATGTGCCAGCCCGGGCGGCCGGGGCCATAAGCGCTCGGCCAGGTCGGGCCGCTCGGCACCTTGCGCCAGAGCGCGAAGTCGACCGGATCGCGACGCCGCGGATCGTCGAGCGCGGCGTCGTCCTGGCCGGCGAGGATCTTCCGCATCTTCGCCTTCGAGTAGCGCGAGAGCTCGCCGTACCGCGGGTCGCGCGCGGTGTCGAAATACACGCTCCCATCGACCGGGTAGGCCGCGCCCTTGCTGATAAGCGTCGCGATGAGCTCGCGCATCTTTGGCAGCTCGCGCGTGGCGTGCGGCAGCACATCGGGCCTCCGCCAGCCGAGCCGGCGCATGTCGGAGATGAACGCGCGCTCCTCGCGCCGGCCAAGGGTCTTCCAGTCCACGCCGTCCCGGGCCGCGCGCTGCAGGATCGATTCGTCGATATCGGTGACGTTCTGGACATAGCGGACGGCGCGACCACGGGACTCCAGGATCCGGGCGATGAGGTCGAACACCAGGAACGTGCGGGCATGGCCGAGATGGGTCGTGTCGTACGGCGTGACGCCACAGACGTACATCGTCACCTCGCGACCGCGCGGTCGGAAGGGCAGGACCTCGCGGCGACGGGTGTCGTACAGCTGGAGCATCGGTCAAGGCCAAGATATCCGCCCGCGGCTATCCTCGCCGCGGTGCTCCCCTCGCCCGACCCGGCCGCCGCGCTCGCGACGCTGCGGGCCGTCGCCTCGCCGCCCACGGCGCCCTTTCACGAGGAGCGCGTCCTGCGGGCGATCCACGGCGAGCTCGACCGGCGGGGCATCGCCTGGCACACCGACACCCACGGCCAGGTGTTCGCGCGCCTGGTCCAGGGGACCGCCCACCGGGCGCTCGCGTTCGTCGCGCACACCGACCACCCGGCGTTCGACGTCATCGCGGCCTCCGGGACGACCGGCGTGGCGAAGGTCCGGGGCGGCCTCGAGGCGCGCTGCTTCCGCGAGTCGGTCCCCGTGATCGTGCACCACGACGATGGCGCGGCGCCGTTCCCGGCTCGGCTCGATCGCTACGAGGCCGAGGTCGAACTTCCCGACTGGTCCCCCGGCTTCTGCCGGATCACCGCCGAGCGGCCGCTCCGGGTGGGTGAGTGGGCGGTCATGGATCTCCCCGACCTCGAGCTCCGCGGTCGCGAGCTGCACCTGCGCGCGGCCGATGACCTGGCCGGCGTGGCGACGATCCTCTGCGCGCTCGATCTCCTCCGTGGGGCCGACCGGCCCTTCGACGTGCATTGCGTCTTCACCCGCGCCGAGGAATCGGGGCTCTTTGGCGCGCGGCTCATCGCCGCCGAAGGATCGATCCCCGCCGATGCCTACGTCGTGTCGTTGGAGGCGAGCAACGCGCGCTACGCACCGGCCGGCGCGGGGCCGGTCGTGCGGGTCGGCGATTATCACAACACCTTCAGCAACGCGGCCGAGCAGTACCTCCGGGTGGCGCAGGAACGCCTGCTCGAGCGCGGCCTCCGGGTGCAGCGCGCGCTGCTCCCGGGCGGTACCTGCGAGGCCTCCGCGTTCGTGCGGCTGGGCTGGCTCGCCACCGGGGTCGCGTTGCCGAACGTGGGCTATCACAACGCCGGCACCGCCGATCGCTTCGTGCCCGAGATCATCCATCGCGACGACTTCCTCTCGGCGATCCTGCTCCTCGCCGAAGCCGCGCTCGCCGCCGGAAGCGATGAGAGCGAATCCTGGTGGCCCGACGTGCAGGTCCTTCCCCCGGAGATCAGCGCACGCCTTGGTCCCCTGCCCGCAACCGGTTCTGGTACCAAAACAGGCACTTGACGGCTTCGCCCAGAGGAGTAGAACGGACCCGGAGCTCCAACGCGATCTAGCGAGACCGACGAAGGACGAATTCACTCGGAGGTCGAACATGATCAGGACCCATCTTCGGCAGGGAGTCCTGCAAGTCGATCCATGACGCCCCCGGCGGAAGGGGGCCCCGCCATGGGGATGCCGCGCCACGAAGCGTCGGAACGAGACGACCGTCAAAGGTCGCTCCCCCACGAGGCCGGATGACCCGGCCAGCACTTCGACATGGAGCGGCATCCCCGGCACCCAACGCGCAGTGATCACACCAGCCCCCGTCACGGCGGGGGCTGGTGTCATTCCATAGGCTTTTTCCATAGGCTTTTTCCGTGGAAGACCACGTCGAAACCGAATGGCAATGGTTCCGTGGCGTCGTCCGCGACTCGCTGCTCCGGCCAGGGCGCTTCTCGCAGGATCAGGCACGCGAGCACTACGGCCTCGCGGGCGTCCTGGTCGCGTTCATCGCCGGGATGCTCCTCTCGCTGTCGGTGGACGCGCTCGTCGTCGCCTCGAAGGACTTCACGCCGTTCGATTTCGTCGGCCGCGGCATCGCCGACGCGGCGCTCGTCGGGATCCGGCTCACCGTCGTCACCGCGCTCGGCGCCCTCGCCGTGCAGCTCGCGAGCCGGCTCGACCGCCGGCCCAACGAGCTGTCGATCGATCGCGCGTTCACCGCGATCGCCTTCGGTCTCTCGCCGCTCATCCTCACGCCGGTCCTGGCCCTCGCGCTCGGGATCTTCCCCGAACTGCTGGGGGTGGTCGCGGTTCTCGCCGTGGCGCTCCTGCTCCGGCTGCTCCTCGGGCTGTTCCTCAATCTGCGGGCGCTGCTCCCGCTCGGGTTCGCCGCCGCCGGGCTGCTCATCCTCATCGTCGCCGCATCGCTCGCGTTCACCGATCAGATCTCCCGGATGCGCTTCCTCGCGTTGGGCTATGCCCCCGGGCTCGCCCCTGAGATCGCCGGCGCCCCGGCGCGCGGGACGACCTTCGACGGCGACGGATTCAGCCTCACGCTGCCGCCGGGCTGGAAGAACGCGCAGCGCGGCATCGCCGGCGAGGCCGGACGCTTCGAGACCGATACCGCGAGCGTCATCGTCACGCGCGTGCGTGGCAGCGCGTTCGTCACGCCAGACGTCTACGCCGACACGGCCGGCGCCAGGTGGGTGCGCGGCACCGACATCGAACGCCAGACCCGGGTCGTCGACCGGACCCGCGACCTCGTGCTCGTCGACGACACGACGCGCGGCACGGCCGCGGGGCGCCGGATCGTCCTGCGGCAATTCACCGCGGTCGTCGGCAGCACCGGGATGGCGCTCCAGTTCCGCTACATCGATCCACCGGATGAAACCGCGGCGCTCGCCGAGGCCGCGTCGATCGCGCTCACCTGGCACGTCGCCGGCAAGTAACGCACGGCGGGCGCGGAGCGGGATCTGCCCGGGCCGCAGCCCAGCGGCCCCGCGGCCCCCGCGGCCCCCGCGGCCCCCGCGGCCGGGGCAGCCGCGAAGCGGCAGAAAAGGGGGCAGGGGTCAAATGGGCACCTCGCGCACGAACCCATCGGTGATCCGGTAGCCGCGCAGCTCCGGCTCGCCGGTGCGCAGCGAGACGAGCAGGTAGACCGCGTCCGGGTAATGCGCCTCGGCACGATCGGTCGGCGATGGATACGGCTGGCTCACCGGATGGCTGTGATAGATCGCGACCAGCTCCTCGCCGCGCGCGTCCATCTCCCGGAACGCGGCGAGCTGCTCGCGCGCGTCGATGAGGTAGCGGCTCACCGGGGTCGGGTGGGTGTTGCGGCAGCGGATGAGCCGCAGCTCCCGGCCGCTCGCGGCAATGAGCCCGCAGGCCTCCTGCGGCGCGTCGGCGCGAGCGTGGGCGATGATCGCGTCGCGCACCGCCTGCGACAGGGTGAGCGACGCCGGATCGGTCAGCGGCCGCCGGCCATCGCCGGGATGACCATGATCTCGGCACCGTCCTGGACCGGGGTCGCCAGTCCGGCGCCGGCCCGCGCATCATCCTCGCCGACGTAGACGTTCACATAGGTCCGGATCCCGCCCGCATCGTCAAGGATCCTCGCGCGAAACCCGGGGTGGCGATGCTCGATGTCGGCGAAGACGTCGTCCAGCGTCGCGCCGGAGGCCTGGACCTTCGCGTCGCCTCCCACGGAGTCGCGAAGCGAGCCGGGCAAGCGAACGGTCACTGGCATGTCATCACTCCCATAGCGGCGTGGAAAGGTAGCGGTCCCCTCCATCTGCGATCAACACGATGATGAGGCCTGCCTGTTCCCGCGCCAGCTCGAGCGCGGCCGCCACCGCGCCGCCGCCGGACGGTCCGGAAAAGATCCCCTCCTCCCGCGCGAGGCGACGGGTCATCGCCAGCGCCGCCTCGGTGGAGACGGTCCAATGCAGGTCGGCGAGGGACGGATCCCAGATCGCGGGCCGGAGCGCGCTGGGCAGGTGCTTCCACCCCTCGATGCCATGGAGCGCGTCGTCCGGCTGGACGGCGACGATCCGCACCCCGCGGGGTCGGAGCGCGCGCGACACGCCGACGATCGTCCCGGACGTGCCGACGCCGGCGACGAACTGCGTGACGCGTCCGCCGGTCTGCTCCCAGATCTCCGGACCGGTCGTGCGCTCATGCGCGAGCGGATTGGCGGGGTTGCTGTACTGATCGAGGTAGACATAGCGTCCCGGCTCGGCCGCGACCTTCGCGCGAGCGGCGATGATCGCACCGTCGGTCCCCTCGAGCGGATCGGTGAGGGTGAGCGTGGCCCCGAACGCGCGGGCGACGCGCCTGCGCTCCAACGAGACGCGATCGGGCATGCACAGCTCGACCGGATGCCCCCGGACCGCGCCGGTGAGCGCGACGGCGACCCCGGTGTTCCCGCTCGTCGCATCGAGCAGCGTCGCGCCGGCGGGGATCCCGGCGTCCTCGGCCGCGAGGACCATCCAGAGCGCCGCGCGGTCCTTCACGCTGCCGCCCGGGTTCTTCGATTCGAGCTTGGCCCAGATCTCCGCGGGAAGGCCGGCGCCGATGCGGGACAGCCGGACCAGCGGCGTGGCGCCCACGGTCGCGAGGATCGTTCCGCGCACGCGCTCGCGGACGGCGGCGGCGTCCAGGCTCAGGCTCAGGCTCGGACCAGCTCCAGCGCGCGGCGGGCGAGCCGGAGCGCCTCGTCGCTGTCGCCCGCGCTCTCGGCCGCGCGCGACCAGCGATCGAAGGTCGCACGAAGAAGGTGCGGCGCGCGCTCTTCCGCGAGCGTCCGCGCATCCTGGAACGAGCGCCGCGCGGCGGCGCCGTTCCCCGCCATCTTCAGCTCGCCGAGCAGGATGAGCGCCCGGACCTGCGCGCCAGGATGATCCGCTTTGCGCGCGAACTTCAGGGCCGCCTGCGCGAGCTCGAGCGCCTCGGCTGGATCGGATCTCGCCGCGATCTCCGCCTCGGTCGTGCGGATCGACGCGAGGGTGCCGTCACGCCTGTTCTCCTGGGCGATCCCGGCGCCGCGGGCGAGGCACTCACGCGCCCGCTCGCGATTCCCGTTCTCCGCCTGGAGCGCCGCGATATGGTCGAGGGCCCCGGCGACGGCATCCAGCACGCTCAGCTCCTCAAAGATCTGCAGGCTGCGCCGACTGTAGACAATGGCCGTGTCGATGTCGCCCTGCTGGCGGTGCGTGCTCGCCAGTCCGGCGTACAGCGCTCCAAGGGCGACGCGGTCGGCGAACCCCTCGGCGAGCGCGATCGCGCGCTCGAGCACCGCGAGGGCCTGTTTCGGCTGCCGCTGCAGGGTCAGGATCCCGGAGAGGTCCGCCAGGAGGCGGAACAGGAACGGGGGATCGGTGAGCAGACCGTCGTCGCAGGCCTGGATGCATTCGCGGTACAGGCGGATCGCGTCCAGGTACGCATGGGTCGCCGCGTACGACGCGGCAAGCTCGGCCTTGGTGCGCACAACCTCGGCCGGATCGTCCAGCAGCTCGGCCATCCGCTGCGCCCGCTCGATGAGCGGGAACGCCTGCTTGGCCTGGCCGAGGAGGTTGTGCGCGGCGGCAAGGGATCGAAGGCGAACGAGCTGATCGGCCGGCGAGAGGCCTTCCTCGAGCCCGGCGAGGATCGCGATCGCTTCCGCCGCCCGGCCCTGCTCGATGAGGCGGCGGGCCTCGAGCAGCTCGTACTGCGGCGCCGCCGCCGCGGCGGGACCGCCGAGCAGGTCCGCCGGCTGCACCCCGAGGACCCCGGCGATGTGCTCGAGCGCCTTCATCGAGGCGCGGGTGCGGCCGGACTCGAGCATCGAGATGTAGGCCTTGGTGTACTGCGGCTCGGCGACCTGCGCCTGGGTCAGCCCGCGGGCCGTCCGGAGCGACCGGATGCGCGCGCCGACGCCGGCGACCATCGGGGAACGCACCGCGTTCGGCGATCCGGGCATCGGATCAACTATACGGGTACAAGCGTTGAGCGAATTTAATACTTTTTTGGGGCCGGTACAGCCGGGCAGTACCGCGGATCAGCGGTGGGCGACGAGCCGAAGCTGCTGGACCCCGCCGGTGATCGCGGCGACCGAGAGGAACGACGCCGGGCCAATGAAGCTGAGGAGCGCGGCCAGCGGCGTGATCGGATCGAGGGTCGCCCGGAGCCCGGCCTGGGAGAGCGCGAGGATCGTCGCCGCGGCGAGCGCGCCGCCGGAGAGGGCGACGCCGGCACGGGAGAGGACCAGCGGAACGGAACGGCCGTCCACGAGCTGGTCGATGCGCGCCTCGGTCACCGAGAGCGATCCCACCGGGACAAGGAGCCCGAGCGAGACCTCATCCGCGTCGGGCAGGACCTTGTAGAGGGCTGCGGCGAGCGCACGGACGCCGCCGGCGGCGCGCACGGCGTCCTGATCGGCCGCGATCTCCTTCTGCACGGTGTAGTACTCGACCAGCTCCTCGACGACCGGGACGACGTAGAGCCCCGCGGCGAAGTAGCGGGCGATGACCAGCCGGAGTGGATCACGGTGCCGCAGGTGGTAGCGCTCATGGAGCAGCACCGCCTGGAGCTCGTCGGCCTCGAGCCGGTCGACGAGACCGGTGGAGAGGCAGATCCGCGGCCGCAGGAACCAGTAGCAGAAGGAGAACGGCCGCCGGTCGGCCACGATGTCGACCCGCCCGCCCACCCCCAGTTCGGTCGCAAGCGCGGCGATCGGCGCCGGGATCGCGATCCGCTGTGCCAGCAGGGTCCGGATGAGGGCGGAAGTGGCGAGGAGCTGACGGAAGAGCGCCACCAGGCCGAGCGCGATCCCGCCGAAGGCGAGGAGGAGGACGAGCACCGCGACGATATCGGCGGTGCCCGCGGTGCCGCGCGAGAGGAGCTCATCGGCGTGCGGGAGGAGTGTCCCGAGCAGCGTCGTGAGGATGGCGCTCGAGATGAGCGCGAGCACGACGAGCATCGCGTAGGCGCGATCGGCCGAGCGCATCATCGCGGGTGCTTCTCGGCGACGCGGCGAAGCGACGCGCGGTGGGCCGCATCGACGCCGCTCAGCTCAGCGGTGAAGTGGGCGAGCGCGACGTCGCCGAATTCGTCGACGAGCCCACGCACGATCTCACGGGACAACCGGGCCCGGTGCTCATCGCGGGTGAAGGCCGGACGGTAGACGTAGGTCTTGCCGTCGCGGTCCCGGATGAGCAGACCCTTGGCGTGCAGCCGCGTCATGATCGTCATCACCGTGGTGTAGGCGAGCGACCGCGAGCGGGCCAGATCGTCGACGACCTGCCGCACGGTCGCGGTGCGCCGCTTCCAGAGGCGGTCCATGATCGCGGCCTCCAGCGGTCCGAGGAACGTGTCCTCGCCCGCCTTGCGCGCGCGCTTCAGCCGGCGGAGGTCGTCATCCATCACCCCCGATCATCCCACCTTTGGGAGCGCCCGTGGGGCGCGCCGTTGCGCGAGAAGGCGGGGATGCCGCTCGACCGCCGTCTCGCGGCCATGGGCGAGCGTGACATGCAGCGTGACCACCAGATGCCCGTCGCGGGGACTGAACGTCGGCCCGCCGGGTCCGCTCCGGCGCTGGAGCACGCCGGCGGCGGCGAGCGCCGCGAGCTCGCGCTCGGCGTAGGCCTGGGACAGACCGGCCCAGACCGCCGCCCGCTGGGCGGTGTCCTCGCCCACGGTCAGGGCGTGGAGGAGACGCAGRCGATCCGGATCCGCGAGCAGCGCGATGGACTCGGCCGCGCGCTGATACTCGCGATCAGGGCCCCGTTGGAGCAGCGTGGGATCGCTGTGAAAGAGATTGAGCTCCCAGTCCGCTTCGACCGCCATCGCACACCTCGTGTACTACCGCCTCGTAGTACGTCCATCAACATACTACCGACGTGTAGGAGGAGCGGTTCAGCTTTACTCGGCGGGGGCCGCCGCGGCCTCGGCCACCGGCTCGCTCGGGCGGCTGCTCCCGCCGGCACGGGCGTTCGCCGCGACCGCCGACACGACGAGGGCCGCGCCGGCCAGCATCCGCCAGGTGAACTCCTCTCCCAGCGCGAACGCGCCGATGAGGAGCGCCTGGGTCGGGATGAGCACCTGCGACAGCATCACCGTCGTCGGGCGCAGGCGCCGGAACAGCCAGAGGTTCAGCACCAGGCCGATGCAGGAGCCGCCGATGACCAGATAGGCGAACGCGATGCCGGCCGAGGTCCCCCAGTGCTGCGGCTCGGACCACTGCGAGAGCGCGAACGGGAGCAGCGCGATGGCACCGACCCAGGTCTGGAGGCTGATGACCGCGATCGGCGACTCGTGCGCGAGCACCCGTGCGGCGAGGATCGCGCCCACCGCCCAGCTCATCGGCACGAGGGCCAGGAGGATCGTGGCGATGAGCGCGTTCGGGCCCTCGCTCGCGGACGGGGCGCCCACCAGGAGCGCCGTGCCGACCAGGCCGAGTGCCAACGCGAGCAGCTTGAGCGGCGAGAGCCGGTCGCCGCGGACGAGGAAGTGCGCGAACACCGCGGTCCAGACCGGCGACGTCGCGCCAAAGACGGCGACCAGGCCCGACGGGACGAACTGCTCGGCCCAGAAGATGACGACCCAGGAGAAGCCGATGTTCGCCAGGCCGGCGATCGCCGCGGCGGCGAGCACCCGCGGCCGGCGCGGGAACCGCTGCCCCAGGACGAGCGCGACAACGGTGAGGATGGCCGAGACGGCGATCGCCCGCTCGAAGGCGAACACCCACGGCGAGACGTTCGCGACGCCGATCTTGATCGCCGCCCAGGTGGTGCCCCAGAGCAGGACCATCGCGATATAGGCGAGCGCGACCCGCGGCGGCATGGGGGGATATTGTCGGTGGATGCGTCGACGCTGGCTGGCGACCGGACTGTTCGTGCTCGCGGTCGCCTGCTCCCCTGCCGCGGCCACGCCCGCGACGCTCGTGGGCACCGACCTCGGGACGTCGCCGGCACCGGACTTCACCCTGACCGATGGGATCAGCGGCCGCGCGATCGCCCTGGGCGACCAGCGCGGAACGGTCATCGCCCTCACCTTCCTCTACACGCGCTGCCCCGACGTGTGCCCGCTCACCGCGGAGACCCTGCGGCAGGCCCAAAGGCAGCTCGGCCCGGCGGACGTCGATCAGGTCCTCTTCGTCGCGGTCTCCATCGACCCCGAGCACGACACCCCGGCGGCGGTCCAGGCGTTCGCCGCGGCGCACGGGCTGGACCGGAGCTTCGCCTATCTCATCGGTCCGACGGGCGGTCTGCGGGGGGTCTGGAGCGCCTACGGGGTGCGGGTGGTCCCCGACCCGTCAACACCGGGCCACACCGACGCGATCTACCTCATCGACCGGAAGGGCCGTGAGCGATCGCTCGTGCATTCGGACATCGGCGCGACCGACCTGTTGGCGGACCTGCGGCTGCTCCTGAAGGAGAAAGTAGCGGCGGCGCCTACCCCACGATGTAGATGACGGTGAAGAGGCCGATCCAAACGACGTCGACGAAGTGCCAGTAGATGCTCGCCGCCTCGACCGCGAGATGGCGCCCGGCGCTGAACTGGCCGCGGAGCGCGCGGTAGAGGCAGATCGCGATGAAGATCACCCCACCGGTGACATGCGCGCCGTGGAAGCCGGTGAGGGTGAAGAACACGCCGGCGAAGATCCCGTCACGCGGGAGGAAGCCGAGGTGGGTGTACTCGTAGGCCTGGCCCGAGAGGAACGCCGCCCCGAGGAACACCGTGATCGCGAGCCAGCGGATGCAGGTCCGGCGGTCGCCATGGGCGATCGCCCGCACCGCGAGCTGCATCGTCACGCTGGAGGAGACGAGCGCGACGGTGATGACGATCGGCAGTCCGGCCCAGGTCGGCTTGTCGCCGAAGATCGGCTCCCATTCGGGGACCCGCGCTCGCAGATAGAAGTACGTGGTGAAGAGCGCGGCGAAGAACATCGCTTCGCTGGAGACGAAGAGCACGATCGCCCACATCCCGCTGTTGAACTTCGTCGGCTGGGCCGCGAGCCCGGTGAGGTTCGGCGGGAGCCGGTCGGCCGAGGGGGTGCCGTGCCGGCCGCGGATGACGGTGCGGCGCGCGTCGCCGGGGGTCGCCGCCATCAGTGCCCGCCCGCGGCGTGGCCGCCGCCGCGACCGCCGTGGTCCGCGTCGTCACCGGCATGGGTGAACGCCCGCGCATCCTCGATGAGCCAGCCGGCCAGACCGGCGAGGAAGATGAGGCCCCCCAGGGCCACCAGCGCGAGCCCGTAGAGGATGCCGAACGAGAGGATCGTGACGCCGATCCCGATGGTCACCGGCGCCATGCTGGGCGGCGGCAGATGGATCTGGGGCTCGTCGTGTCCGGGCACGTGCAGAACTCTAGGACATCAATTGGCGCCCGTCGAAATCACCCACTAATCTTGGCTCGCATGACCCAGACCCTTCGGCGGCTCGGCCTCGTCGTGTCCCTGGTCGCCGGGTTGCTGGCCGTCATGGCCGGCCCGGCGCTGGCCGAGGGCCCCTGGCCGAACGACCCGCGGGGGCCGATCGCCAGGTCGGTGGCGGATCTGTACTGGGCGATGTTCATCATCGCGGTCATCGTGCTCGCGGTCGTCGTCGGCGCGCTCGTCTATGCCGGGCTGCGATTCCGCGAGCGCCCCGGTCACGTCGCCCGCCAGTACCACGGGCACAACCTGCTCGAGCTCATCTGGACGGTCATCCCCACGCTCATCGTCGTGAGCCTGGCGGTCCTGTCCTTCCAGCGGCTCGTCTACATCAACGACGTCAGCTCGGACGCCGCGATGACCATCACCGCCGAGGGGAAGCAGTGGGTCTGGAGCTTCGCCTATCCGAAGGAGGCGAAGTTCAAGCTCTCGGACAACAGCTACCTCCAGGGTGCCGAGGAGCTCCACATCCCGGTCGGGCAGAAGGTGAAGCTCGCGCTCCGCAGCAAGGACGTCATCCACGCCTTCTTCGTTCCCAGCCTGGGTGGCCAGAAGGACGCGGTCCCCGGCCGCGAGACCGAGATGTGGCTCCAGGCCGATAAGGCCGGGACGTACAAGGGCCAGTGCAGTGAGTTCTGCGGCGACGGGCACGCGGACATGCTCATCACGGTCGTCGCCCACGACCCACAGGATTACGACAAGTGGGCCCAGAGCGCGGTGGCGAAGGCGAACCTGTTCAACGACCCATCGGTGAAGCAGGGCAAGGAGCTGTTCACCTCGCTCGCCTGCGCCGGCTGCCACACCGTGAAGGGTCTCTCCGGCGGCAAGGTCGGTCCGGATCTCACCGACATCGCGCGCACGACGAATCCGCGCACGATCGCGGGCGTGCTCAAGCCGGTGAACCAGGAGAACCTCGAGAAGTGGATCGCCAAGCCGTCCGCGGTGAAGCCCGGCACGAAGATGCCCGACCTGGGCCTCGATGCCGCCACGGTCACCGCGATCACGAAGTTCCTGCTCACCCTCGACGGGAAGCAGTAGCCGGCCGCAGCGGCGGCACGTGATCCGCTCTCTGTAGGCCTCCTACCGAAGCTGGAGCGCGATGCGCAGGGCATCGTCGAATTCGGAGAGTCGGGCTGCTGACGGCGCTCCGCGGCGCCGTTGCTGACGGCGCTCCGCGGCGCTGTTCCGGACGCGACTTGTGGATGGTCACGAGCTCGTCGCAGCTGATCGCGCAGGTGTTCGCGAAGCCGTACCGATGGTCGAGGTCATCGAAGGTGTGGTGATCGAGCGCCATGACGACCCTGAGCGAACGCCGCGCCGCGCGAAAGTCAACTTCGGCGGCCGGTCACTCCACGGTGAGGGCGGCGCGCATCCCCAGCTGATAGTGGCCGACGACGTTGCAGATGAGGACGTAGCGGCCGGCGGGCAGCTCGAGCGCGAGCTTGCGCGAGACGCCGCCGGAGATGTTCGCGAGGCCGCCGGCCTTGCCATCCTCCTTGGCCTTGCCGTTCTCCACGGGAAGCGCGTCTGACGCGAGGTCGGTCCTGATGACGGTGAGCTCGTGGACCATCGAGGAGCGGTTCCGGATCGCGAACACGACGTGCCCGGCCTTCACCGTGCCCGGAGCGGCGCTCAGGGCGAAGTCGGTGAGCTCGACGGTGAGGGTCGGCTGCTCTGACGGCTCGGCCGCGGTCGTGCCGCAGGCGCTCGCGACGAGGGCAGCGCCAACGACCAACGCGCTGAGACGACGCATCTAGCTCTCCTTGAGGCGCTGGGCCTGCTCTTCCGAGGCGATCCAGTGGAAGAATGCCAGAGACGCGGCGCCGAGGAAGATGAGGTCACCGGGCACCCACATGATCGCGCCGCCGAGGCGCTGATCGGTGAGCGATCCGATGCCGTAGGCCGCCGACCGGCCGGTGTAGTGGAGGTAGAAGAGCCGGCTCGAGAACGCGAGCAGACCGCCCAGGATCGTGTTCTGCGCCGCGCCGACCACGAGCAGGAACGGGATCCGCGCGGCGTACGGCAGCGTCGCCCGCAGCGGGACCGGGTCGATGACGACGCTCCAGAACAAGAGCGAGCTCGCGAGGTACCAGAGGTGCTCGAGCAGATGGAGCGCGGCGTTCTCCACCGCCGCGTCGTAGATGCGCGGGATGTGCCAGGCGTAGAACCCGCCGACGTACAGCCCCGCGGCCACGAGCGGAAGCCGCAGACCGTGGAACGCCCACTGGACCGAGCGCGCGCGGGCGGCCGGACGAACGAGGCGGCGGCGGAGCGCCCGGGGGAGCCCGAGGAGCAGCGGACGGACCGGCGCACCAAGCTGCAGGAGCGGCGCGGCGACGATCATCAGCAGCATGTGCTGGACCATGTGCACGCTGAACAATTCGTCGGCGAGCGAGTCGATCGGGGAGACGAGCGCGGCCAGCACCGCGCCGAGGCCGGCGAAGAACGCCGCCATCCGCCAGGCGGGAAGGGCGAGCCGCATCGCGCGGAAGCCCCGCGCATAGACCGCCGCCGCGAGCACGGTGAGGGGCGCGAGGGCTAGAGCCGTAGGGTCGTGTCCACCATGATCGCCACGAACAGCAGGGCGAGATAGAGCAGCGAGTAGAGGTAGACGCTCTTCGCCATCGCCCGGCGGCGCGCCTCGGCGCTCCGCACGAGCCGGACGGCGTACGCGACGAACAGCGCGCCGAGGATGAGCGCGACCGCGAGGTAGAGCACCCCGACGTACCGGGTGAGGAACAGGAGCATCGAGAGGGGCACGAGCGCGGCGGCGTACACGAGGATCCCCCATTCCGCGGCCCGGTCACCGTGGACGACCGGGAGCATCGGGACCTCGGCCCGGTCGTAGTCGTCGTGGATGAGGATCGCGAGCGCCCAGAAATGCGCCGGCGTCCAGAAGAACACGATCGCGAAGAGGTACCAGGCCGGAAGGTCGAGCGATCCGGTCACCGCGGCCCAGCCGACGAGCGGCGGGATCGCGCCGGCCGCGCCGCCAATGACGATGTTCTGCACCGTGGTGCGCTTGAGCCAGAGCGTGTAGACGAGGATGTAGAAGAGCGTGCCGGCGATGGCGAGCGACGCGGCGACGACGTTCGCCACCAGCGCGAGGATCGCGAACGAGAGGACGTTGAGCACGAGACCGACGGTGATCGCGAGACGGCCGGAGACCCGGTGCCCGGGGAGCGGCCGCGTGCGGGTGCGGCGCATGAGCAGGTCGAGATCGCGGTCGAAGTAGTGATTCAGCGCCGAGGCGCCCCCACTGGCGAGGGCGCCGCCGAGCATCGTCGCCACGACGAGGTGGAACGGGGGAACGCCCCCCGCGGCGAGGAACATCCCGCCGAGGGCGGTGACCAGGAGCAGCGACATGATCGCGGGCTTGGTGAGCGCGATGACGTCCCGGACCGTCGTCGTCGCCGCGTCGCTCACCGGCCGCCAGGCGAGGACGGCGAGCGCCACGGTGGAGCACCAGAGCGCCGTCGCGACCGCCGGGTGCGCCCCGAGCGGCCAGGGCGAGAACCCGGTGAGCGGGTTCAGCGCGCCGATGGCGATCTGCGCGACGAAGAAGACGCCCGTAACGACGGCGGCGACCCCGATCCCGGGCACCTCACGCCGCCGGCGCCAGGCGCCCGCGACCGCGACGGCGACCAGCACCCCGACCACGGCCGCGGCGTAGCGGTGGAGCATGTGGATCGCCGCGGCACCGCGCATCGGGATCGCCGTCTCCGGCGAGCAGAGCGGCCAGGTCGTGCAGGCGGTCGTCGCGCCCTCGCCCCGGACGTACGCGCCGGAGAGCAGGAGCAGGAACGTCCCCGCGGCGGCGGCGGCGGCGATCCAGGTGAAGGCGGTGGGCCGGGCGACCGACCCGCCGGTCCGCGGCCAGCGCAGGACGATCGCGTAGGTCGTGAGGACCGCGAGCAGGGCCTCGGCGTTCGCCAGATGCACCGTCACCCAGGTCTCGGGAAGCTCCAGGATGACGGTGATCGCGCCGAGCGCGGCCTGGACGAAATAGAGAATGACCGCGAGCGTCACGAAGCCGACCGCCCGCCGGTCGGCGCGGTAGCGCAGGAGCGTCCAGAGCGCGACGCCGGCGAGCGAGAGCCCGGCGACGATGCCGAGGAAGCGATGGGTCCACTCGATGCGGGTCGCCGTGTCCAGCGACGGGAGGAACTGGCCGTGGCAGAGCGGCCAGTCGGGGCAGCCGAGGCCCGATCCGGTGACGCGCACGACGCCGCCCCAGAACGCCACGGGGAGCATCGCGAAGAGCGTGAGGTAGACCAGACGCCGGTAGCCGCTGGACACGGTCATGGCGACGCGGGGTGCGCGTCCTCCTTCAACGGACGGGTGCTGTGGACCACCGGGATGCGGGGGAAGTTGTAGGCCGGGGGCGGAGAGGTGGTCGCCCACTCGAGCGTGTCGGCCTCCCAGGGGTCATCCCCGGCGATCCTGCCCTTGGCGAGGACGACGCTGTTGAACCAGTTGATGAGGAACACGAGCACGCCAATGGCGATGAGGTAGCTCCCCAGCGTCGAGATGAAGTTCAGGCTGCCCCATTCCGGCGACTGCGGGTAATGCGAGATCCGGCGGGGCATGCCCTCAAGGCCGAGCTGATGCTGCGGGAAGAAGGTGAGGTTCAGCCCGACGAAGATCAAGAAGAAGTTCAGCTGCCCGAGCTTCTCGGAGAGCATCCGGCCGCTCATCTTCGGGATCCAGTAGTACATCGCGGCGAAGACGGTCATCACCGAGCCGCCGAACAGGACGTAGTGGATGTGGGCGACGACATAGTAGGTGTCCGAGAGCTGCACGTCCACCGGCACCGAGCCGAGGAACACGCCGGAGATGCCGCCGATGGTGAAGGTCGCGATGAAGCCCAGGGCGAACAGCATCGGCGTCTTGAAGCGCAGCGAGCCGTGCCAGATCGTGCCGAGCCAGCTGAAGATCTTCACGCCCGTCGGCACGGCGATGAGCATCGTCGAGAGCATGAAGAAGACCTGGAGCGTCTCGTCGACCCCGGCGACGAACATGTGGTGCACGAACACCGAGAACGAGAGGAAGCCGATCGCGACGCTCGAGTAGGCGATGAGCTTGTAGCCGAAGATCGGCTTGCGCGAGAACACCGGGAGCACTTCGCTCACGACCCCGAACCCGGGCAGGATCATGATGTAGACCTCGGGGTGGCCGAAGAACCAGAACAGGAACTGCCAGAGCAGCGGATCCGCGCCCTCCGAGGTGACGAAGAAGCTCATCCCGGCGAGCCGGTCGAACAGCAGCAGCACGCCGGCGACGGTGAGGAACGGCATCGCGAGCACGAGCAGGAAGCTCGTGACCAGCACGCTCCAGGTGAACAGCGTGATCCGGCTGAACGTCATGCCCGGCGCGCGCAGGGCGAAGATCGTCACGATCATGTTCAACGCGCCGAAGATCGACGAGAAGCCGAGGACGGTGAGGCTGATGAGCCAGAGGTCCTGGCCGTGGCTCGGTGAGTACTGCTTGGTCGAGAGCGGCACGTACGAGGTCCAGCCGGAAGAGGGCGGACCGACGAGCAGGCTGAAGTACAGCAGCACGCCGCCGCCGATGAGCAGCCAGAGCGAGAGCGCGTTCAGCTTGGGGAAGGCCATGTCCCGGGCGCCGATCTGGAGCGGGATCATGTAGTTCGCGAATCCGGTCCAGACCGGCACGACGAACAGGAAGATCATCGTCGTCCCGTGCATCGTGAACGCGCTGTTGTATTGCGCCGCGTCCATGATCTTTCCGTCCGGCGTGGCGAGCTGGGTGCGGATGAGCAGCGCCATGATCCCGCCGGCGATGAAGAAGAAGAAGGTCGTGTACAGGTACATGATCCCGATCTTCTTGTGGTCCACGGTGGCGACCCACTCGCGGACGCCCGTGTACCGCGGGCGGACGAGCGGGAGCGGGGTGTCGATCGCGGCCATTGCGCGTCCATTCCATCGTGCGATCCGATGGGTGTCAAATACGCGGTGCCCGCCGCTGATCTCGCGGCCGGTCAGGCGCGGGACGGGCGGGCCCGCGGGTCTGGCCGACCGTCCTCGTCGCCGGCCGGTCAGTCCGCCACGGTCGCCGCGGCGGCGATGCGACCGCGCGGGACCGCGGCCTCACCGAGGCCGAGGCGCTGATAGAGCCGCGCGAGCGGCCGCGGGGCCCACCAGTTGAGGTCCCCGAGCAGCCGCATCGTCGCCGGCACGACGAGGGCGCGCACGAGGGTCGCGTCGATCGCGACCGCGATCGCCATCCCCAGGCCGATGGCCTTGATGATCACCACATCCGCGAGGGCGAACGCGAGGAAGACCCCGACCATGATCCCCGCGGCGCCGGTGATGAGCCGGCCGATCTTCTCCAGCCCCTCGGCGACGGCGAAGCGGTTGTCACCGGTCCGCTGGTATTCCTCCTGCATCCGCGAGAGGAGCAGCACCTCGTAGTCCATCGACAGGCCGAAGACGATGCAGAACATGATCACCGGCAGCGTCGGATCGATCGACGCCGCGCCGAAGCCGAGCTGCTGCGAGAAATGCCCGTCCTGGAAGATCCACACCAGCGCCCCGAACGACGCGCTGATCGAGAGGAAGTTCATGAGGATCGCCTTGAGCGGCAGCAGGACCGATCCGAGCAGCAGGAACAGGACGAGGTAGGTCGCCACGACGACGAATCCGACCGCCGCCGGGGTCCGTCCGACGATGAAGCTGATCGCGTCGACGTCGTAGGCGGTGAAGCCGGTGACGAGGATCTCGGCGCCGGCCGGTGTCGCGACCGCGCGGAGGGCCTTCAGCTGCTCGCGCGCCCCATCGCTCGGGAGCGGACGGTTGCTGTGCGCCGTGATGACCGCGATGTTCGGCCCGACGGAGAGCCGGATGCCCTCCTTCAGCCGGTCCGGCAGCAGGTCGCGGTTCGCGAAGAGCTGCTCGTACTGCGTCCGGGTGAGCCTGGGGGTGGCCCGCGGATCGCCGTTCACCACGCTCTCGAGGCCGACGATGTCGGGGATCGCGGCGATGCGCTGCGTGATCTCGTAGAGCGCGCCGACGTGGGCGGGCGTGAGCGGATCCGCGCCGTCGGTGAAGCGCACGACGACCTGGAAGTCGTTCTGCCCCTGACGCGGGAAGTCGTCGGTGAGCCGGTGGAACGCGACGCGTGATTCGGCGGTCGGCGGGAGCATGTCCACGTCGCCGTTCGCCAGACGCAGCCGCAGGAAGGGCGAGCCGGCGATGAGGATGAAGGCCAGGACCGGCACGAGCACGAGGACCGGGTGGCGCATGACGCCGACGGCGAGCGCGTGCCAGAGGCCCGGGCCGGTGCGCGGGGCGGCGGCCGGCCGGCGCAACGCTCGCCGGACGAATTCGCGCAGGCGCCAGCTGTCGACTCGCGGGCCAAGGAGCGAGAGGAGCGCCGGCAGGAAGGTGAGGCCGTAGAAGACGGCGATCGCCACCACGAGCGCGCCGGCGTAGCCCATCGAGGCGAGGAAGGTGCCCTGGTAGAAGAACATCCCGGCGAGGCCGATCGCCACGGTGAGCCCGGAGAACGTGATCGCGCGCCCCGCGGTCGAGAGCGAGCGGGCGACGGCGTCCTCGACGCCGGCCCCGCGGGCGAGCTCCTCGCGGAAGCGGTTCACGATGAAGAGCGAGTAGTCGATCGCCACCCCAAGGCCGATGAGCGTCACGATGTTCAGGGCGTACTGCGACACGTCGGTGATGTGACTGAGGGCGAACGTCGCGGCAAGGCCGCCGATGACCGCGAGCACCCCCACACCGAGCGGCAGCAGCGCCGCGACCACCGTCCCGAAGACGAGGAGCAGCAGGATGAGCGCGAGCGGCAGCGAGACCTTCTCGGCGCGCTGGAGGTCGGCCTCGAGGGTCGTGTTGAAGTCATGGTTGATCGGGACGTAGCCGGTCGCGCCGATGCTCAGGACGTCGGACCGCACCGAGGCGCGCATCGCCTCGTAGAACTTCGCGGCGACGACCGAATCGTCCCGCAGGCCCACCGCGGCGACCGCGGCGTGTCCGTCCTTGGAGGCGAGGGCCGCCGCCTGCGGCAGCGGGTCGTAGGGGGTGAGGATCTGGGTGATCCGGTCGTCGCCGCGGAGCGGCGCGATCGCCTGCTCGAACGCGGCCTTGAACGCCGGGTCGCTGACGGTGAGGGTGGCGCTGGAGAGCACCAGCTGGAAGGAAGAGCCCCCGACCTTCGGCAGCTGCTCGGTGATGAGCTTGGAGGCCCGGCCCGATTCCGAGGTCTGGATGATGCCGCCGCTCTTCAGCGTGCCGCCGAACGACAGCACCACGATCGAGAGGGCCATGAGGACGACCGAGAGGATGAGGACCGCCCAGCGACGCCGATAGACGAAATGGCCCCAGGCAAGAAACATCCGGTCGCGCCCTCCCACTGTCCGCTCGCCGGCCGCGGGTTGGAGTATACGGTGTAAACTCGCGGCCATGCCGCCGGAGCTGGTCGACCGCGGACCGCGCCAGGGGAGGAGCCGCGGGCCGGCCCGCGGGCGGATCCGCCGGCCGCTCACCCGCGAGCGGATCCTCGACGCGGCGCTCGCCGTCGTCGACCGGGACGGCCTGGAGGGCCTCACGATGCGCCGGCTCGGCGCGGAGCTGGGGGTCGAGGCGATGGCCCTGTACCGCTACGTCCCGAACAAGGACGCGCTCCTCGACGCGGTCCTCGAGCGGGTCCTCGCCGAGCTGCCGACGGAGTTCCCCACGTCCGGCGACTGGCGCGATGACATCCGGGGGATGTTCCGGATCTTCCTGGGACTCATGCGACGGCACCCGCGGACGATCCCGCTCCTCTCCACAATGATCCTCACCGACCCGGCGGTGTCGCGCCCCGCGGCGCTCGTGCTGGCGGTACTGGAGGACGCCGGGTTCGACGCCCTCGGAGCGCTCCAGGCGCTCTCGACGGTCACCTCGGCGGTGGTCGGCTTCGCCCTCAGCGAGGTCGGGACGGCCGAGGCCTGCGCCGACCTGCGGGCGCGGCTC
>JRHI01001017.1_pt1 | contig 26476 bp, 23 predicted proteins | sample 215371 | NCBI WGS metagenome assembly JRHI01 (sample SAMN02929681, study PRJNA255918) | sediment metagenome | biome: cave system; feature: Ice Cave; material: Sediment; isolation source: sediment from deep within a dark volcanic ice cave with no known source of... ...
GGTTTTCCCTGAGCTTCCGCCTGCGTCCAGCCGGTCAATTCCTGGGCGACGGGGTTCAAGAACGTGACAAGCCCCTGCGTGTCGGTGGTGATGACGGCATCGCCGATGCTGGAAAGGGTAACTCGAAACCACTCTTGCTGTTCTCCTATCGAACGGTCGAATTTCTGCCGTTCGACCATCCGAAGCTGTTCAGCCTGACGCCGAATCTGTTGCGTCTTCTCGAAGAGTTCCACGAATCCGGCGACCTTGGCCCTGACAATGACCGGGACCAACGGCTTGACGAGGTAATCGACCGCACCGAGCGAGTATGCCTTCTCCACAGGAAAACGGTCACTTTCAAAGGCCGTCAGGAAGATGATGGGAATGGGCCGTAAATTCTCTTCACGGATCAGCTTCGCCGTCTCGAACCCGTCCAGGCCGGGCATCTGCACGTCCAAGAGGACCACGGCAAATTCATCTTGCCGCAATCGGGTCAGAGCCTCTTCACCCGAACGGACTTCCACGAGGTTTTGATCGAGGTCTTCGAGAATTGACCGAAGCGCCAGCAGATTCGCCGGATTGTCATCCACGAGGAGAATGCTTGCCTTCGGCTCGGACGGTCGATTCCGAGAAAGGCCCAGGGGTTCCGACGATGCCGCCATATCCCGCCTTCGTGGGTAAAGTCATTGGTAAATCGGGTTCGGCGCAGACGCTCGCTGACCGGGCGTCAGACGTAAGGAGCTATTCTACTGAGCGATGGGATCGGTGACAGGCTGGACGGCTGCCACGGTCAGCCGCCCTTCGCTGTAAACTGAACGATGTCGCACGAGCCACAGGAGAACGGCCATGACCGTCCCAACCGCAGCACTTTCGAGTCCGCATACAGCGGCCAAGTACCCTGGGACATCGGCAGGCCGCAGAAGGCGCTCATCGACGTGGCCAACCGGATCAAGGGGTCGATATTGGACGCCGGGTGCGGAACTGGCGACAACGCCCTCTTCTTCGCCAGCCGGGGCCACAAGGTCACGGACATCGACTTCCTTACTGAGCCGATCCAGCGGGCGAAGCGGAAAGCAGCGGAGCGGGGCCTAACGGCGACGTTCCTCGTGATGGACGCCCTGGCGCTCAAGGAACTTCCCGAAGAGTTCGACAGCGTGATCGACAGTGGACTGTCCCACGTCTTCAGCGACGAAGACCGGCGGCGCTATGTCGAAGGGCTGGCGTCGGTCCTCAAGCCGGGCGGTCGGCTATTCTTGCTGTGCTTCAGCGACGAGGAGCCACGGACGCAAGGGCCTCGAAGAGTGTCGGCAAAGGAAATACGGGATGCGTTCGCCGTGGGATGGGCCGTGGAAAGTATCGAGCCGACCCGGTTCGAGGTCCGGTCTGATCTGAAGGATTTGGCATTCAGCGAGGGCGGGCCGAAGGCATGGTTCGTGGTGGTGAGGAGGGCGGGGTGAGCGCCGGGACCACGACAAAGGGCGACTTCGGCCATAAAGCTAGGGAAGACGGGAGTGCAGTCGCTCGTTGCCGAGTCAGGCTCCGAGGCGTGTGTCAGAAAATGTGTCAGATTTGCCGCTGAACCATGCCAAAATCTCCGAGTCGCTGTTGCCGTAAGTCCATGAATTGAATACCGTTTAACTTCAGCGGGAAAAGTAGCTGGGCCACGCCCATACACTCCCGATTATTATCAACTCTTATAATGCAGAGGATTATGGAGTGACGCATGTGGTTGGGCAGCTTATTGGGTAGGTTGAGGGGACGGCGGATCGGCGTGCGCGAATTGCTCCTGATCGATCGCGATCCCTGGGCGCTGGAACTGTATCGGCTGTAAACGGCGAACAGCGCTGCCTGATAGAATCGCCCCTCAAGTCTCCCTCGCCGCTGACCCGGGTGTCTCGCATCATGACCGCCGCCACCGTCGCCGATTTGCTGGTTCGTCGCCTGAAGGAGCACGGCGTCCGCCATGTGTTCGGCTACCCCGGCGGCCAGCTGACGCCGCTGTACGACGCCCTGGCACGCGAACCGGCCATCCGTCACGTCCTGGCCCGCGATGAGCAGGCGGCCGGCTTCATGGCCGACGGTTACGCCCGCGCCACCGGCCGGCCCGGCGTCTGCCTCGCGGTCTGCGGTCCCGGCGTCCTCAACGCGGCCACACCCCTGGCGACCGCCTTCACCGATTCGACGCCGGTGCTCCTTCTCAGCGGCCAAATCCCGCTTGCCGGCCAGGGACCGCGTTCCGGCTACTATCACGAAAACGACCAGCTCGCCGCGTGTGCCTCCTTCACGAAATGGCGCGGCCGCGTCGCTGAGCCAGCCGGCGCCGTTGCCGCCCTGGACGCGGCTCTTTGCGCCCTGACCGAAGGTCGACCCAGCCCAGCACTTCTCGAGGTTCCGCTGGACGTGCTGCGCGCCGAGCACACCATGGAGCCAATGCCTCCACCTCCGCCGACCTTCACGCCGGCGGCACCGCGGCCCGGTGACGTGGGACGCCTTGCCGAATTGCTGCATGGTTGGCGAAAACCGCTCATCCTGGCGGGCGGCGGCGTCATCGCGTCCGGCGCGGCAGCACAACTTGTCCAGCTTGCCGAACGTCTCGGCGCCCCTGTGTTCATCACGGCCATGGGGAAATGCGCTATCCCCTCGACCCATCCACTGGCGGCGGGCTTGCCGTGGTTTCGCGCGACCTCCGACCTGACGAACATGGCGTCCTTCTTTTCGCCGCTGTTCCAGGAAGCGGACGGGCTGCTCGCCATCGGCTGCCGCTTCACACAACTGGCCACCGGCAGCTGGAGCATGCCCCTGCCGCCCGCCCTGGCCCAGATCGACGTGGACGGCGAGGAGATCGGCCGGCACTACCCGGTCAACCTCGGCATCCAGGCCGACGCGAGGGAAACCTTGCGTCCTTTGCTGGAAGTGCTGCCGGGCGCGCCGCGCTCGCCCTGGGCCTCGGCGAAGCCGGCCGCCGAACAAAAGCCGTGGCGTCTGCCGGGGCTCGACGTGCTGGCCCCACTGCGCCGCACTTTGCCGGACGATGCGATCGTCGCCGCGGACATCACCCGCCTGGCGTACATCATGCTGGCCGACTTTCCGGTGACGCAGCCGCGGACCTTTCTGCATCCGGCCGGTTATGTCTCCATGGGCTTCGGCATCCCCGCGGCGCTGGGGGCGAAGGTCGCCTTTCCGGAGCGCACCGTAGTTGCCGTGGCAGGCGATGGCTGTTTCCTGATGAGCGGCATGGAATTGGCGACGGCGGTACAGGAGCGGTTGCCGGTGATCGTCATCGTGGTCAACGACAACAGCCTGACGCTCATCAAGGCGATCCAGCAGCGGCGCTACGAGGGACGGTATATCGGTGTGGATCTGATCAACCCGGACTTCGGGACGTTCGCCCGGGCATTTGGCGTGCGGCATTGGCAGGCGGCGTCGGATGAAGTCTTCGAGGCGGCACTGCACGAAGCATTGGCCTGCGGCGAGACGGCGTTGATCGAGGTGCGACCCGGTTAAGCGCTTGCGACTGAACGGCTCTCCCGCCAAGCCGTGGCGGCTAACTCGGCAACTCCAGCCGGAAGCATGCCCCGACCCCCTCTGGCCCGCTGTGCAGGGTCATGCGACCGCCGAGCAGGCGCGCCCAGCGCTCGGCCAGGGCCAGTCCCAGGCCGACCCCGCCGGCGGTTACCTCGACGTCCCGGCCGCGGCGGAACGGACGGAAGATCGCCCGTTGTTCGCGTTGGGGCACTCCAGGTCCGCGGTCCTCCACCTCCAGCACCAGCCGCTTTCCCACCTGCCGGGCTCGCAGCCAGAGGTGGCCATCCGCCGCGCCCCGGCTGTACTTGCAGGCGTTGTCCAGGAGATTGCCCAGCACCTGCTGCACCAGTTCCCCGTCCGTCTCGAGCACGGTTCCCGCGTCGAGCCCGTTTTCTACCACCAGCTCTTTGCCCGCGTCCTGGCAGCGTCCTTGCCAGGTCGCCCGCACTTGCTCCACGAGTTCCGCCAGGCGCACCGTCTCCTTCGCCAGCCGGGGCCGTTGGTTCTCCAGCCGGGAGAAGTCGAGCACGTTGCCGACCAGCCGCGTCAAGCGCTCCGCTTCGGCGTGCAGCGTTCGCAGGTATTCCTCGCGCTGGGTCTCTTCCCGGATCAGGCCGCCGGTTAGCATGTCAAGATAGAGGCGTAATGTCGTCAGCGGCGTGCGCAGCTCATGGGTGACCGCAGAGACAAAGCGGATGCGCCGATCCGATAAATCGAGGAGCGACCAGCCGCCGAGTCCGACGGCCAGCAAGGCCACGAGCGCCGCTGCCCAGGCAAGGCTCAAGCCAACACGGAGCGGCGTCCAGCCAAGCGCCGGCAGAGCGGCGATGGGCCCGGGGTCGAGCTGCAACGGGAGGGCGGTCATCGCTCGCAGGGTCTGCTCGGGCTCCGTTGCCGCCTCGTCGCGCAGCGGCACGATACAGGCCTCGGGAAAAAGATCGTTGACCTCCTCCGCCAGCAGTTTCCGCAGGCGTTGTCCATCGAGCGCGATGCCCTGGCAAACCTGTCGATCAGCCACGCGCACGAGCCGGGCCACGAGCAGCCGATCCTGGCCGTCCGCGGTTGTCAGCCACAGCGGCGCCATCGGACTGAGAACGACTTCCACCTGTTCGCTGCGAGCCTGGCGCCGCTTGGCGTTGGCCATCCAGTTCTCCGGTTTCGGCGATGTGTTGCTATTGGCAATTTCCAGATCGTCTTTCTGCTGAGCGGCCCGGCTCTCCTGCTGGACCTTGTATTGCTGATCGGCGCGTTTGAGGAACCCCAGGTCGATTCCCTGACCTCCCTGCTGCTGTCCAGGGAGTGAAGAGTTGCCTGCCAGCATCTCGTTGTTATTGCCGGCCAGGCGGCCGGCCGGTACCAGGGCCGTGTCGCGCAGCGTAGGCTCGGCGCCGTGCTCGCGGGCAGCGGCCAGGAGCAGACGCGGCGCGAGCCGGGCAGAGAGCGTGGCCAGCAGTTGGGCGCGTTGCGACGTCACGTTGGTCAGCGCTGTCTTGAAGGATGGCGTATCGAGCAGCCGCTGCACCGGCGGCGACAGTACCTGCGGCGAGCCCCAGCCGTTCTCTTCGTCCACCTGGAAATGGAGCAGCATCCATTCGGGGAGATCGGCGCCGAGCAACGGCGATGGCTCCAGCACGCGCCCGGGCTGGAGCGGCGTGCCATCGCTGGCCAGGGCCATTGATGGTGCAAAGAGAGCGCTATAGTGGTTATACGGTCGGCTGTCCTCGCGCGCCAGGATTGGCCGGACACGGCTGTCGAGCAGCGACAATGCCAGCTGCAAACGGCTTTGCAATTCCGCCTGGGCACGGGCCTCGCGGTGCTCCTGTTCCAGGCGCAGAGCGGCGGCGGTGACCCAGCCAAGACCGCCCGCCACCAGCGCTGCGATTGGGATGAAGGCGACCAGGCCGCCGCGCTTGCCGCGCAGCCAGAACTTCATGACGACCCCCTCAAACGACCGGCATCCTCGAGCGGCTTCAGGTCCGGTCCCGCCATGTAGCCGTGGGCGCGCACGGTCAGCACCGCTTCCAGCGTCCTACCCCCGGCCGGATCGCGCAATTTTGTCCGCAACCGGGCGACGTGCATGTCCACCGTCCGCGTTTCCAGACCCTGCGGTTCGATACCCCAGATGGCCTCGAGCAGTTCCTCGCGGGGCACGGCTCTTTGGCGGTGCGCGACGAGAAAGCGGAGTATGGCGGTCTCCGTTTCAGACAGGTCGCTCCGTTCGTGGTCCGACCAGCGGACCTCGCGGCGGGTGAAGTCGACCACGGCCCGTCCCAGCTGCGCGCCGTGGGCCTCGGTGCTCCGGCCGAGCGAGCGGCGCAGGACGGCCTCGACGCGCGCCAGCAACTCCCGGGCGGAGAACGGCTTGACCACGTAATCGTCGGCGCCCATCTTGAGACCGCGGACCCGGTCGTCCTCGCTGCCGCGGGCGGTGAGGATGATGACGGGCAGCGAGGGCCGGACCTTGCGCACCTCGGCAAGGACCTCCAGACCATTGCGGCACGGCAGGAGCAGATCGAGCAGGACGAGATCGACGCCGTTGCGGACCGCTTCTTCCTGGCCGCGGTCGCCGTCGGCCGCCTCGGCAACTTCGTAGCCCGAGGCGCGGAGCAGGTCCACCACGCCGCGGCGGATCGGCTGTTCGTCCTCGACGATCACGATGCGAGCGATGGCCATGGCTGCCTCGAAGGAACGGGCGCGGGACGGCTGTACCATTCTACACCGGCGGCCGGCTGGAGAGTGTAACGGCATCGTAACGCGGCGGTTGGTGCCGCTTCCCGTTTGCCAGTCGCCGGGCCGGCCACTACGATAGCGCCCATCATCGACCCGCATGCGGGTTGGCGCGAACAACACCTGCACGAAACGAGGACCTCCATGCCACTCATCAAGGCGGAACCGGGCAAAACACGCATCGGCTGGATCGGCACCGGCGTCATGGGCCGTTGGATGTGCCAGCACCTCATGACAAAGGGCTACAGCGCCACCGTCTCCAACCGCAGCCGCGAGAAGACCCAACCGTTGCTCGACGGCGGCGCGACCTGGGGCGCGACGCCGAATGCGGTCGCCGAGCGCTCCGACGTGGTTTTCGCCATCGTCGGCTTTCCGCGCGACGTGCGGGAGGTGTTCCTTGGCGAGCAGGGCGCACTGGCGGGCAGCCGGCCGGGCATGATCCTGGTGGATATGACCACGAGTGACCCGTCGCTGGCGCAGGAGATCCACGCGGCGGCCAAGGCGAAGGGCATTGCCAGCATCGACGCTCCGGTCTCCGGCGGCGACGTCGGCGCCCGCAACGCGGCGCTATCGATCATGGTCGGCGGCGACGCCGAGGCGGTGGAGGCGGCCCGACCGCTGCTGGAGTGCATGGGCAAGACCATCGTCCACCAGGGCCCGGCCGGCGCCGGCCAGCACACGAAGATGGTCAACCAGGTCCTCATCGCCACGAACATGATCGGCGTGTGTGAAGCGCTGCTGTACGGCCACAAGGCCGGTCTCGACCTGAAGACGGTCCTGCAGTCGGTCGGCGGCGGCGCGGCGGCAAGCTGGTCGTTGAACAACCTCGGTCCGCGCATCATCGATCGGAATTTTGAGCCGGGGTTCTTCGTCGAACACTTCATTAAAGACATGGGCATCGCCCTGGATGAGGCAAAGCGGATGAACCTGGCCCTACCCGGGCTGGCCCTCGCCAACCAGTTGTATCAGGCTGTCCAGGCCCAGGGTTACGGCCGAAAAGGCACCCATGCCCTTATGCTGGCGCTGGAGCATTTGTCCAATGTCCAGTGCTGAGAGGTCCTGTCCTGCCGGTGCGCCGGGTTTTGCGGAACGTGCTCCCCTCATCCGGAAAGAGTTGTCATGCCGCGCTGCGGCACCGTGAAACCATGAAAATGGCGGCCTGCAACTGAACAGATTGTCACGGTGCGGCTTATTTTCAGAGCAGACAAGAAAGAGAAAAAAATCGCAGCGGAGACAGGGTTTATCTTGCTTTGGAGCACCAGATGCCGGTAAGTTTTGTAGGTTCGCTTGTACTCGCGGCGAAGAAGCAGCATGAAATGGCTGCGAGAGAGAGGCAACGCTGCCTCGATCACGGATGCCCATCCGTGTGTTCTGACTCGCGGTTGCCTCTCCCAATCCGCTGCCTCAATACGTCAGTGCCATGGCCCGTCTAGCTTCCGATTACCCGCCGCTTGCATTGCGGTTGAGGGGTGACCTGGACGCGGGCCGCAAGTTTCTCAGGAGTTCTCTGCACCTGCCCCGAGCGGTGCATGTGTCATTCTTCTGTTGTCCCTTGCGCAGGAGCCCATGTCATGACTCTTCTCCGGCGTCGCATCGGCTTCACGCTGATCGAGTTACTCGTGGTGATCGCCATCATCGCCGTCCTGATCGGCCTGCTCGTCCCCGCCGTGCAGAAGGTGCGTGAGGCGCGGCACGCATGTAGTGCGCCAACAACCTGAAGCAGCTGGCCCTGGGCGCGCAAAATTACGAAAGCAACAACGGCAAGCTACCCCCCGGCTATCTGGGGCCCCTGGCCAACCCGGCCGGGCCGCACGATTTCACGAATGCCCAGAATGTCGGCCTGCTCACCTACCTGCTGCCCTATGTCGAGCAGGACAACTTCTACAGCAAATTCGCCGCCGCGGTCCCTTCCGATTATCTCCAGATTGACAGGACTTACCCCCCCTGGTGAAGATACGGCGGCGCCTTTGCCATGGCCCAAACCAACATCAAAACCTTCCTCTGCCCCATGGCGTTTCCCGAACAATCGTCCGGGGGCACCTTCGCGACCCTCAACGAACTGGTCGCACCCCCTTTCGTCACGCTGGACGGCGGCTACTTCGCGAACCCCACCGGGGCCAGCCTCGGGCGAACGACTTACTTGGGCGTGGCCGGCTACATGGGCAAGGCCTATCCGCCTCTCGAAGGCGTCTTCGACAATCGCTCCCCCCTGACGCTGGGGAAGATTTCGGGCGCGGACGGTACCAGCAACACCTTCATGATCGGCGAAGCGCTCGGGGGACCAGACACGGGCCAGCACGGCCACGTCGCCCGCACCCAAGAATAACCCTGAGGGCGTGGAGAACCCACCCCCGCCCCCTCCTCCGCCGCCAATCTCACGCTGATTCACGTGTACGGTGGATGGGCAAAGGCACAGCAGGCCGCCGGGTCGGCGGCCTGCTGTGCCTTCTTCTTTGCTTCGATTCACGGCCGCTTGCCACCAGACCGTTTACCGGGGTGCATCTGTCGATTGAAGATTCCCGCGTCAAATGGATCGACCGGCCCCGCTGCGTTGGCGGACGGACCTCCTGCCGGTGCCTCGTTGACCGGGGTTGCCGGGACGAAACGGCTGCCGACGATCTTCTCATCCACGGGTGTCTCCGCCTTGACCGGCGGCGCATCGGCGACGGGCTTCGGTCCGGCGGGGAGCGGTGCGGCGGCCTGGTCCTGGACCAGCAGATGTGGATTGGCTGCGACCGTCTGCTGCACCCAGTCTTCCAGCATGCGGAAGGCGGGAGCCCGCCTATTCTGTAGCGGCGCCTGGGTCATCGTGCCATGAGCGCTGACCGCCTTGCTCAGCAACGCACTGCCCTGGGGCAGTTTCACATTGACCTGGGCCAGCACGGCGGCCAGGTTGCGCTGCACCGTCCTGCGATTCAGGCCCTCGTCATAAACCCGCGTCAACTTGAAGGCGCCGCCATGTCCGGTGGCGTGGCAGTTCGCGCAGGCGTTCATGAGGATCGGCTGGACCCGCGCCCGGAAGGCGCAAATCGATTCCGCGCTTAGATCGGGCGTGGGGGCTTCCGGCTCCGGCGTGGTCTCGGCGCGCTGTTGCAGCGCCGGCGGCGTGCTGGCCGCCTGTTCCAGGTTCCGCAGCAGCCGGCGGCTCTCGGCATGATCGGGCCGCAATTCCACGGCCGCCTTGACTTCTTCCATGGCCTGCCGGCTGAGATCGTGGAAGTGACACCAGCGGGCCAGCCGCAGCCGTTCGTCCGGGTCATTCAGGTTGGCCCGGCGGCGCAGGTAAGTAAGGGCCTCTTCCAGCGAGGCACACAGGCGCAGGGCCTTGTCGGCCGGCACCCAGGTCTCGCCGGTCGAGCGGCGAACGCGATACTGGTCGCCGACCCGCTCGATGTCGCCCTGGAGGACCCGCTCGTTATCGAGGAGCAGCACCTTGCCCGCGCCGGGTGGGGGATCGGTGGCTCGGAGCGGCGCCGACGGCAGCACAGCCAGCGCAACGGCGCACAGGAGGAAGCGGATTGTGGTATTCATGGCGGGCAGGGATATACGCCCCGGTTCGCGTGGCGTCAAGAGCGATCCACCGGGCGTCCCTTTTCACCAAGGCCCATGGAGTCCACGTCCGTTCTCACCTCGCTGGCATGCTGGCACGGGACGCGCCCGGAGTTTCAAGAACCACCGGTCGCCCCTTTGGCGCGCAGCGCCTCTACGATGTCCTTGTGACCCGCTGCTTTGGCGTAGTCCAGGGCCGTCTTGCCGGCCTTGTCCCTGGCATTCACGTTGGCTCCGTGATCCAGGAGGGTTTGTACAACCGGCATGTGGCCGTTTTCGGCAGCGGCCATGAGAGCGCTGTACCAGTTGCTGTCCTGCGCATTTACATTATCCATCCGGCGAAGCCGATCGGCAACGGTGGCAAGAGCGCCTTCCCGGGCTGCCTCGACCAGCTCGACTCTGGGCACTGATTGGGGTTGCTCTTGTATCATTTCTGGCGTCGCGTCCGTTGCTGCGTCTGTTTCTTGGCTTGCCTGGCCCGGGCTGAGCTGGAACCGGCCAAGAAGGAAGACGAACCCACCAAGCGGAACGCAGCATAGCGGCAGCGCGAGAATCAGGACAAGCAAGACGACAAGAATCCAGACGCGGGACTTCGGAGGGCCCGCAGGGGGGGTTCCCGGGCGTGGCCCTGACTGGGGCCGCTCGACAGCGGTCGGTTTCCCGGTCACGATGGCTGCTCCTGGCGGCTGGGCCGTCGCGCCGACGATCGATTCGACGTCGGTCTTGACGTCGCTGGCGTGCTGATAGCGGCGTTCCGGGTCGGTTTCCAGGGCGCGCAGCACAACCTCGTCGAGCCGGGCATCCACCGGGGCCTTCTGCGACGGCGGGGCGAAGCGACCCAGGGGCAATTCGCCGGTGAGCATCTCGTAGAAAACCACGCCCAGCGAATAGATGTCCGCCCGGTGATCGGTGTCCAGCGGCCGCTGTCGCTGTTCGGGGGCCATGTAATCGAGCGTGCCCATGACCTGCTGGGAGCCGGTCAGGGCGAATTCGGCCTGGGATCGGCCCAGCAGCTTGGCCAGACCGAAATCGGCGATCTTCACGCGCCCTTTGCTGTCCAGGAGAATGTTCTCCGGCTTGACGTCGCGGTGGACGATGCCTTCCTCGTGGGCGTACTGCAGCGCGTCGCAGATCTGCGGGATGATGGCCAGCGCCTCTTTGGGTTGCAGCTGGCCCGCCTGCAGCAGCTGCCGCAAGTTCAGACCGTCCACGAATTCCATGAGGAGGAAGTACAGACTATCGGTCTCGCCGAAATCGTAGATGGCGACGATATGCGGATGGCTCAGCCTGGCCAGTGCCTGGGCTTCCCGGACAAAGCGCTCGGCGAAAGCAGGATCGCGGCCCGCCTCGGGTGGCAGAACCTTGAGGGCGACGAAACGTTCGAGCTTGACCTGCCGCGCCTTGTAGACCGCCCCCATGCCGCCCTGACCCACCAGCTCGAGGATCTCCAACTGGGGGAAGTGCGGGGCGAGTTCGGCAGGTGCCGGCGTGGTCATCAGGCCGGGAAAGGGTGTCGTGCGCGGCCCTTTATATTCCGCTGGCGCGCTTCCCGAACTGCCCAGGCCGGCCCTGAGCAAGCAGCGGGCGCACAGCCCTTCCGGAGAGTGAGGAGGCAGCGTTGCGCCGCACTCAGGGCAGGTCCTCTGTGTCGCGGCTGGAGTAACGGCCCCGCGTCCCCGCCTCGTGAGCACCACAACGAGAATGACTGTCACGGCGACGACGATCAGGACGACGAATCCACTGACGCACAGGAGCGCGAGCAACCTGGGGCTGTTGACGCTGATCGAGTCCGACATTGTTCCACCTCATTGCCGATGACCACTGCATTGTTAGCCGGGACGGATCGGCCGCCCGTGCCGCCGAGCCCCACTTCTAACAGAAGCGATGGCCGCCAAAGGTTACAGCTCAGGGCGCATTTTTCACGAACTGAGCGCGGCGAACAGGGCGCGGATTTCGTCCTCGACCTGTCCCGGGTCGTCGAGCGTCTGGGCGATTTCCTCGCGGAGCAGGTCGCGGTAGCGGCGGCGGAGGCGGTGTACGGCCACCTTGACCGCTCCCTCGCTGAGCCCCAGCTGCGCTGCGACGCGGGCATGGGACATGCCACGCGCATCTCCTGTCAGGCGGTCCTTCAGGCCCTCGAACAGCCGGCCTCTGCCCGCACCCTCGTACTCGTTCCGCAACCGGGCCAGCACCTGTTCCAGCAAGGCGAGCGCCCAGCGCCGCTCGAACAGCTTTTCCGCCGTCTCGGCGTGTGCCGGCTCACAACCGTACTGTTCCTCAGCGCCGTGGAAGTCGATGGACACGAGGCGCCGGCCGCCGCCGCGTTTCTGGGCCCGCTCACGGTCGCCCTGGTTGGCCAGGAAGTGCCGGCACGCCGCCAGGAGGAACGAGCGGAAACGGCCCCTGGCGCGATCGACCGAGGCCAGGCCGTCCTTCTCCAGTAACCGGGCGAAGAACTCCTGGGTCAGGTCCTGAGTCCGGTCGTGAGGATGACCCTGACGGCGGATGAAGGCGTAGAGAGGATACCAGTACAGGCGGCAGAGTTCCGCGAGGGCCTGTCGAGCCGCCGGCGCGGTCCGATCGCGGGCGGCGACGACCAGGCTCCAGCGTGTCGTGGCGAACATGGCTGCATCATAAACGAAGGCGCGACGGTCATGAAACGATTTCAATCCCAAGTCAGGTAGATCAGCGCGAAGGGCGCCCAGCACAGCAACCCGAGGAGTATGGCGAACGTCCCCCAGAGTTGGGCGCGCACCGTCTGGCGTCTGCCCGCCGGATCCATAGTTCCGCGGCGCATGCACGCCAGGTCGTGGCGTGCCATGTGGAACACGGCGATTCCGAGCGGAATGGCAATGATGGCTGGAATTGTCACGAAGACGGACGCGAAACCGAAGATCAGGGCCACGGCCCCCAGGATCGTGAGCAGCAGGCCGCGGTGCGATGTGCAATCGCGGCGCACCTGGCCCGGCACTTCCCATGGACGGATCGTGCCATCTTCATCTCGGAGCGGGCGGGATGCAGGAGAGGTCATGAGCCACCTCCCGGGAAACGAACAACCTTCCGGCGCTGTTGTCAGAGCCCGGAGCGTGAGCGACGGGCATCACCAACCGGACGCTGACGCTTCCGGTTCTGTCGTCCATGACGGACCCACGCTCACGCCTTGATGATGTCCTTGACCGTCATCCCGGACGGAATCATAGGCAGCACGTGCTCTTGATACGGCACCATCACGTCGAGCACGTACGGTCCCTTGCTGTCGAGCATCTCTTCCAGCGCCCCATCCAGGTCGCTCTTCTCGGTAATGCGACGGGCGCCGCAGCGGAAACCCTTGGCCAGCGTCACGAAATCGGGATACGCCGCCTCGTCGGCACCGGCCCCGAGGTAGGTGTGTCCCCGGTTGCTCTTGTAGAAGCGATCCTCCCACTGCACCACCATGCCCAGGTGCTGGTTGTTCAGCAGCAGCACCTTGACCGGCAGCTTCTCGACGAAGGCGCACGCCAGCTCCTGGATGTTCATGAGGAAGCTGCCATCGCCGTCGATGTCAATGATAGTCTTGGATGGGTGGGCCGCCTGGGCGCCCATGGCCGCCGGCAGGCCAAAGCCCATCGAGCCGAGGCCGCCACTCGTGGCCCAGTGCCGCGGACTGTTGAAGTGCCAGTACTGCGCCGCCCACATCTGGTGCTGGCCGACGCCCGTCGTGACGATCGTCTCCTCCAGCTGGTTGCGGTCGCGCACGATCTGCCACAGCCGGCTGATGGCATGCTGCGGAATTATGGCGTCGTCGCGGTCGGCATACCGCAATGGCTCCGTCCCACGCCACTCCTCGATTTGGCGAATCCACTCGCTGTAGCGGCCGCCGCGCTGCTCGCCGGCTGGTCGTTCGTTCAGGAGCGCCATCAGGTCGCGCAAGGCGTCCCCGACGTCGCTCATGATCGGCACGTGCGCTACCTTGTTCTTGTTAATCTCCGACGGGTCGATGTCGATGTGGACGATCTTGCCGTGTTTGGCGAACTCGCTCAGCTTGCCGGTGACGCGGTCGTCGAAGCGGACGCCGAGAGCCAGCAGCAGGTCGGCGTCGTTGATGGCATAGTTGGCGTAAACGGTGCCGTGCATGCCGAGCATTTGCAAGCAAAGGAAGTGTTCGCTGGGAAAGCCGCCGAGGCCCATAAGGGTCAGGGCCACGGGGATGCCGGTCCGCTCGGCGAAGGCGTGCAGAGCGGGCGCCGCGCCGGAAGCGACGATGCCGCCACCGGCGTAGACGATCGGCTTACGGCTCTGGCGGATAGCGTCGGCCACTTGCTGCAACTCGGCCCGGTTGGCCCGGCGATAGGGCCGGTAGCCGGGCAGGTTCATTGGCGGGTCCCAGTCGGGCACGGTGATTTTGTTCTGCACGTCCTTGGGCAGATCGATGAGGACCGGCCCGGGCCGGCCCGTGCTGGCGATGTGGAACGCTTCCTTGACGACGCGCGTAATGTCCTCGATGCGTGTCACGAGGTAATGGTGCTTCGTGATGGCCCGGCAGACCTCGACGATCGGCGTTTCCTGGAAGGCATCGGTGCCGATGAACTGCGTGCCGACCTGGCCGGTGATGGCGACGAGGGGCACCGAATCCATCTTCGCGTCGGCAAGGCAGGTGACAAGGTTGGTGGCACCGGGGCCGCTGGTGGCGACGCACACGCCGACCTTGCCGGTGGTACGAGCATACCCCTCGGCCATGAAACCGCCGCCCTGTTCGTGGCGCGGCAGGATCGTGCGCAGTTGCGGAATGACCCGCGTCAAGGCCTGGTGGATCGGCATGCTGGCGCCACCCGGGTATGCGAAGACGACCTCGACCCCGTGACGCATCAGGCACTGCACCAGGATATCGGCCCCCGAAAGCGGATCGTTCCTCTCGCTCATCGCCGGATGGCTCCCAACAGCGGAAAATGGACGGCGGAGATTCAACCGATCAGTATATCAGCAAATCCGCGTCCTGACGAGCGTTCTTGCAACCGCTGGTGGATGAGAAAGGGAAACTTGCCCCGCAATCTGGCAGGCGCTGTTACGACGTCACACTTCGGCCGGCGTCCGGATGGCCCTGGAACCGGTGCAGATGCTCGCGGTGTCGCCGTTCGTGATGATAGGCCAGCCCCAGGAAGGAGACAGCCAGCCCCACCAGGGAGACCAGCGTGAGGAACACGACGACGTACATCAAGCCCGTGTCCATGTGCCAGAATTTCATCTGGAAGTTTACCGGATCCGTCTCATACCTTGCAAAGTTCTCGTAGCGAATGCCGATGCCCACCGCCGCCAGGCCAAGGCCGATCAAGGCCCCAGCGGTGATGATTGCCCCGCACAATGCGCGCATGACTCACTCCTGCCGTGCTATGACTGAGAAGAAACGTTCCCGCACCCTGGCTGTTTCAATGGCCGAACATGTTCATGCCGCCGGCGCAGACCAGGATCAGGCCGGCAATGATGATGAGCAAGCTGCTGCAGCCGCACGTCGGCCAAGCCCCATAGGACCCGGATGGCCCCAGAGGGCCACTCGGCTGATACCAGTTCCCCGAACCCAGCGGGCCACCCATACTCATCTGACGTCCTCCGTAAAGAAATTGGCTCCGATGTCAGCGGGCCGGCGCGACGTTGCCGCGCTCGTAGGCCCGTTTCGCCCCCTCCACCTGCGGTACCCAGCCCTTGATCCCCGCGATGCGGTGGGCATCGCTGGGATGGTCCGACAGCACCTCGGGCGGCCGACCCTGTTTGGCCGACACCGCTTCCATTCGCTCCCAGAACTTCACGGCCTCACGCGGATCGTAGCCGGCAAATCCCATGAGAAAGATGCCGATGTGGTCCGCCTCCGATTCCTGACCACGATTATAAGCAAGACCACGCACTTCAGCAGCCCCCGCCGCCAGTACGCCGATCAGGCCGCGCCCCGCCCTCGGGTCCTGGCTGCCAGCCGTCCCGTTCAATACCCCAAGGGCTCTCTCGGTCATATGCTCCCGCGCAATGCGCTCGCTGGCATGATGCGCCAGCGCGTGGGAAATCTCGTGGCCCATCACAGTCGCCAGCTGATCGTCGTCCTCGACGATTGCCAGCAGGCCCGTGAACACAGCCACCTTGCCGCCCGGCAGGCAGAAAGCGTTTACACTCTTGTCTTCTAGGACGTTGAATTCCCACTCGAACCACTCAGGCCGGTAGTGCAGGTTGATCTCGCGCCGCAGCGGTTCGATTTCCACCGCGTGGATGATGCGTTGACCGACCCCGCGGACTCGCTGGACCGATCGTGAATCTTTTGGCAGGACATGGCCCTTGCTGAGGACCTCGCGATAGGCCTGACGTCCCAGCTGCAGCTCCTGCACTGGTGTCAGCGCCAGTACTTGCGCCCGGTGTCCCGGCCCCTCGCCTGCCCCGCCCGCCTCGCTCTGTTGGCAGGCCATCCCGCCGAGCAGGGTCACAATGCTGAGCGCCAGGATGAGCGAGTTGCGAATCTGCGTGGCCATAGGGAGCGATCGTCTCCAGCTGGGGCCGGTCATGGTGTGCCCTCGGGTTTCCTTACGGCTGAACCCCAAGCCAGCAAAAAGCTAGCAAACTGCATGCCGGCATCCGCACGTGTGGGGTAATGGGGAGAAATGCGGTCGGATTATTACCATGGGAGCGGACTATCCTGCAGCGGCAGGCACCCTTTTGCCATGAGCAGGGCAAGCCGGTTCCCAAATGGTGGCTTTGTCATTGCCCAGCATCGGGCCGCCGTGTATGCTCACGACAGAGCCTATCCAGCGGCCCGGCATCTTGCAGCTGCCACAAGAAGCGTGCATCTCGGGACAACGACGGCAGGTCCGGCGGGGCCCGGGTCTGGAGGCAAGATCCGCCGCCGCTCTAACGGCAGCCGCAGCGAACCCGACATGAGCAACGACAAGCAACAGGAACTGGCCCAGGCGCTCTTCGAGGAAGCCGGCGACGCTCTGTTCCTCTTCGATCCCCAGACGGACGAACTGCTCGACGTCAATCCGATGAGCGAACGGCTCTGCGGCGTCGCTCGCAGGGACATTGTCAGCCGGCCGGCCACCTACTGGTTCCGCTTCGGTGGGCCCGGCGGCCGCGAGCGCGTTCGCCAGCTCGCCTGCCAAAGCGCCATCTTCCATGCCCAGGACGGCTTCCTCCTCCGCACCGGCCAGGACGGTCTCTGGATTCCCGTTACGCTTAGCATCGCCCGCTTGCATCTTCGGCCCAAAACGCTTGCCCTCATCACTGCCCGCGACGCTCGGCCACAGCGCGACGCGCGGGCCCAGCTGGAAAAGACCGAGCAGGAACTCCGCCGTGTCCTCACCGCGGTCTCCGATTGTCTCTGGAGCGCCGAGATTGAGAGCGGCGGCCGCTGGATTTTCCGCTACGTGTCGCCGGTCGTGATGGCGATCACCGGCCGGCCGGCCGATGCCTTCCTTCAGGGTGGGCTGCCAATCTGGGCCGGCATGCTCCATGCTGAGGACCGCCCCCTCTGGGACAGGCTGCAGCGCCGGTTTCGGACCGGGCAAGCCAGTCAAGAGGAGTACCGCATCCTCACGCCCGACGGCAGCCTGCGCTGGGTACGCGACAGCGTCGCCGTCAGCCGCAGCGCCGACAGCCGCTCCCTCTGGCTGGACGGTGTCCTCACCGACGTCACCCAGCGACGTCGCGCCGAGGAGGACCGGGACCGCTTCTTCACGCTGTCCATCGACATGCTCTGCATTGCCGGTTTCGATGGCTACTTCAAGCGCCTCAACCCGGCCTGGGAGCAAACACTCGGTTACTCCCTGGTCGAGCTGCGCGAACATCCGTTCAGCGACTTCGTCCATCCCGACGACCGCGCGGCGACCCTGCGTGAATTGGAACGCCTCTCGGCCGGCGGCGAGACGATCTCCTTCGAGAATCGCTACCGCTGCAAGGATGGCTCGTACAAATGGATGCTCTGGACGGCGATACCGTTTCGCGATCAGCAATTGATCTATGCGGCGGCGCGCGACATCACGGAACGCAAGCAGACCGAGCACGAGTTGGCGCAGGAACGCAACCTGCTGCGCACCCTGATGGATCACCTGCCCGATCACATCTTCGTCAAGGACGCACAGAGCCGCTTCCTCACCGCCAACATCGCCGTTCTGCGAACTCTGGGCGCCGCCAGTCTGAAGGAAGTCGTCGGCAAGAACGACTTCGATTTCTTCCCGCAGGCCCTTGCCGAGCCCTACTACCAGGACGAACAGGCGATCGTCCGCTCGGGCCGGCCTCTGCTGAACCGCGAAGAACTGCTCGTGGATAAGGAGGGCAATCAGCGCTGGCTGCTGACGACCAAGGTGCCCCTGCGCGACGGCACTGGCAACATCGTTGGCGTCGTCGGGATGAGCCACGACATCAGCGAACGCAAGGCGGCGGAGTTGGAGCTGCAACAGGCCAAGGAAGCCGCCGAGGCCGCCAACCGCATCAAGAGCGAATTCCTGGCGAACATGAGCCACGAGATTCGCACCCCGATGAACGGCATCCTCGGCATGACCGAACTCGCCCTCGACACCGACTTGACGCGCGAACAACGCGAGTATCTCGAACTCGTGAAGGCGTCGGCCGACTCGCTCCTGGACGTCATCAACGACATCCTCGATTTCTCCAAGATCGAGGCGGGCAAGCTGGAGTTGGTACACGCTCCGTTCGGGCTGCGCGACAACCTGGAAGATACGGTGCGGGCGCTTGCGCTGCGCGCCCAGCAGAAGGACCTGGAACTTGCCTGCCACATTGCTCCCGAAGTGCCCGATGCGCTGGTCGGCGACCTCGGCCGGCTGCGGCAGATCGTCGTCAATCTCGTCGGTAATGCGATCAAGTTCACCGAACAGGGTGAGGTCGTCCTGGACGTGGCGGTCGAAGGAGAAGATTTCACCGCGGAGAACGCCGCGGTGGAATCTTCTTGTTTGCTGCATTTCCAGGTGCGCGATACGGGGAGCGGCATTCCCGCGGACAAGCAGCGGATTATCTTTGCTCCGTTCGAGCAGGTGGACGGGTCGCTGACGCGCCATCACGGCGGCACGGGGCTCGGCCTGACGATTTCTGCGCGACTGGCGGCCATGATGAGCGGGCGCATCTGGGTGGAGAGCGCGGTCGGCAAGGGGAGCACCTTCCACTTCACCGCGCGGTTCGGCCTGCGGAGCGGCGCGGAGCCGTCGCCCGAAGAGACGGAGCCGGTGAGCGTGCGCGGCCAGGCGGTGCTCGTCGTGGACGACAACGCGACGAACCGGCGCATCCTTGAGGAAATGCTGGGCAACTGGGACATGCGACCGACCAGCGTGGCCGGTGGAGCGGCGGCGTTGGCCGAACTGGAGCGGGCGGCGGAGGCCGGCGAGCCGTTTCCCCTCGTGATCCTCGACGCCGCGATGCCTGGCATGAACGGCTTCGCCCTGGCGAGCTGCATCCAGGCGCATCCGGAGTTGGCGGGCGTGACGATCATGATGCTGTCGTCCGCCGATCGGCCGGCCAACGCGGCCCGCTGCCGCGAGGTCGGCATCCACGCGTACCTGATGAAGCCGCTCAAGCAGTCAGAGCTGCTTAACACGATCCTTAATGTCCTCAACTCGCCGCCGGTCGGCGCAGCGCGGACGGCCGCGCCGGTGCTCCCGGAAGCGGTACCGGCGGCAGGTCGCCCCTTGCAGATCTTGCTGGCCGAGGACAACGCGGTGAATCAGCGGCTGGCGGTACGGCTACTCGAAAAGCAGGGACATACGATCGTCGTCGTCGGCAATGGCCGCGAGGCCGTGGCCGCCGTGCAGCGGCAGCGCTTCGACCTGGTGCTGATGGACGTGCAGATGCCGGACATGGGCGGGCTGGAGGCGACGGCGCTTATCCGCGCGCGGGAACTGGATACCGACCGGCACCTGCCGATCGTGGCCCTGACGGCGCACGCCCTCAAGGGGGATCGGGAGCGCTGTCTGGAGGCGGGCATGGACGGCTACATCTCGAAACCGATCCAGGCACGAGAGTTCCTGCAGGCGGTGGCAGCGTTCTTCCCCGGAACCGAGGCCATGCCCACGGCGCTGCCGGAACATGACCTCGAACCAGCTACGGAGACATTGGACCGCGACCGGGCACTTGAGGCGGTAGGTGGCGATGCGCAGCTCCTGCGGGAACTGGCGCAGTTGTTCCTGGCGGAATGCCCGAAATGGCTTGCGGAACTACGAGACGGCGTGTCCAGGGGGGATGCAGTCCAGGTGCGGCGCGCGGCGCATACGCTCAAGGGGTCGCTCGGCTACTTCGGGGTGGCGGGCCTGCAGGAATTGGCGCTGCAGCTGGAAACGAGGGGCCGCGACGGCGACCTGAACGGTGCAGCGGCGGCCTGCGACGCGCTGGAGAAGGCGCTGGCGCGTTTGCAACCTGCGCTCACCGCGCTGGCCGGCGACCAGCAGAGTACGCCCGCCGGTTAGGAATCGCGCAGCGATAACCCGAATAACGACCCCGCATCGTCAGAGCCTGACTAACAGCCTGATTGTCACATCACTGACGCTCCGCACTCTGTCCATGGAGTACCCATATTGTGAAGAGCGCCAGGGCGAGCGGAGCGCGGGCCGAACCCTGCCCGGTAACGCTAGGGGACGACTGCCGACAGCCGCTTCCCTGGCGCCTTCACAGAGGTCGGAGCCCCTGAAGGGACCCCTTCACCCGTACCTTCCGTAGGAGAGGCTTCGAGGCGGGCGCGGATTTTTCCAAGAGTCCGCGTAAACTGATGAGACTGGACGGTCGATGCCACACCATGGAGCGCCCGCTCGAGAAGGGCCGCGCCCTGAGGCGCGATCGCAAGCGCGATCGCCTGCGTATAGTATGAAACAGCGAACGATCCCCTCGTTTTCCAACACGGATGAGCACAAATGAGGGGACGCCCGACATTGGGCCGCAAGGGATACAATGCGGCCCGCTAGCTGGGAGGAACGATCACATGAGAGGGACTGCCTGGTCAGACCTCCGCCGGAGACCGACTTGCCGGCTTGCCCTGGAACCACTCGAGGATCGTGAACTGCTGGCCGGCATCACTCCAGCCCCAGGCCCGCAAACCTACCACGCGCATCCGTCCACGACGGCTGCCCATGCCCCACGCCAGAAAATGGAGTACTACCCGGAACGCGCCGCCGCTTCCTCTCCTGCCCAAACTTACAGATACCTGGCGGGCCAGCAAACGCTGGGAGCCCCGGAGACGTACCGCACGGCGCAGTCGAACTATGCGGAATCCATGGGCACGATGGATACCTCAGCCGAAGGTTACGAAAAGCCCGCTCCGGCCCCGGCGCCGGCCGTGACCGCGGAGGAAGCAGCGGCGGCGGCCGACCTCACACGACCGGCGCACAATCGTCCCGCCACTCCAGCGGCGCCAGGACAAACAGAGCACACGCCCCCGAACCAGGAGGCAGCGGCGGCGCCTGCCGAATCGTCTTCCCGTCAAGCCGTTGGGCAACTCGCGACACGGCCCTCCGTCCGGCAAGGAGAGATCCAGGCGGAGACGGTCCCTGTTCCCCGCGTCCTCCTCGATCCGCGCGCGTGGCTCGGAACGGGGCTGGCGGCGGCACCGCTGGCGACGCCAGCAGGCCCGACGGCGAACGAGGATGAAGGAGCGGTGGCGGGGTCGATAGAGGGGGACACCGTGGCCCTCGCGTCGCCCAGGAGCACTCTGCCGGCAGGCTGGGCCGCGCTCGACCTTGCACGGATCGAAGGGGCCGTGGATACGTTTTTCGCCCACGTCGCCGGCCTGGGGAACGAAGACCGCGGACAACAGTTGGCGACACGGCTGACACCCTGGCTGGTCGTCGCGGCCCTTACGACCGGGGCCCTGGAGATCGCGCGCCGCCAGACGCGTTGCCGGCGCCTGCTTTCCTGGCGTGGCGGCCCCGCCCTCTGGTCGCTCTGGTTCCCCAACCTCGGCTTTCTGCCGCTCGAGGAGGAGGATTAGTGGCAGCCGAACCGTTGGACGTCCTGCTGGAGAAACTGGGGGCCGGCGACTTCGACGCCGCCGAGCAGTTGTTCCACGAGTACGAACCCTACCTGCGCAAGGTAGTCCGGCGGCACCTGCCCCAGCAACTCCGTGCCAAGTTCGACTCGTCCGACGTGGTCCAGTCGGTTTGGGTCGATGTGCTGCACGGCTTCCGCACGGCCGGCCGGCGCTTCGCCAGCGCCGAGCACCTGCGGGCCTTCCTCGTCATGGTAACGCGCCATCGGCTCAGCGATCGGTTGCGTCATTTCCGCGTTTCCCTGGAACACGAGCAGCCCTGGGACGTGCTGACGCCGCGCGAACTGCCGACGGCGCAGCAGCCACGCCCCAGCGAAATCGCCCAGGCCGAGGAACTCTGGGACCGTATGCTGACGCTGTGCCCGCCCGCCCATCGCCCGGTGCTGGAGTTGCGGCGCCAGGGACTCCTGCTGGAAGAGATTGCCGCCCGCACCGGTCTCCACGAGGGCAGTATCCGCCGCATCCTCCGCAAGCTGGCGCGGCAGTTGGCGGCCGGCCAGGCACCGCTCGCCGCGCCCCATGATGAGGATGTCTGAGAGAAGTCATGTCGTCTTCATCGCCGGACCCGTCGAGTGATTCGTCTGCGCGCCGGCCCAGCGGAGCCAGCGCGGCAGAAGCCCTCGTCGAGCGGCTCGTCGAGGATATGAGCGATCGCTGGCGACGCGGTGAGCGCCTCCTTACCGAGGATTACCTGGCGCGCTATCCGGAATTCCTTCAGTATCCCGAGGCGGCCCTGGAACTGCTCTACGAGGAGTTCTGTCTCCGCAAGGAGGCAGGGCAAACAGACGCCGCTGCGGAGTTGCTGCGGCGCTTTCCGCGCTGGCAGACGCAGCTGGAAATCCTGCTCGACTGCCATCGACTGCTGGAAGAGAAGGCGGCGTTTCCGGTCTTTCCGGAGGCCGGTGCGCAGCTGGGCGACTTCCAGCTGCTGGCGGAGTTGGGACGCGGCGCCCAGGGTCGCGTCTTCCTGGCGACCCAACCGGCGCTGGCGGACCGGCCTGTGGTGCTCAAGCTGGTGCCCCTCGCCGCTCGCGAACACCTGGTCCTGGCCCGCCTGCAGCACACTCACATCGTCCCGCTCTACTCCATCCACGACGACGAGCCCAGGGGGCTGCGGACCCTGTGCATGCCGTATTTCGGAGGCGCGACGCTGGCGCAGCTGCTGGCGGCACAGGGTTCCGGCCCGCCGGCGGAGCGCACCGGCCAGCAGCTACTGGACGCGCTACGCGCCTTCCAAGGAACCGCCGCCGTGTCGCTGCCTGTGGCGGGGCCGGCGTGCCGGCTTCTTGAGGAACTATCCTACGTCCAGGCGGTTTGCTGGCTGGGGGCCTGCCTGGCGGACGCGCTGCAATACGCCCACGAGCGCGGCCTGGTCCATCTCGACCTGAAGCCGTCGAACATCTTGCTATCCGCCGACGGTCAGCCGATGCTGCTCGATTTTCACCTGGCCCATGGGCCCCTGCTGGCGGGAACGCCGGCGCCTCTCTGGCTGGGTGGCACCCCTGCCTACATGCCGCCGGAGCAACAATTCGCACTCGAGGCGGTGCGGTGCGGTGCGCCTCTGCCGGCGGCAGTGGACGGCCGCGCCGACGTTTACGCTCTGGCACTCTCACTGTACGAGGCGTTGGCCGGGATGCTGCCGGCGCCCGCCGAGCCGATCGCGGCACAGCTGCGCCGGCAGAATCGGCACGTGTCACCGGGCCTGGCCGACTTGCTGGCCCGGTGTCTGGCGCGGCGACCGAGTAACCGCTATGCCGATGCAGCGGCGCTGGCGGCGGACCTGCGGCGGCACCTGGCTGATTTGCCGCTGCGTGGCGTACCCAATCGCAGCCTGGGTGAGTGGTGGAGCAAATGGCGGCGGCGCCGGCCCCATGTCCTGCCGCTGCTTGGTCTGCTGGTGCCCGTGCTCGTCGCCGGCACGGTTGCTTTCGTCCACGTGCGGGGGGAACGTGGTGCCGCCCTGGCCGCCCTGAGTGCGGGGCGCCGTCAGCTGGAAGGCCGGCGCTACGACGAAGCGGTGGCCACGCTGCAGGCGGGGAAAACCCTGGCCGATGCTCTCCCATTCGGCGCCGACCTGGCCGAGGAGTTTCGAGTCGAGTTGCGCCGTGCCGAACGGGGACAGGTGGCCGGGGAACTGCACGGCTTCGTCGACCGGCTGCAGGCCCGCGCTAGTGCCGGGGATATGACGACACCCGAGGCCCAGGCCATGACGGCGCATTGCCGCCGCTTCTGGGCGGAACGCGACACGATCCGCGAACGGCTGCGACTGCCGGAGTTGCCGGCGGAGGCAGAGCAGGTGCGGGCCGATCTGCTGGATCTGACGCTCCTATGGATGCAGTTGCGTGTGCGTCTCCTCCCCAGGGAGGAGGCAGCAGAAGTTCATCGGGAGGGGCTGGAACTGCTGGCCCAGGCCAGGGAATTGTTCGGGCCAGGCCCCGGAGAAACGCCGGAAGTGCGAGCGAGCCGGACGGAAGAGTGGGCTCGCTCCACGCTTGCACATTTCGAGCGAGCCTTGAGTCACCTCAGTCGGGACGACCGCGAGGCCACCCTCGCCGAACTGGAACAGGCGCTGCGGCCCCGGCCGTAGTCGGACCTCGGAGTGTCCGCGACGGGGAGTTTACCCGTCGCGGATCAAGCTGCCCTTTGCTCCATTCACTGTCAGATGCCGCTGGTTCGGATAATTCCGTTTGACATGGCTTATCCGCGAACCATACTTGGAATAACGCCAGGGAAAACGCAGCGGCCCCCTCAATCCGCTGTGCTCTGTTCGGCCCCCCCGGACAGATGTGGTCCCCTCAGTCCACCCATCCATGGCGACTCCCCTCGCTAACGTTAGCCGGGCCCATACAGCCGGCGCGACGATACCCGTCCCTACCAGGGTCTGGCACGAGCTGCACGGCGGCTCCGTTCCCCTGGCGGATTCCGTAGCACTTACACAATGGAACCGAGAGGCGCACTTCCCCGGATGAAGTGCGCGCTCTGAAAGGGACAGTGGAGATGGCACACAAGGACAAGCACCGCGTTCACGTCCAGGTGGAACAGCTCGAGGATCGCTGGGTGCCCGCCGGGCACATCACCTTCAATTCTTCGCTCGGCCTCATCGACATAGAGGGGACGCCGCGAAGCGACAAGGCGCTCGTCAGCTATGCCCGCAATAATACGATCCGAGTGAACATGTGGGGCGGTGCGCACGAGGTCGCTTTCTTCCAGCGCAATCAGGTGCAGCAGGTCGTCTTCAACGGCAACGGCGGCCGCGATCGTGTCTGGAACCGCACGAACATCCCATTGAGCATCGCCGCACCCTCGCTGCACGCGCAGACCAGCCAGCGGGCCGCTTCCTCGGCGCAGGGCGGCGACTACACTTACCTCCTGTCCCCAGCCGAACTGCTGATCTTCCAGCAGACGAACGCCTACCGAGCCAGCCGTGGCGTGCCGGCCCTGCTGATCAACCCGCAGCTGCAGCAGGCCGCACAGAACCACGCGAACGACATGGCCCGCGTGGACCGCTACGGCGACACCGACCAGAACGGTCACATTCTCTTTGGCAGGACCTTCGTGGATCGGATCAACGCCACCGGCTACAACTGGAGCGAGATCGGCGAGAACGTCGCCTATAACTTCGGCTACGCCAATCCGTCCCAGATGCTCGAATTGCAGTGGTGGAACTCGCACGAGCACCAGGCCAACATGCTCGATCCGACTTATCGGGAAATCGGTATCGGCGTGGCCAGCAGCGCTTCCGGCCGGACCTATGGCGTGCAGGACTTTGGCACGCATATGTGAGCGGGCAGGTTAGGGGCGGGTTGCCAATCTTCCGGAACAGAGTGATTGGCAACCTGCCCCCCCGGGCCGATCAGTATTTCGCCAGGTCGCCCTTCTTCAGGCCGCCGACCTTCTGCAGCGTGTCGGCGACCCCATCCAGCATCATCTTCAACTCACTGTTGATCGCTACGAACTGCCAGCCCTCGTCGATGCGCAGGCGTGCTTCCTCGGCCGACATGCAGTGCAGACCGGGAGCGACGCCATGCTTGCGGCACGTCTCCAGGATGTGCTTCATTGCCTGGGCCGTCGCCTCGCCGCTCGGCGGTCTGCCTTCCTTGCTGCGCATGCTGGCCGCCAGGTCGTTGGGACCGACGAAGATGGCGTCGATGCCGGGCACCGAGAAAATGCGGTCGGCGTCTTCCACCGCCTGGATGTGCTCGCACTGGAGAACGATAAGCACCTCGTCGTTGGCTTGGGCGAAGTAATCCAGTGCGGTGCCGCCGAAGTTCAGGGAGTGGACGCTGCCGCCGACGCTGCGATTGCCGAACGGAGGATAGAGGCAAGCGGCGACGGCGGCCTCGGCCTCGGCGCGGCTGTTGACCATCGGCACGACGATGCCGTGGGCGCCGTTATCGAGGACCCTCTTGATGTGATCGTGACGATTGGACGGTATCCGGGCCAGTGCCGTGCAGCCGGCGTCGGCGATCGACGCGAACATGTGCGTCGCCGTCTCCCAGTCCACCAGGCTATGCTCGATGTCCACGGTGAGCCAGTCGAAGCCGGCCCGGGCCAGGAAACGCGACGCCGTGATGCTGCCCAGCGACAGCCAGGTGCCGACCGAGGGTTGCCCCTCTTTCAGAGCGCGTTTGACCGCATTAGCCCGCATGGCCTGCATCTCCTCTTTAGTTCTACTGTAACCGTTGCCTCCAAGATGGTATAGTA